>JABLTL010004034.1_pt1 | contig 22381 bp, 18 predicted proteins | sample 7160151 | NCBI WGS metagenome assembly JABLTL01 (sample SAMN14651223, study PRJNA627086) | human gut metagenome | isolation source: feces | host: Homo sapiens
GTTGTTTGAGTTTGTGGCAGTTCAAATGTGTGGTTGGCATTATATAAGTGCATAAAAGAATATTTGCTGGCTTGACATTCCATGTTTTCACTTTTTAGGTTGAATTCGACTGTATTGTCAGATAGACAGCACCATTTGCATTCGACATGGTTTCCATGTTCTTGTGGTTTTAAGTATGGAATGTAGTTTGTATCTACATTTTCAGAATAGAAATCTGTTAATGCATGATTTCTATCGGCATATGTATCTTTTTCACCTTTACCGAAGTACGCAAAATTTTTGAATGATTCTTTTAGGGCAAACTCAATTCCAAATAGGGGAAGGGTTTGTCTTTTTGAATTTTTATCCATATGCAACTGGATTTGAATGCTTTGGTTTGAATAAACGGTATAAACAAGTTTACATTCTTCTTCAATCGACTCCAATTGAATGGTATAGATCATTTGTGCACATTTAGAATTGCGTATCATTTTAAAATCAATAACATTTTGAAATAGGCTTGCACTTAGCCAGTTGGAGTAGGTTTGTTTGGCACCACGATCATTGTCGGTTAATGCTCTATAGAAGATAGGTTTTGGTGCTTGTTTAAGCATTTCTTTATCATCAACTTTAATGGATACTAAACCTTTTCTTTTGTCAAATAAGTATTCTATATCCTTAAATTGGATGCCAATTGTACTGATTCCTTCTACTACAAACATTGGTTTTGATTCTGGTTCGTCTTGTTTGACTTCAAAAACTTGTTGGTCAAAGGATTGGATGCCAAATGGAGTTTTGTAGTAGATGGTTTTTGTATAATAGCCAGGCGTGTTGATTTGTTTAAATTGTACAGGCATTGTTTTTGTAGTGCCTGGTTCCACACTTGTTTTAAAGATGCCGGATTGAATGGCAAGTCCATTGCGTTTCAGTTCAAATATAAAGGTATCTTTACTTAAGTCATAGAATAAGTTCTTATTTTTGATTGTGATCGTATCATAATGGATTTCCATATCGACATAGCGATAGAGTTGTTTTAATTCTTGACTTTTGCCAGTCTCTTGGCGATTCGCAAGTAGAATACCATCTCCACAGAAATTTGAGTCGTTTGGATAATCATCAAAATCCTGTCCATAATAATATTGTCCATCTTTTTCAATGGCTTGATCGACATAGTCCCATACAAAGCCGCCTTGGTATTGTTCGTATTCATCTTCAAGATTGGTATATTCTTCCATGCCACCTAAACTGTTTCCCATCGCATGCATATATTCGCATAATAAAAATGGCTTGATTGGATGTGAGTCTAGATAGGCTTTCACATTTTCTGGTGAAGTATACATTCTAGATTCAATGTCTGAAGCATTTTCAAATGTACGATCTTGTGTAATGCCTTCATAGTGTACAAGTCTTGACGGGTCTTGTTCTTTAAAGTAGTCGTGCAGAATCATAAAGTTAGATCCGCTTCCAGCTTCATTGCCTAAAGACCACATTAATATACATGCGTGGTTTTTATCTCTTTCATACATGCTTCTAGCACGATCCAATAGACAATCAGTCCATTCTGGTTTGTTTTGAGGAAGAATCTCATTGGCACCATGTGTTTCTAGATTCATTTCGTCAATGACATAAATTCCGTATTGATCACAAAGTTTATACCAATAGCTATTGTTTGGATAGTGAGATGTTCTTACGGCATTGATGTTTAATGATTTTAACATATGGATATCTTCTTCCATTTGTTCAGATGTGATAGATCTTCCTGTTTTTGGGTTCCATTCATGACGGTTGATACCATGGAAGACGATGCGTTTTCCATTCAATTTCATAATGCCATATTCAAGGCTAAATTTACGAAAGCCAACTTGTTCTTGAATGGTCTCTAAGATTTCATTATTTGTATCGTAGAGTACAATTTCTAATTGATATAGATTTGGAAATTCACTACTCCAAAGAATTGTATTTTCAACAGGGATTTCAAAAGTATCTTGCATATTGGCATTCCATACAATGTTTCCTTGTGGATCATATAGCTTTGTTTGCAGCGTATGCGATTCATTAGAAGTAAGCTTGCATGTACATGTCAGAATACTTTTCTTTGTGTCTAAATCAATATTTGTATCAATATGTAAATCTTGAATATGGATGTCTGGTTGTTTATAGATCATGACATCTCTAAAGATTCCGTTAAATCGCCACATATCTTGATCTTCTAGCCATGTGCCTGTACATTTTTGAAAAATGCGTACACATAGAGTGTTATCTTTTTCTTGAACGTATTTTGTGATGTCAAAGCGACTTGGTGTAAAGGAATCTTCGCTGTAGCCTAAAAAGATTCCGTTTAGCCAGACATAGACATTACTTTCGACACCTTCAAAAGAAAGAATGAGTTTGTGATTGATAAAGTCTTGTGGTAGATCAAAAGTTTTACGGTATTGATATACTTTATTTTTATCCATATCAATTTGTCCAGGCTTAACTACGTCATGACCATCCCATGGGTAAGTCACATCTGTATAGTGGGGATTATCGAATCCTTGAAGTTGGATGTGTCCTGGCACTTGGATATCGTTCCAGTTGGCATCATTAAATTCTGTGTTATAAAAGAATTTGAAGCATGAATCAAAGTTTTTAGATTGTTTAAATTTCCATGTTCCATTTAGAGAAAAAGAGCTTGGCTTTCTGTCTTTTCCCATTGTATATATATGATCACTGTATGCTTGTAGTCGATTGACTTGAAAGATACGAGAGTCTTTTAGCCAGTTTAAATCTGGTGTTCGCATGAATATCACTCCTTGTATTTGGGTATCATTCATTATATCAAACCGACCTATTGAAAGGAAGTTGAAAATAAACTAAAATAGAAAATAAATTGGAGGTATAGTCATGTCAAACTTGTTGGGTTTCGTAATTTCAATAGCTTTAATTTATTTTGTGATTAAGTTTACTTTTAAGTGTATAAAATGGATTGGAATCTTATTGATTGTAGTCTTTGTATTTAAAATGATGGCATTGATTTTGTAGAATAATTTAGCTTTTCTTTTCATATAAAGATGTGACTTAATGTTTTAAAAGTATTAAAAAATAGTAATAGTTAAGGGACAGTTTCTGTTCCTTTATTTTTTCTAAAATAAGTTTAAATAAAGTTATTTTAAGTATAAAGCTTTTGAATAATATTTTAATGAATGTTATAATACATGTTATGAAAAATACGAAAAAAAGGAAATTAAAAATAGGAAATTTAATTATTGTTGTTGTGGGTATTTGTTTGGTTGTTGGCATTATTATGATGATGATAATTTCTAAGTTTACAAAGACAGAAACAAATGAGCCGCATGAACATGAATATATTGCGACTGTAATGATTGATGCTGGGCATGGTGGATATGATGGTGGAACGATTGCGGTGGATGGTACTGCTGAAAAAGATTTAACGTTAGCTTATGCTTTAGAAACGGGTAAACAACTTGAAGAACTGAATCCAGATATTAAAGTTGTTTATACACGTACTAGTGATAAGGTTTCGTGGCCAGAAGATGAAGCAAAGGATTTAAAAGCAAGAGTTAAGATGGCTAAAGAAAAGAAAGCTGATTATTACTTCGCTTACCATATTAATTCAAATCTAGATCCTAGTTGTTCTGGTTATGTTTCTTATATTCGTGAAGATGATAAAGAAGGAAAGAAGATTACGGATTATATGTCAAAAAATTTATCTAGTTTAGAATGGACGTATGATCGTGGTACATTAACGACAGAATCATCTCCTTTGTATGTAGTGGATTCACAAAAAATACCATCTATTTTATTTGAGGTTGGTTTTGGTACAAATCCAAAAGAAATCAAGAAGATTGAGAATAAAAAAATTCAAAAGAAGATTTCGAAGGCTGTCGCGAAAGCTCTCAACAAACATATTACAAAAATGAATGAAAAATCAGAAGATGATGAAAATAAATAAGTGTTGACTGGAGGTATAGTTACCTCCTTTTCATTTGGGCATATTTCTTGATGTACGAGCAGGTAATGAGCATAATAGGGCTAGGAAGTGAAAATATGAAACGTTTAATAAATGCATCTATTGTTTATGTGGTGCTTGCCTTAGTTGATTGAATTTACAAAGTTGAATGATTTTAGTACATATACTTCTTTATCGATTGTACATACACATTATTTTATGTTGGGAATGATGTTCTTCTTGATTCTAGCATTATTAGAGATGAATCTTCATTTCATGAATGATAGGACAAAACGTTATGTATTCTTTTATCATTTGAGATTCAATTTAACAGTAATCATGTGAATGATTCGTGGTGTTATTCAAGTTGTATATTTGAATTCTTTAACTACAGCTTTAAATGTAGTAATAGCAGGAATTGCAGGTATTGGACACTTAATTTTAGGGATTTTACTTATAATGATTTTGATTTCTATTAAAAATGCAACTAAAAATATGGCGTATTGATTTTTGACATTATCACATAATTTGTAAATTATGCTTTATGTAAAGTGAATAAAATGACTTTTATTCACTTTTTTTGTGTTTGGCTTTTTGTGTCATTATATTTCATGTGTTATAATTCTTCGGTAGGGCATATTTGCGTTACGATATAGAAAAGGAGTCAAGCATGATTTCAGTATGTATGGCCACATATAATGGCGAGAAATATATTAAAGATCAGTTGGACTCTATTTTAAAGCAGATTCAAAGTAGTGATGAAGTAATCATTTCAGATGATGGTTCCCAAGATTCTACAAGATATATTATTGAAGAATTTCAAAAACAATATAAAAATGTTTATTTGGTGGATGGTCCAAAACGTGGGGTTCAAAAAAATTTTGAGAATGCTCTTAAACACGCCAAGGGAGATATCCTTTTTTTGAGTGATCAAGATGATATTTGGATGGATGGCAAAGTGAAGAGAGTATTAAAAGAATTTGAAGATTCAAAGACTTTGTGTGTAGTTCATGATGCTCAAATCGTGGATGGAAATATGAATAAAGTAAAGGATTCTTTTTTTGAACTAAAAAACGGAAAGCCAGGCCTTTTACATAATTTATGTAAAAATGCATTTATTGGATGTTGTATGGCATTTCGTAAAAGTGTATTTGAAAAAAGTTATCCATTTCCAGATCATATAGAGATGCATGACTGGTGGATTGGTCTGGTCGCAGAATGCATGGGACATACTGTATTTATTTATGAACCATATTTGAAATATCGTAGACATGGAGAAAATGCTTCTTCTTTACATCATCATCCGTTAAAGAAAATGATTTCAAATCGCTTGTATTTTATTTGGCAATTGTTTGTTAGATGGAAGCAGGTGGGTTGGCATGCTTAAAATAGGTTCTTGTACAGTATTATACAATCCGGATAACATTGTGATTTCAAATGTTTCAACATATTCAGAATGGGTTGATGTTTGTGTTGTTGTGGATAATTCGGACAATAAGAATGAAACATCAAAATATTTTGAGAATAATTCTTCTTATATCTATATTGATATGCATGGCAATCAAGGTATTGCAGCTGCATTGAATGCAGGAATTGAATATTTACATTCAATTGGTATGGATATGGCTTTGACTATGGATCAGGATAGTTTATTTCCAAGTCAAGATTATCAAAATATATATAATTTGATCGAAAAATATAAGGATGAATATTCTTTGATTGGTTTGGATATTAATAAAGTAGATAAGAATAAAGAAATAGTTTCAGTACCTTATTGGATTACATCCGGTAATTTTGTGAATATCGCAGATTTTTATAGGGCTGGAAGGCTGAATGAAGCTTTATTCATTGATTATGTAGATTTTGATTTGGGATATCGATTTAAAAAAGCAAATTTAAAAATGGGTTATTTAAGCGGTTATTGTCTTACACATACCATTGGAAATCCAATCGAGATTCATTTATTTGGCAAAACATTTTATGCGTTAAATCATTCGCCAATTCGATATTATTATCGATATCGCAATGCATATTATTTGTATCATGTTGAGGATAAAGAATTCTTTAAAAAAGAGTATCACCGTGAGATGTTTGCGAGTTTGATCAAAATGTTTCTTTTTGAAAAGAATCGAAAAGAAAAGCTTCGAATGATAAAAAAAGGTATTTTGGATGCTAAGCATCATCGCTTAGGTAAGCTGAATGGCTAACTTTTTTTGTCTCGAAGATGTAATTATGTTATACTTTTGTGCGTAGGAAAAATCCTACAATGAGATATGTATGGGTTATTAAGTCATTAAGACTATTAAATAGTATGGTTTTAAACTGGGGATAGTTAGAGGCCTAAACAAACTTTAAATAAGGGAGTCAACAATGTTAGTCACAATCATAAGTGCGGTTCATTCTTTACGTACAGAATGGATAGAGAAATATTTTACTTCTAAGGGGTATGAAGTTAAAAATATGACTTTAGATATGAATTCTGTGCACTCTTTATTTGGGAAAATTGTGTTATCGAAATCAATAAGAAAAACTTTATTAAGTATGAATCCAGATATTATATATTGTGAAGCATTGTTTGACTTTTTGATGAAAGAATTAATTGTATTAAAAAAGAAAAATAATAATACAAAATTGATATTTGATGTATGCCAAAATATGGATACATGCTATTCAAAATATTTAAACCAAGCGGATGTTTTACTTTGCGATAATGAAATGTATAGGGGGTATATTCATGGTGCAACGCTTCTATATCCAACAAATGGTCAAGAGTGTATTTTAACAGTTCCTGAGATAAAAGAGAATGAATTGTCTTTTTGTTTAAATGGAAATAAAAATATAGATGCCAATCTAATCACTTCATTTTTAAGGGAGTGTTCCATATCAAAAAAGTGTACGCTTCATGTATATGGAAATTGGAGGCAAAAAGAGAGTTTTATTCAAAATGTATTAAGTGTAGGAGTGAGTGTAATTGATTATAAAAAGCTTGATAGTCAAGCTTCAAGACAAGAAGTCTTTGATCAATGTCATTATGGATTGAATATAATGGACTTTGAAGGTGTGAATTTAGAATCCTTGGACTATATGTGTGGACAAATTCCAATTATCAATTCTGTAAATGGAGATCTTAACCATTTTTGTGAATTATGGGATGTAGGAAAGAATATAGATACTCAAAATTATAAGATAGTTGCTTCAAAGGTTTGTGCTGAGAATTTAACTGCACAATTGAAACAAAGAGAGCATATGCGTAATTTATATAATACGTATTTTACAAAAAAGACATTTTTTGAAACGCTAGATAAAATAGGAGGAAATTTATGAGTCGTCAAGAAGGAAAAAAATCTATAGTTTTTATCATATTTGCAATTTTATTATCCATTGTTTTAGTTGTTTTTACAGGAGCTTTGATTTATCAGCTTTATAAACTACAGGTACTTCCAGACAGCATTTTAGTTCCAGTTATTCTTGCGATTGTTTTATTTGGATTGATTTTATTGTTGCTGCTAAATTTCTGCACACATGGTATTGTAAGTAAAATCATTTATTCTTTTTTAGTAATTGCGATTTGTGTTGTATATGGATTTGGAAACTTCTATTTGTATTCAACGAAACAAACACTAACAAAAGTAACGGATCAATCAAATAAAGCTAAGAATACAGTGTCTGTAGTCGCTTTAAGCTCAAGTAAGTTGGAAGATATAAAGAGTTTGGAAGGTTCAAAATTGGGTGTTTTAAATAACATTGGGAAAGAATCTACAAAAAAATCATTAAAAGACATTGATAAAAATAAAGTTACTTATACAAAAGAAACATATGATAATGTTCCTAGTTTGGTAAAAGCTTTATATGAGGGAAGCGTAGATGCGATCGTATTAAATGAGGCGTATCGATCAAATGTATGTGATATTGAAGAATATACAAATTTTAACAATGAAACAAAAGTTATTCATCAAACTGTATATTATACAAAAGAAAACAGTTCTCCATTAGCTGTATCGGATATTACTTCTAAACCATTTAATATTTTAATAAGTGGAAACGATTCATTTGGAACTTTAGACGAAAATTCAAGATCTGACGTAGATATGTTGATCACAATCAATCCAGTAACTTCAACAATTTTACTAACAAGTATTCCTCGTGATTCTTTTGTGAAAGAAGTATGTGATGATTATGCATGTAACTATGGCGTAACAGATAAATTAACTCACACAGGTATTTATGGTGTAGATACGACAAAGAATACCATTGAAAATTTATTAGACATTGAAATCAACTATGTATATCGTGTGAATTTTACAAGTATGATCAACATTGTTGATGCTTTAGGTGGTGTGGATGTAACAGTAGATCCTGGCATGGCAGTTTCTAAATTCTATACAAACAGTAATCTAGAAGGTGTTCATGAAGGGGAAAATCACTTGGATGGAAAACGTGCTCTAGCTTATTCTCGTGAAAGAAAAGCATATTTAGATGGTGATGTGCAGCGTGCTCGTAACCAGCAACAAGTATTGCAGGCTATGTTCAAAAAGGCAACTTCACCAGAAATCATTAAAAACTATGCAAATTTGTTGAATGCTTTGATTGGTGCTTTTGATACAAATATGACAACAGAAGAAATTACTTCATTTATCAAATATCAGATTCAGGCAAAACCAAATTGGAAGTTTGAACAATTTGTATTAAAAGGTGTAAATGATATGCAAGTAAGTCCAGAACTTGGTTCTGAAGTGAGTGTTTTGATCTTATATGATTCTTATGTAAGTGTTGCACATGACAAAATTCAGGCTGTATTAAATGGTAAATCAAGTGATACAGTGCAAGCAGAAGAAGATACTCCGGCTGGAACTTTATCACAAGAAGAAATTGAAGCTCAAATTCAATATGGTTTAATGACAGAATCTCCGGTTAATGAAGAAGGTTCAGATCTTTATTATGGAGGTAACTAGATCCTCTTAATGGAGATAGTCGAAACGAAAAGATAAGGGGAAGCGTAGCTTCCCCTATAGTGTTATGAAAGAAGTCTGAGGGTGTGTGTTATGAAAGAAGTCTGAGGGTGTGTGTTATGAAATTATTTCTTAAATTTATTTTATTATCGGCTATGGCAATCAGTTTTACAGGTTGCCAAAAAAATAACGATATATCAATCTACCAATTGTCAAACCAATCGTATTCACAAATGATGTCTTATATTATTGAAGACGAAGGTACAACAATTGTAGTAGACGGTGGTACGGCCGAAGATGAAGAAAATTTGATTCAGACAATTAAAAAAGTTAGTAAAGATCGTAAAGTAGAAGCTTGGTTTCTAACACATTATCATAAAGACCACACAGGAGCTTTGGCTAAATATCTACAAAGTGGTTCAAATGAAATCAAAATTGATAAAGTATATTACAATTTTCCTGAAGAATCTTGGGTCGAAAGTTATGAACCAAATCGATATGATGATGTTGTGGCAATTGATGAAGGATTAAAAACGTTTAAAAATAAGGAAGTTGTTTCTTTGAATCAAAAAATCAATGTGATAAACGATAAAATCCATGTATTAAGAACCTATAATCCAGAAATCACAAACAATGCTGGAAATAACTCTTCGAGCGTATATAAAATGGATGTACAAGGAAATAAAATTTTATTTTTAGGTGATTTAGGTGTTGAAGGTGGCGAAGAGCTTTTAAGCTTAAACAAAGAAGCAATCAAAAATATGGACTATGTTCAGATGGCACATCATGGACAAGCTGGAGTCGATGAAGATGTTTACCAAGTGATTGATCCTAAATACTGCATGTGGCCAACACCAGATTGGTTATGGGACTATAAGGGTGAAACCTATAAAACAGAACAAACTAAAAAATGGATTAAAGCTTTACATGTAAAAAAGAATTATGTGGCAGATAAAGGAACAATTCGTATTGAATTAAAGAAAAAAGAAGATTAGATTGTGAGGAAAAAATATGGATTTTTTGAGAAGTCTTAAAAAGAACAAAGAGTTAATATGGTTTTTGGCAAAGGATGATATTAAAAAAAGATATGCAGGATCTTCTTTAGGTATTATATGGGCTTTTGCACAACCATTAGTAACTATTATTATTTATTGGTTTGTATTCCAGATTGGTTTACGTTCAGTTGCACCAGGACAATATACAAATATGCCATTTTTGGTTTGGATTATGTGTGGTTTGATTCCGTGGTTCTTTTTCAGTGATGGTATCAACAGTGTGACATCTGTATTTCTTGAATATAGTTATTTAGTAAAGAAAGTTGTGTTTGATATTAAGATCCTACCTGTAATTAAAATCATTTCAGCTACTTTTGTACATGTTTTCTTCATATTTTTGATTTTTATTGTGATGGCACTATTTGGATATTTACCTAGTATTGCCTATATTCAAGCGTTTTACTACTCATTCTGCATGATTTGTTTGATTTTAGCTATTGGATATTTCACTTCAAGTTTATCTGTATTCTTTAGAGATTTACCTCAATTTGTACAGGTTTGCCTATCTGCAGGTATGTGGCTAACTCCAATTATGTGGGCATTTGACATGCTTAAAGGATATTGGTTTTCATTTATTTTTAAATTAAATCCAATGTTTTATATTGTAGAAGGATATCGTAGTGCAATTTTAGGCCATCAATGGTTCTTTTCAAATTGGAAACTTACTATTTATTTCTGGTGCGTTGTTATTTTACTAACTTTAATTGGGCGTAATGTATTTAAAAAAATGAAACCTCATTTTGCGGATGTATTATAGGAGAGATTAAAATATGGATACTGTTATTGAAATTAAAAATATTTCCAAAATCTATAATTTATATAATAAGCCAAGCGATCGATTAAAAGAAGCTTTGTTTTCACGTAAATCTAGACATACTGAATTTGCCGCATTGAACGATGTTTCTTTCAATGTCAATAAAGGAGAAATCCTGGGAATAATAGGTAAAAATGGTAGCGGAAAATCAACAATATTAAAAATCATCACAAATGTGTTGACTCCAACATCAGGAGAATGCATTGTCAAAGGTAAGATTGCGGCTTTGCTGGAATTAGGTGCAGGCTTCAATATGGAATATACGGGTATTGAAAATATTTATTTAAATGGGCAAATGATTGGTTTTTCAAAAGAAGAGATGGATAAAAAAATACAAGACATCATTGATTTTGCCGATATTGGTGAACACATTTACCAACCCGTTAAAACATATTCAAGCGGTATGTTTGCACGTTTAGCTTTTTCAGTCGCAATCAGTGTGGATCCAGACATCCTAATCGTAGATGAAGCATTATCAGTAGGAGATGTTTTCTTCCAAAATAAATGTTATCGTCGCTTTGAAGAATTTAGAGAACGTGGCAAAACTATTTTATTTGTAACTCACGATATGGGAAGTGTGATTCGTTATTGTAATCGTTGCGTCTTATTAAATGCTGGTAAAAAAATTGCAGAAGGTAATCCGCAAGAAATGGTTGATCTATATAAACGTATTATGGTAGGCCAATGGAATGAAAATGAAGAAAAAGAAGTAGATTCTTCATCAACTGTTAAGGCTTCAAATGTAAAAAAAGATCAGTTATGGAAAGAACAAATCAGTACCAATCCAGATATGGAAGTGTATGGAGATGGAAGGGCCGATATTATCGATTTTGGAATCTTCTCTGATACAGGAGACATTGGAAATAATGTCTATAAAGGAGATTATTATTCTGTAAAAATGAAGGTTCGTATCAATGAAGATAATTTGAATCCGATTTTTGCGTTTAAATTAAGAGACGTAAAAGGAACAGAGTTAACAGGTACAAATACGATGCTAGAAGATATTGATACTTCACAATGTAAAAAAGGGGATATTGTTACCATTACGTTTAGGCAAAAACAATATCTACAACCAGGACAATATTTAGTCTCATTAGGATGTACTGCATTTGAAGGCGATCAATTTGTCGTATATTCGCGCAATTATAATTGTTGTGTTTTAGGCGTTGTAGCACCAAAAGGTACTATTGGTATATTTGATAGTGAGTCTGAAGTGAGTGTTTCTGTAGCATAGCATAAATATGCTATAATATGTATATATATTTTAAAAAAAGGTGAAATTATGGATGTAAGTATAGTAATACCAACGAAAAATGGTGGTACTTTATTTGATAAAGTACTAACAATGATTGATAGACAAGAAACAGAATATGAGTATGAAGTAATATGTGTAGATTCAGGTTCTACAGATAATACAGTAGACATTATTAAAGCACATCATTGTGTTTTAAAACAAATTGATAAATCTGAATTTGGACATGGTAAAACCAGAAATCTAGGAGCAAGTCTAGGAACTGGAGAGTACATTATATTTATTACACAAGATGCTCTTCCTTATGATACGCATTGGATTCAAAATTTTATTGATGGCATGAAATCAGATCCAGAAATTGTTGGTGGCTTTGGTAAACATTATCCGTATCCAGATTGTAATATATTTGATAAAAGAGATCTTACACTATTATTTCAAGGGTATGGTACAACAAATACAATCTATCAATTAGAAGATAAGGAACGTTATAAAAATGAAGAGGGATATCGACATTTATTAGCTTTCTATTCCGATAATAACTCATGTATGCCTAGAAAAATCTGGGAAAAATATCCTTATGATGATGTTAACTTTGCAGAAGATCAAATATGGGCTAAGAAAATGATTGAGTTAGGATACAAAAAGTTATATTGTCCATATGCAGCCGTATATCATTCTCATAATTATGAGTTGGAAACATACAAACAAAGATTTTATGATGAATATAAAGGTATATATACAATTCATCAGTATGTCATGGTAAAAGATATACCACATTTACTTGTTGGTTATTATAGATTTGTTAAAAATAATTTGAACTATGTAAAATCATTGGACATGGACCCATCTGAAAAGAAAAAATGGCGTAAATATGCTATAAAAAGAGATTGGTATCGTTTTTATGCATCATATATGGCGGGTAAATATTACCGCAGTTCAAAAGCAAAACAAGAGAAAATGGACCGTAAATTTTCTCAACAGTTAAGACAAATCAGTCAATAGAGGTGTAAACATGGAAGCAAGAAAAATAATTAACTCACTACAAAAACGAGGCTTGAGAGGATCCATTCAAAGATTTCGTCAAGGTCCTCAAAAAGTAGGGCTTATTGATTTTTGGAGTTTTATTACAGATCGTGAAGAAACGCCATTCAATTTAGAAGATTTTAAGAAACACAAACAAGAAAATAAAGTAACTTTAAACTGGGTTATTCCTGAAATGGGCGTAGGTTCAGGTGGACACTTGAATATTTTCCGCTTTGTTTCTTATTTAGAAAGACATGGTGTGCATAACCGAATCTACTTGTATCGTTCAACACGTTTTTTAAATGATAGTTATTTAAAAGATTTTGTACGCAAATACTTTTCGATTCTTGATGAAAATGTAGAATTGTATCACGATACAAAATCGATGACTTTTGCGGATGGTACAGTCGCAACAAGTTGGGATACAGCGTATTGTGTTCGTAATTTTAATAATACAACTTCTAAATTCTATTTTATTCAAGATTTCGAACCTTATTTCTATGCACATGGATCTGAATATGAGTTTGCAGAACAAACTTATAAATTTGGCTTTAGAGGAATTACAGCTGGTGATTGGTTAAAAGATATTTGTATCCATGAATACAATATGAAAGCAGATAGTTTTAGTTTTTCTTATGACAAAGGCTTATATACAGTTAAACAAAAACAAGATAAAATAAAACGAGTATTCTTCTATGCTCGTCCAGTTACACCTCGAAGAGATTTTGAATTGGGATTATTGGCTTTAAATGAATTATCTAAAAAGATTCCGGATTTAGAAGTAATTTTTGCAGGATGGGATGTTGCACAATATGAAATTCCATTTAAACACCAAAATTTAGGTATTATGAAGATTGAAGAATTATCTGATTTATATGGAAAATGCGATCTTTGTCTAGTTATTTCAAATACTAACCTATCTTTATTACCACTTGAAGTAATGGCTTCTGGATCTGTTGCCGTATGTTCTAAAGGGGCAAATAGTGAATGGCTAGTCAGTGAAGATAACAGTATCTTAGTTTCTTATGATCCAATTGAAATTGCGGACACAATGTATACATATTTAAATGATGCTGCAAAATTAGATGAAATCCGACAAAAAGGAATCGAATTCGCGCAAAATACATCTTGGGATGTAGAAGGTAAGAAAGTTTTAGATGCAGTTTTGAAAGGAATTAAAGAAGATGAAGAAAGTATTGATCATAGGGGGTAATGGATTTATCGGTGCCAACTTGGCTCGTTATTTAAGTAAAGAATATAAAGTGTATTCTTTTGATATCCAAAATCCAAAAGAAAAAAATCCAAATATAGAATATATCGAAGGTGATTTTTTTGATGATGAAATACTAGAACGTGCTGTAACAGATAAAGATATTATTATTCACTCTTTAAGTACAGTAAATCCTGGTAATTCAAACAAACGTTTTATGCAAGGATATTCAAGAGACTTTGTACAGAGTGCACATTTATTTGATTTGTGTGCACAACACAATATAAAAGTCATTTTCTTATCTTCAGGTGGAACTGTATATGGAATTCAGGAACAACAGCCAATAAAAGAATCGGCTTTGGCAAATCCAATCAATCATTATGGTTCGGTCAAATTATGTATTGAAACAGTTTTAAAAACATTTAATAAACAATCACATTCAAATATGATTATTGCACGTATTTCAAATCCGTATGGACCTGGACAAGACTTTAATAAAGGGGTTGGATTCATTGATGCGGCATTGAAAAAGACATTAAATCATGAACAAATTGAAATATGGGGAGATGGAAGTGTTGTTCGAGATTATATCTATATTGAAGATGTTTGTGAAATGATTGGATCTTTAATGAATTATGAAGGTGATGAAGAAGTCTTTAATGTCAGCAGCAATCAAGGTATTTCATTAAATGATGTAATCAAAAAAATGAAAGATTATGGATTGCAGCCAGATGTTATCTATAAAGATGCAAGAAGTGTCGATGTACCTAAGGTTGTACTTGATAATCATAAGATTGAAAATATTCATGAATTTAAAATTCGATCATTTGAAGAGGGATTAAAACTATATATTGATTATTTAAAAAATAATTTTTAGTGGAGAACAATATGAATCAGGTAAGGTCAGATTATAAAGAATTTTATAATGACATTAAATATAGAACGAATATATTTGAATGGTATCCATTTAAAAAGGATGCGAAAATTTTATATGTAGGCGATAGCTCTATATTAATATCTTATTTTTTACAATGTATACAAACTGATTTATTCAATCTTAATACAATAAATCAACAGTTTGACTATATCATTGTAGATGGAGAATTAGATCATGTTGAAGATAAAGAATCTGTACTGCATGATTTATTGAACAAAAGAAATTCAAAAGGACAATTGATTATTTTGACAAATAATAAACTTGCTCTTCGCTATTTTGCAGGTGTAAAAGAATATGAGTCGAATGAATTCTTTGGACATTTAAAGAAACATTCAAATTTATATTCAAAGAAACAATGGGATCAATTATTTTTAAAAATGTCATTGAATGCTCAATATTATTATCCATATCCTGATTATTGTCTTACAACACAAATATTAAGTGATGAATGGTTGACAAGTAATATCAATTTGCAGTATGAAGATTGTCATGATCTTAGATATCGCTTATTTAATGAACACGAAGCTTTGCAATCTCTAGTTGCTTCTAAGGATTTTTCAACCTTTAGTAACTCGTTTATGATTATAGTATCGAATCAAAAAAATCCGATTGTGTATTCTAAGATTTCATCTGAAAGAAAAGATGAATTTAAAATATGTACTAATATTATTAAACAAGAAGATGAATTTGTTGTGGAAAAGATTGCACTTAAACCAAGTGGAATTCAGCACTTTAATAAAATCTATCAGTTTTACAAAAAAGTACGGACCAATGATTTATTTACATATTGTCCAGTAAAATTTGTAGATAATAAATTAATATTTGATTTTATCAAAGGTGAAAATCTAGAGACAATTGTTGATCAATATGTAAAACACAATCAATTTGATAAAGTGTTAGAAACAATGGATCTTTTGTATAAAATGAATTCAAGCGCTTCGATTGTCCATTTTGAAGAAAACCAAGAATTTTTAGATGTTTTTGGTAAACAAGACCAAACACTTTTATTGAATGAAAAATGCATACGATTCTGTGACATTGATGTGATTTTAGAAAATATTATTTTAACAGACGAGAATAAATATTTTATTTTAGATTATGAATGGGTATTTGATTGTACAGTTCCAATTTCATTCATTATGTATCGTGCTATTTTGCATAGTATTGCGATTTCTAAATTAAAAAGAGATGAAATTGAATTGATTTATGAACATTATGGAATCACAAAAGAATTAAGAAAAGTCTATTTAGCGATGGAAGAAAGCTTCCAACATTATGTATCAGATGTGAAAATTGGGGATTATTTTGATTCTTTGAATAATCAAGTGATTGATTTGCGCCAAGAACAAGAACGTGACTTTTTAGATATTTTGATTGATGATAAAAAAGATACATTGTTTAATTCAAAACAAATGCATTACGAAAAAGAAATTGGCAAAGATGATGTTGATATCGCATTTGGAAAAAAGGCAATCTTTAAATTGAGCAGTATTAAAATTAACGGAAATCTGATTTCACATTTTGACACGAATGCAACTTTTGTGATCAATGATGATTATTATTTTATAGAGGCACCGAAGATTCATGTACCAAACCAAGAAAGTGGTTTATTAGAAATTGATTTCTTCATGTATTATTATGGTGAAGATTGTATTGATAATATTATCAATTTAATTTCTGCAAACCATAATTTGAACCAAGAATTGAATCAAATAAAGAATTCGAAAATATATAGACTAACGAAAAATAAGATATGAATTATTATAAAACAGGACAATTTGCACGACTTGCGAATGTTAGTGAAAGAACAATAAGATATTATGACAAAATAGGGTTGTTGAAACCCTCTTTTGTTATGGAAAATGGATACCGACAATATAGCGATTTAGATTTATTAAAATTACAGAAGATTATATCTTTGAAACATTTAGGTTTTCGTATTGAAGAAATCTTTCCAATGGTAATGGACAACACAAATTTAAAAGAAAGTTTTGATTTACAAATTGATTTGATTGAAGATAAAATTTCGCATCTCCAATCTTTAAAAGATGCTTTGAAAAAGGCAAGTCAAACTCCAGACTTGTCTTGGAATATGATTCTATCTTTAGTTCAATTATCGAATGAAGAGACGAATATTATTGAGCAATATAAGAATGCGAAGAACTTAAATGATCGAATTCGTCTTCATGAAAAATATTCTACAAATAAGCAGGGGTGGTTTAATTGGTTATTTGAGAAGATTGATTTTTCAAATGTAAATCGTTTATTAGAATTAGGTTGTGGCAATGGTAAATTATGGCAGGAAAATAAGATTGATTTAAGAAATCGTGAAGTCTTTTTATCTGACATAAGTGAAGGCATGGTGGAAGAAGTTCGTAATAAATTAGGAACGGATTTTAACTGTATTCTTGCCGATGCAGAAAGGATTCCTTTTAAAGATGCTTATTTCGATTCAATTATTGCTAACCATGTATTATTTTATTTAAATGATTTAAATTTAGGCTTAAAAGAAATATCAAGAGTTTTAAAATCAGATGGAATATTATATTGTAGTACATATGGTAAAGAGCATATGAAAGAAATAACAGAAATCGTGCAAGGGTTTGATTCTAGAATCAATCTTTCAAATCACAAGTTATATGAAATTTTTGGTTTAGAAAATGGAGAACGAATCTTATCTAAATATTTTAAAAATATTCAAAGATTCGACTATAAAGATACATTAGAAATAACAGAATCAAAGCCATTGGTTGATTATATTATGTCTTGTCATGGTAATCAGAATGAAATTTTAGGACCAAGACTTGCAGAATTTAAAGAATATATTGATAGATTGCTTAAACAAGATGGTAAAATAGTAGTAACAAAACAAGCTGGATTGTTTATTTGTTCAAATTAGGTGGTGTATGTATGTCAGATATTGTAAATAAATCTGTTGAGGTATTAAAACGCGAAGGTGTTTCAGGCTTAGCTAAACATGCTTCACATTATATTCATAAAAAAAGAGAATCTAGACCAAAAAGCGATGCATTTAAGGATGTCTTGTTTATTAATGGGTGTCCAAAAGATTTATTGCCACATCCACCTCGTTATCGTGTTACACATCAAATGGAACAACTTCAATCAAATGGATATACGTGTGATGAGGTATTCTTTGAGAATGTGGATTTAAAACAAGTGCGTATGTATTCTTGTTTCATTATTTTTAGAGTGCCATATACAGATAGATTAAATGAATTTATTCAATTGGCTAAATCTTGGAATAAGCCTGTATTATATGATGTGGATGATTTGGTAATTGACACTGCATACACAGATCAAATTGAGTATGTTAAGAATATGGATACTTCTCAAAAGGCTCGTTATGATTTAGATGTTATGAAAAATCAAAAGTTATTAAAGCTTTGCGATGGATGTATCACAACTACATTGGCCTTGAAGAAGGAGCTTGAAAAATACAATCCAAATGTATGGATCAATCGAAATACAGCTTCTATTGAAATGGTAGCTTTATCGCAATCCATTAAAAAAACAGATAAAGATACAGTGGATATTGGTTATTTTAGTGGAAGTATTACGCATAATGAAGATTTTGAAATGATTAAGCCAGCCTTGATTCATGTATTAAAAACATATGATCATGTTCGTTTACATCTTGTGGGAGAGATTGATTTACCTCAAGATATGAAGGTATATGCTTCTAAGATTGAAGTTCATCCTTTTATGGATTATAAAAAACTTCCGGAATTGATTTCGAAGATGGATATCAATTTAGCTCCGTTAACAACATCAATATTTAATGAAGCTAAATCCGAGAATAAATGGGTTGAAGCAAGCTTAGTTAAGACTTGTACGATTGCGAGTAACTTAGGTGCTTTTAAAGAAATGATGGAAGATCGTAAAACTGGAATACTTTGTTCAAATGTCAATGAGTGGAAGGTGGAATTAACCAATTTAATTGAAAACGAAACATTAAGAAATGCTTTGGCAAAAAATGCGTATGCATATTGTTTAAAACATTGTGTGACTTTATATACAGCTTCTAATATCGTTTCGATTCTTCAACAAAATCGTAAGCGAATCATTTGTTTCGGATTTGCGAAACTTGAAATATCAGGTGGAGTCATGGTGGCACTTCGTCATGCTGCTTATTTACAAGATGCTGGTTATCAAGTGATTTTATTATCGTTCTATGATACTTGTACAGAATTTACATTTATGAACCATTCGTTTCCAGTCTTGCCATTTAAAAATGATAAGTTGGATGCGAAAATCGATTGTGGTGTAGCTACAATGTGGCCTACGGTTAAGATGTTAGATGATATTCGTTGTATAGAAAATAAGAAATATTTAGTTCAAAACTATGAGATTGATTTCTATGATTTTAAAGATCCTAGAAAAGTAGAGGCTAGTCTTAGTTATTCATATCCTTTTGATTATGTCACGATTTCAAAGTGGTGTAAGGAATGGTTAAAGTCTGATTTTAATAAAGAGGCTAAGTGGATCTATAATGGAATCGATATTGAGCAATATAGACCGCATAAAAGAGAATTTAAAGATAAAATTCGTATTTTGATCGAGGGAGATTCTTCAAGTCCACATAAAAATGTTGATGAAGCTTTTATGATTACGAATAAACTTGATTCAAGTAATTATGAAATATGGTACATGTCTTACAATGCCAAACCAAAGGATTGGTATCGTGTTGATAAATTCTTGCATAGAGTGCCTTATGAAGAGGTACAAAAAGTATATGAAGATTGTGATATTTTATTAAAGACATCATTACTGGAAAGTTTTAGCTATCCACCAATTGAAATGATGGCTACAGGTGGCTATGTAGTGGCTTTATTAAATGATGGAAACAAAGAGTATTTAGAAGATGGAAAGAATTGTTTGATTTATCCAAATGGAGATGTCGATAAGGCCATTCACTGCATTGAAAGAATTGTTTCAGATGAAGCTTTACGGGATGTTTTATATAAGAATGGTGTAGAAACTGCGAAATCAAGAGATTGGAAAAAGATAAAAGAATCAATAATTCGTGTATATTGTGCTTGACCCTAACGTAACGTTAGGGTTTATTCTTTTATTGTGATATAATGATGTTAATTATGGAGGAACTATTATGAAAGGTATTATTTTAGCTGGTGGTAGTGGTACTCGTTTGTATCCTTTGACTAAGGTTACAAGTAAGCAATTGCTTCCTATTTATGACAAGCCAATGATTTATTATCCAATGTCTATTTTAATGCAGGCAGGGATTCGTGAAATCTTAATTATTTCAACTCCAGATGATACACCTCGTTTTCAAGAATTGTTAGGGGATGGTCATCAATTTGGAATTGAACTTTCTTATAAAGTTCAGCCTAGTCCTGATGGTTTGGCTCAAGCATTTATCTTGGGTGAAGAATTCATTGGTAAGGATAGTTGTGCGATGATCTTGGGTGATAATATTTTCCATGGACATGGATTGACTAAACGTCTTCGTGCAGCTGCTGAAAATGAAGTGGGAGCTACAGTCTTTGGTTATTATGTAGAAGATCCAGAGCGTTTTGGAGTTGTTGAATTTGATTCTGAAGGAAAGGCTATTAGTTTAGAGGAAAAGCCTGCTTGTCCTAAATCAAATTATGCGGTAACAGGACTTTATTTCTATGATAATAAAGTCGTTGAATATGCGAAAAACTTGAAGCCAAGTGCTCGTGGAGAATTGGAAATCACAGATTTGAACCGTATCTATTTAGAGAATGGTGAATTGAATGTCACATTACTTGGTGATGGCTTTACTTGGTTAGATACGGGTACGCATGAGTCTTTAGTAGATGCTACAAACTTTGTGAAGACAATCGAAGAGCATCAACATCGTAAGATTGCATGTCTTGAAGAAATTGCTTACGACAATGGTTGGATTGGCGATGAAGAATTGGCGGCAACATATGAAATTTATAAGAAAAACCAATATGGTGCTTATTTAAAGAAGATCATGGATCGTAAATATATTAAATAAGGAGGTAATTGGATGAAGGTAACAGAAACAAAGATTCCTGGTGTATTAATTATTGATACAGATGTATTTGGAGATCATAGAGGGTATTTTACAGAGACGTATTCAAAGCCTAAATATGAAAAATTAGGTGTTACTGTTGATTTTGTGCAAGACAATATGTCTTTTAGTGCACAGAAGGGTACGCTTCGTGGTTTGCACTGGCAAAATCCGCCTTATGCACAAAGTAAATTGGTTTCTTGTACAAAGGGAACTGTGATTGATGTAGCGGTCGATATTCGTAAAGGTAGTCCTACATTTGGTCAATGGGTAAGTGTAGAGCTTAGTGAAGAAAATCATAGACAATTCTTTATTCCACAAGGATTTGCGCATGGATTCTTAACTCTAACAGATAATGTGGAGTTTAGATATAAAGTAGATAATGTCTACAATAAAGAATCAGAAGGTGGAATGCGTTATGATGATCCAACTTGTAATGTAGATTGGGGATCATTATTAAATGGTATTGAGCCTGTTTTGAGTGAAAAAGATCAGGTTGGACCTACTTTAGAAGAGTCAAACAACCAATTTGTATATGAAGGAGAATAAAAATATGAAAATTTTAGTAACGGGTGGTGCTGGTTTCATTGGTGGAAACTTTGTACATTATATGGTAAATAAATATCCTGAGGATATGATTGTTAACTTAGATAAGTTGACTTATGCAGGTAACTTAGAAACTTGTAAACCTGTTGAAGATAAACCAAATTATAAATTCATTAAAGGTGATATTGCAGATCGTGAATTCATCATGGATTTATTTGAAAAAGAAAAGTTTGATGTTGTTGTTAACTTTGCGGCTGAAAGTCATGTTGACCGTAGTATTGAAGATCCTGAAATCTTTGTTAAGACAAATGTAATGGGAACAACTACATTATTAGATGCTTGTGTTAAATATGGTATTCAAAGATATCACCAAGTTTCTACGGATGAAGTATATGGTGATCTTCCTTTAGATCGTCCTGATTTGTTCTTTACTGAAAACACTCCACTTCATACTTCAAGTCCATATTCAAGTGCGAAAGCAAGTGCAGATTTATTTGTACTAGCATACCACAGAACTTATGGTTTACCAGTAACAATTAGTCGTTGTTCAAATAACTATGGTCCTTATCATTTCCCAGAAAAATTAATTCCATTAATTATTTCTCGTGCTTTAAATGATGAAAC
>JABLTL010124176.1_pt1 | contig 22338 bp, 29 predicted proteins | sample 7160151 | NCBI WGS metagenome assembly JABLTL01 (sample SAMN14651223, study PRJNA627086) | human gut metagenome | isolation source: feces | host: Homo sapiens
ATATTTTACATTTTTGTAATTTGAGAAAAAGCATAAGAAGAACTAACAATATTAATAAATTCTTCTGCTTCTTTTGGATTTAAGTCGTGCATAGAATCTACAGCATCTATAAAATCTTTCAAAGCTTTTAATATTTTTTTATAACTATCATTATTTTCCTTTTCCAATTTATCTTTAATTTCATTAATACTTTGTATAAAAGCCGTGTAATCTTTATCCATATTCATTTCTCCTTTTTAAATAATCTACTTAATTACTTCCAATTTTTTGTAATTCATCTTTCTCTAATTCTTTTATGGACTTTTCTGGAGTTGGTAAAGTTTCTGGCATATTACCACCAAGTTCCTCAATTGCTTTTCTAACGGTTCTGCCCACATTATAATGAGTTAAACAAGCATCATCTTCATTATCTATATTATCTTTTTTTAGTTTAGCTTCTGTTTGTGTAATACGGAATAAATTTGCACCTAATTCCTCACTACCCATATAATCAAGAATATCTTCGTTTTCTTTTATGTTTTTACGTTTTGCTATTTGTTTAGCTGTTTCTCCATTATAAAGTCCTTTATATCCATAATTATTAAATTTGCCAAAATTTTCTACACCTGCTTCCCTAGCAGTTTTAAATAAATATTTATTTTTGTTATTAACAAGAATCCTAGTATATAATCTCTTTTCATCTTCTGATAACTTTGAATATTCTAATTCAGTAATTTCTTGCTTTCTTGTTTGTATTGCAAAATATGTTTGACCAAGTGCTACTGATTTTTTTCTAGGATTTGCGTTTTGAACTATTAGATAACATGCATATCTTGATAATTTGTAATCTGTTACTGTCTTTGATGCACCTTTAGGCATTGCTATCGTTTTCCTGAATTCAGGAAAATGATCGTTAACTTTGTTATTACTGGTTTCACAAGCAATCATCGCACGTTTTATAACTTTATGAAAATTCTCCCATTTACTATATTCTAGTAAAGGCATTAATTCTCTTGCTTCCCAAAATTCATTTCCATATTCATCAATATGTTTTATACTTTCAAAAGTTTTTTCAGTATATTCTTCTATATTATTCATTTTAACTAACCTCCCTTGCTATACATTATACCAAACATTTGTTCTTATTACAATTTTTTTTGCCTTGTATAAGTAGTTTATCAATTTTTTATGTACACTTTGTCGCAAGTTGCGACAAAGTTCTAATTATTCAGTATACTAAATTTATAGATAATTTCTATGTTTCTATCTTTATCTATAATAATTTTATCTATTAAAGTTCCAATTAACTCTCTTGATGGATTATCAATATCAATCAATTCTCTTATTTTATCTTCGTAGTTTTTTAAAACATTCTTATTAACCTTTTTATCATTTTTTGTATCTTGCAGACTTTGAATCTTTTCTCTTATTCTAACTATAGAATTTTCTGTTTCTCTAGAAATTCTTAAATACATTTCTTCAGATACTATGCCATTAAATTTATCCTGATATAACATATCTAATTTACTAATTAAGGCTTTTTCTTGCTTTCTTAAATCATTTATATTGTTGTGAACTTCACTATTATCTTTTTTATTAATACTTTTAGATATTTCTGATACATCTAATTTATTTAAATACTTTTTACAAGTATTTCTAATAACTTCTAGCAATGCTTCCTCTAGTTTTTCATAAGGACTGAAATGGGGTTCACACATTCTTCTTTTAGGATCTCTTGAATATCTATTACAATTAATAGTCCAATAATCATGATTTTTTCTATAAGAAATTGTTAAAGTATTGCCACATTCCTTACAATATAATAAATTTTCGAATAACCTTTTTTCTCTCTTAGTAATAGTAGTTTTAGTAGTTCTTTTAATATTATTTTGAACACTTTCAAATATAAACCTATCTACTAGTGCTTCATGGGTATTTTTAACAATATCCCAATTACTTTTTGTTAATGATTTTTTCTTTTTGGATTTATATGATACTTTAGTTTGTACACTTTGTACCATATCACCAACATACATTTGATTTTTTAAAATCTTTTTAACAGAAGAAATAGTCCACATAGGATTATATTTAGCTTTTGAATTAGGATTCTTTCTCTTCAAACTACTAGGTGTTTTTATATTATTATCATTCAAATAAGTAGTTATTTCAGAAAGTCCTACTCCGTTATAGGCCATATCAAATATCTTTTTTACTACCCATGCATACTCTGAATCTGGTATTAAGTGCCCTTTATCATTTGGATCTCTTAAATATCCATAAATTGGAGCACTTCCAATAAATTTACCCTTTCTCCTTTTGTCATTTAAAACATTACGAATTTTAATAGAATTTTGTTTACTATAATAATCATTACAAGCAAATAACCATGTTGCTGAGTCATTACTTGCTTAATTAATCGCATTATCGTATCCTTCCAACATAGAAATAAATCTTATTCCATTTTCTGGAAAGAAAGTTTCAACATAATATCCTGTTAAAATATGATCTCTACCTAATCTTGATAAGTCTTTTACTACTACAAGATTAATTCTTTTAGCTTTAATATCTTCAATTAATCTCTGAAATCCCGGTCTATCAAAAGTAGTACCAGAATATCCATCATCTACATATTCATCTACAAAAATAAATCCTTTTTCTTTGATAAAATTCATTAGTATATTTCTTTGATTAAGGACACTCTCACTTTCAGATTCGTAAGATTTACCCTCATCAGCTTCTGATAATCTTATATAAATTCCTGCTTTGTAGTAATCTGGCATCACATTTAAAGTGTTATACAAGCTTACTCTCCTTTCCTTGTTGTATAACAACTAAAGCCAATTAAATTATACCATACAAATTTAATTTGGCACATTGTATCAGTCACTATTTACCTTACTTTTAATAAATTTAATTACCAGTTCATTAAAATTAGGAGAATCATCTTTGAAAGTTTCTATTATATTAAACATAAGCCACCTCATTTAAGTTTATGAGTGTCTTTATCAATTTATATCTTCCTCCATTTCTTTAAAACTTTCTAGCATTTTCTCCATCTCTTCTTGTTCTTCTTTAGTTGCTTCTTTTGATTCAATAGGTTCACCATGCCAGTATTCAATACCAAATTCATCAACATAATAGATTTTGTCTAATATATCTTTTTTATTTCTATTATATTTATTATAATGGTTAAAATTATTTTGAATACTAGTATTAGCATTTCTTTGAATACTTGTTATTCTTTTCTTTAATACCTCGGATAATTTTATTATCCTCTTTGAAGTATTTGTTTCACTATTATTAATTTCTATATCAATATATCCATTTTTTGATAAACTACTTATACTTTTTGATACACTTGGTTTGGTACAATCAAACTTCTTCATAAAATACCTATTAGTAGGCCAACAATAGCCATTTTTCTTACATAGTGACACAATGTCTATTAATAATATTCTCTAAAAGTAAGTTAATCTATTATCTCCTAATACTGATTCTGGTAATACTAAACTTATAAATGGCTCTTTTTCCATTATTTCCCCAATACAAGATTATCAAGTTTAGCAGTTCCATATTATCCTCCTTTCTTTACCAGTCTTTTTAGGAACACATAAAAAGAACTGAACACATTAGTCCACAACAAAAATAAGGGATTATTTCCAATCTTTTTGTTGGATTAATATGTATTCAGTTCTTCACTGATTAATTATCATACATCATTCTTTAATGTATAATAAAGCTTTCTAATTTCATTTTCTTCATTAATAGCTATTATTTTTTCTTATTTTATATTTATATATGTTTAAATGTACTAGCCGCATTTCCGTATGGCTAATATAATTATAACACCAATTACTTTTATTTCAATAGGTAATCATTCGACAATATTCGACAAAAATATTGAGCATCAAAATAAAAAAGAGTACTTAATACTCTCTCTAATATATTTTTAAATTTATTATAACTTTTCCATAACAACATCTATATATACAACATTACTAAATATGTCCTTTACATCATCGCTCATTTGACTTACATTAAAATCATAATTATATTTTTCAATATATTTGCATATGTTTTCATCTGATAATTTTTCAACTATATCACTATTTTTAAAATTGCATTCGCATATTTCATGTGCTAATTTATTTCTCATTGAAATCAATTTTATGCACAAATCACAAATCGAATAATAAGTCTTTGATTGAATAGACTGAATATCACCATCTAACTTCTTTATTATATTTCTTTGCTTTTGAATTTTAATTATTTGATTAAATGTAATTTTTTTAAATCTTTCACTATCGTTAAATTCAAATGGAACACTCATTATTTTACTATTTTGAAATTCCATATAAATATCAATTTTTGTACCATAATAAAAATATAAAAAATTTTTATTAATAGCATCCAAATTAACAACGCTTTCCTCAAATATTTTTCTTATATAATTTTCTAATAAATTATATTTTGTTAAAAAATCATAAAGAATGGTTGATTTACAAATTTTTAATTTTATTTCACTATTATTCATAATTTAAAATTTCAGCAATTCTTGCAACTCGATTGTTAATATTTGTAGTTGTAGATGGAGATTTAACAAAAGTACTATTTAATGTTTCATCGTTTTTTATTATATCAATATTTTCACAAATTAAGTCCCAATATTGTATAGAAAAAGGGATTAAAGCGTCAATAAAATACTCACTAAATTGATTATCTTTAAATATTCTTAACAATTCTAATGTTTTTTCCAATATTATATTTACGGTTTCATCCTGTATTATGTCACTGTTTTTCTGATAAGATTGCAAAACATTATTTATCATTTCTCTTGGCCTAGAATTGTAATCAATTACTATTCCTTTTGAAATATCAGTTTTTTCATAAAAAGCTAAGCTCTTATAGAATCTACCATAATCATCATAATGCTTAATACTATTTTTAGTAAATATTTGACAATAGACTTGTTTTAAGACCTTATTACTTAAATATTTATTGACGAAGTTTTCTATTATATCCGTCACATGTGACCTATATATAGCTTTCCTAATTTCATTAACCTTTAATTTTTCAGATCCCTTGTTAAGTCTAGAAAATATATCATATTTTGTAAACTCTGGGGAATTTGCTGTAATAACATAAACATCTAATACAGAAGATAGCATCTCATTAGTTAAAATACTGTATTCATTTTGAATACTATCAAAATTTTTTTCATTAAATATGTCAGCATAATATTCTAAGTATTTTTCTTTTAGTCTAAAATCATTATTTATAAAACTTTTAATTGTGGAGAGGCGCTGTTTTCCATCAACCACCTCATATTTGCTACCTTCTAAAACATTATCGCTAGGAATCTCAACTACATAAACAGGTGGTATAATTATTCCCATATATAATGATTCTATAAAAGCAATTTTTTTCTCATTATTCCATATGACATTTCTCTGGTATTGTGGATCTAATATCAATTTATTATTTTTAATTTTCTGGTAAATTTCTATTATTGACCAACTTTGCTTTACAATCTTAGTATTAGATAACAGCTCTCTTTTTTTTGAATATTCATTTTCAGATAAATCGTCATATTTTTCAATTTCGATATTTTCAGCTAATTGTATATCTTCATATTTCTCCATATAAACCTCCTTATAACAAAATTAACTCATTTTTTAAATCTAAAAAAATTCTTTCTATATTTACAAATTCATCATTAACTATTTTAGAAAATGTAAAATCAATATACTTTTTTATTATCTCTTTTGCTTTTTCTAATTGAAATAATCCTAATTCACTCAAAGAACTTGAAATATTATTTATGTCAAAATCCGTTCTTATTTTTGAACAATAAATATCATATATGTCTTTTTGAAAATCTACAGGAAAATTAGGAACGTTGATCATGTCAAAATGATATTTAGTAAAACTGTCAGCTCCAGATCCTTGAATAGATATATTTTTTAAATAGTTATTATGTTTTAGATAATGCAAATAACACCCAATAGTTATTTTTTCTTCAATCGATGAACTTTTATTACTTATATGAACATTATCAATATTTGTAATCATTTTTTTAGATTCAGAACAGTTAATAAAACATCTTCCTAAATTTCCCCTACAAGTAAATATTATATCACCATATTCTATTTCTTTTAACTTTTTCTTTGATCCTAGGTATTCTTCAGTTCTAAATGACATATAATCTGTTATAGAATTGGATAATATGAGTTGATAATAATCTTCATTTATTTTGTTTTTTGTATATATACTTTTACCTATATTACTAATTTGCAAGTTCTGCCCCCTTGATATTTCATATCCCAAATCTTCAAGATTTCTATATCCATATCTATAATTTTCTATATAATAATTTATTTTTTTATAACTTTCAGAAAATATACCAACATCTAGTCTGCCAATATTCTTAACTTCAGAAAAGTGTAATGTAGTTATACAATTTTTTTTAATAATACAATTATCTTTTAAATTATTATCAAAATAATTAAGTATTTTATCATTTTTAATATATATATTCTTCTCTATATCAATAATGCTTTTTGTAAGGCATTCAATAAAATTAATAACTTCAGTACTATTTGGAAATGGAATATAACAATCTAAAAATTTTTTACCAGCATGCCTAATAGTTGCCCCTCTTGGAGACAAAATATCTAATTGTTTTTTAAAATAAGAGCTTTTCATAAACGAAAATATATATAACTTATTCTTTTTGATTGGCAACTTATACAGCGCATTGCTTAACATAACATTAGAATAATCTTTATCCAATATACACGCTTCACCAATATTAGAATCTTTAGACAAAATAATATCTCCTGCCAACAATTCCATATTTACAAAACAATTCGGTTTAATAAATTCTGATGTTTCTGCGTTTATTACAGGTAAATAATTATATGCTTGCAGTGCTTTTGCCTTCATAAAAATTTTTTCAGATTTTTTTATATAGTTTATACTTCCAACTTCTATTCCGTTGTCGCTAGTCTGTAAATTTCTATATAATAATTGGCTTAATTTAAATATATTTTTATTTTTAAAATTAAATGCTTCAAGCTGTGATGATGATAAATTTTTATATTTTTTTATTTTATCATATGATATTATCATTCTTTTACTTCTCCTTTATAAACAAATCTTGCAATTCGCTTTCTTGTCCAAGGCACCACTTTTTAAACTCATAAATAGTTTCAGTAAAATCTTCATCAATAATAGGATTTCCTTCAGCATCTTGCTCAACTTCAAAACTTTCAGCATTTATTTTATATATAGGATTGAAAAATTTTATTCTTTTTTGTGTTCGAACTTCATAGCCAACATTTTTAATATCTTTTGCAAATATTTCATAATCGTTATTTTGAAGATTTTTCAAATCGCTCTCATTTTTAGGCTTATAAGCTATAACTAAAGTTGTATTTACTCCAGTATCGGCAAAAACATTAGCTGGTAAATCAAATAATGCCACTATCCTCATTTTATACATAAACCATTCTCTAGCTTTTTCCCATCTTTTTACAGATGCAATTGAATTAGAAAGTATAATTCCCATTCTACCACCAGGTTTTAATATTCTATAAGCATTTTCTAAAAAAACTACACCTAAATCTATCCAATTCCCACTTCTTGCAATATTCCATAATTCATACATTTCGATTATTTCTTTATCAGCTTGGTTTCTAGGCTCATATTTTCTATCTTCACCAAATGGAGGATTAGTCAAAACAACATCAAACTTTTTTAACTTAGTTTCATCCTTCCATTCATCCCAATTTCCATTCTTATGGATAGATGGATTTAACTTAACTAAATTATTTCTATCATCAAACTTCCAAACTATCGATCCTTTATCTGGTTTATATTTCAAAATAGAATTACCATCACCATTTAATAACATATTTAACTGAGCAAGCATAATCATTTGTTCATCATTATCAATACCATAAATATTTTTATCATCTAATTTACTTTTTGAATTAACATATGATACAGATAAGAAATCTGCAATTCCAACAGTCGGATCAATTATGCTCTCGTTGCTACGTGGATTTACTAGTTCAACTAAAAAATCAATTAAAGGTATTGGCGTTACAAATTGTCCTTTATCAGCCTTTGAGAATTCATTTGCAAACTTATAAAAGACTAATTGGTATAAGTCAGTCTTATGTGATTTAATAAAGCTATAATCTTGTAATTGCTCCACAATTTCACTTATTACTTTAACATGTTCTTCTTTTTTCCAAGTTATAGTTTCTGTATCATCTCTTTTTAATATATAATGATATACCTCAGAAGCTTCATTATATAGTTTGCGCATTCTTGATATAAAATTTTGAATTGTATCGTCATTTAAAGACGAAGCATTTAATTCATCTTTACTTATATAAAATAATAAATTTAATTTTTTTGATTCTTCATCTGTCTTATAAAATTCTAAATAAGCTTTTGGATCAATATTCATGCTTCTTTTCTCATCAAATATTTTTAATGCAAGCGTTTGAATAAGTATTTCATAACCTCTTTGATTTTTCATACCAACTTTATCCATAACCCTTAATATTGATGAAATTCCTTCAGTGAGTTGCTTACTATATACGCCTGTGACAGTTTCAAGGTCATCTACTGTTCTTTTTGATCTATCTATATTTACTTTATAAACATGTTTTATTAATTGTTCTAATGTTGGTATTTTGTAATATGCATCTGTTAAATGTATAGAAAGTTCTTTAATTTGACTTTCATCACCTTTTAAATTATAGGAGTCATCCAGTCTTATATATTTATTTTCCTTTTTTTGAAACAAATATAATCTTTCAGTATCATATAATATTCCAATGCAAAACATTGACTCAGACTCTTTCATAGCAGGCTTTAATTGTTGATTATACACTTTTTCAACATCTTTTTCTGAATCCTTTTTAAATTCTATAACTCCAATCAAGTGAATTCTCAACCAATCTAATGCAGATTGATCTTTATCTAAATGATATTTTTTATATTTTTCAAACCAATCTGCAGAATCAAAAATAGCTGCATCAAATTTTATCGGATTGGAATTCACATTTCCCTTAGGGAAATATACTTCAACCCCTATATTTTCTCTAGGATACATTCCTGAATAAATCAACGAATATAAGAATTGCCATTTGTAATATTCTTCATTATTTTCTCCGGATTTTCCTTTTATTTTATAAACTTTTCCTAGAGTTAAATGTACAGGTAAAAAACTAACAAAACTTTCTCCATTCTTATATATTTTATCATATTCTTCTTTTACTTCTAAAAACGTTCTCATTTTACACCTCACATAACTTTTTTACTAGCAACTCGCTATACGAACTTTTATTACTTAAAAACTTTTGCCCGCTTTCAGTTAATGTATAATATTTTTTATTATCATCTACATGATCAATAACAATATAATTTAACTTTTCATATTTTTTTATTGTTGTATAAATACTTTGTATAGGTATGTCAATATTATATTTTTTTAAAATAACTTTTCGTATAGCATAAGGATATAGTGGTATTTCATTTATTTCTTTCAAAATAAATAAAATATTAATTGATATATCAATCTGTTCTTCTGATTTTCCTGTTCTTTTTTTTCTTTCTAAATAATTAACATTCATACAATCACCTATTTTTTAAATAATTATTTATTAAAAATATTATACTATTTATTTAGCAACTAAGCAAGGGTTTGGGAGTAATCCCACAAAAGAATTTCGTGCGGGAGTACAAATTCAGTGCTGGCTTGACAATAGATTCACTCCCAAAATAATTAATTGAACTTAAAAAACTTTATCAATTTGATTCGATAGAGTTCTCTCTTTTAATAAAATTTCTTTAGTATCATTGGATTATCTTTTACTATTTTTAAATTATACTTTATTCTTAATATCTTCTTTATAGATGGTATAAGTTTATCTATATCACATCTTACATTAAATACATCTATTGCTGAATTAATATGGTTACATAAAGGTGCTTTAGATAATGCTTTCTTGTAAAAACTATCTGCTATATAAAAGGCTACTACATCTGGTATTACAAATTCTTTTAGATATTTATCATAATTAATGCATGCTGGTAAATATATTCTTGCAAATTCTTTATCAGTTATATCACACATAGATATACTCCTTTAAAATTATTTCTTTTGCTATATTTTTAATATTATTCATTTTACCTATCCATAGCATTTGATTACTACTTTTTAATTCTTCAGTAATATTTTCTTTTTCAGATAGTTCATTAATTAACTTCTGCACCATCTCCATAACAATAGTATCGATATTATGAAGATATTCATTTAGTTTATCATTAACAAGTAAATCAAAATATAATACTAATTTATATTTCTTAATATAATCTAATCTTAATAACCCATATTTTCCTATATTATATTATTTTTTATTTTCTAACTTTAAATTTGGCAATAAATAATCACCTTTATTAGTGTAACTAATATTCATAACAGTTCTCCATTTCTTTCTATATTTGTTTAGCTTTAATTGTTATACATTCGTTACACAATGACTATCGCCACCACCAGAAGGCGAAACAATTCCATATTTCAGCATAAAGTCACTTATTAAATCTATTATTTTTCTTAATTCATCTGTATTATTGCTATAAAGTTTTTCAAACAATATATAATATAAATCATATAAATCATCTGTCTTCAAAACATTTAATATTTTAATTGTAATTTTTAGTTTTTTATCGTGGTAGCTCTCATTAATAAACCATGAATAAAATTTGGAATATTTTAACATATCATTTAATATATCTACATTTGAATAATTATTTGAATCAAAATATTTCTTAAAAGATATATATTGTCATTTTTAACATCTTCATATAATCTTGTAATTAAATAATATTTTGCAAATTTAGAAATATTATCATTTCTAAGTTGTTGTTCTAATTTTATCCAATAGTTATTATATAGTTTTTCTTGTTCTATGCTAGTAGCATGCTAATAATAAATAATTTTTAATAAAAAAACGAGAGAACATTGTCTCTCTTCAGGGGGTTTCTATATACTCATTAAGAATCATGAGTATATATTGCATAACAACATGTGCTATGCTGTAATAAGCATATTATGAAAATCATATTTTGTCAATTAGTAATGTTAATTTCTTTTAAAATTTTACAAAATATTTCATTGCTCAAATATTCTTTATTTTTAATATATTCTAAACTATCTTTTTTAGCGGCTAGTAAAATATTATAATCTCTTTTTAAATTAGCTATTTTGAAAGTCATATCACCACTTTGTTTACTACCAAACAAATCTCCTTCACCTCTAAATTCAAAGTCTTTTTCACTAATATAGAAACCATCATTACTTTCTTCTAGTACTTTTAATCTAGCAATTTCTTTATTACAAATTAAATAACAATAACTTTGTAAATCACTACGACCTACACGACCTCTTAATTGATGAAGTGTTGCTAGACCAAATCTTTCAGCATTAAAGATAATCATCATGGTTGCCATTGGTACATCGACACCTACTTCAATAACAGTAGTAGAAATTAGAATTTTTGTATTACCATTTTTAAAATCGTACATTACTTTATCTTTTTCAGTTTTCTTTAACTTACCATGTAGAACACCTATTGGTACTTTACCGTGAAAAGCTAAATTAAATTTTTCTTCTAATAAATAAACATCTTTTAAATCATTTTCTTCCATTTCATTAATCATAGGTGAGACTACATAAACTTGATGACTCGCTTTTATTTCTTCTAAAACTTTTAATAAAACTTCTTTTAATGCACTTTCTTTATATATTTTAGTTATTATTTCTTTACGACCAGCTGGTTTTTCTTTAATTAGACTACACGTAATATCACCATATATTGTTAGGGCATAAGTTCTTGGTATTGGTGTAGCACTCATAAATAGCATATCAACATTTTCTTTTTTAGAGCCTAAAAATTCTCTTTGATTAACACCAAAACGATGTTGTTCATCAGTTATAACTAGTCCTAACGATGGAAAGGCTAAATCTTCATTTAAGATAGCGTGCGTCCCTATTAAAACAGATATTTCACCATTATTAACTCTTTTTATAACACTTGTCTTTTCTTTTTTAGTCATATTACCAATTAAGAGTTCAACTGTAATATTATACTTTTTAAATAATTTAGTAATAGATTGGTAATGTTGGACAGCAAGTATTTCTGTTGGTACTAGAAAGGCACTTGCAAAACCTGCTAAGTAAGAAGCATAAATAAGGGTTGTCGCGACAATTGTTTTACCAGAACCAACATCACCAATCAAAAGACGATTCATTCTTTTAGGTGCCTCTAGATCTTTTAGGGAATCATTTATTACAGATAATTGATCACTAGTTAAAGCAAATGGTAAATCATTAATAAAGTCTTTTATTTTTGAATTATCAATAGTTTTTGGAAGACCGTGTTCTTTTTCTTTTAAACTTTTTAAGTAAGCAATCTTAAACATAAAAATAAATAATTCATCATATATTAGTTTTCTTTTAGCAATAGTAATATCTTCACTAGAACAAGGATTATGTATTTTTTCTAAGGCAGATGCTCTAGTAATTAAATTGTATTTGTTATTATATTTACTAGGAATTATTTCTTTGATGGGAAGCACTTGTAAAGCACTTTTTATTTCTTTATTTAAAGTGGTATTATTTAAACCATTTATTTTGTGGTAAATAGGGACTATCGCTTCTTTTTCTACTTTACTTAAGAAAATATTAGATGCTGTAAAACTATTTAAACGATTATTATATTTACCTATTATGGTTATTTCTTTGCCCACTATTAAATTTCTTTTTAAGTAAGACCGGTTAAATATAGAAACATTAATTATTTTACCAAAAGTTGTTGCTTTAAATCTTAATACATTAAAGTTTTTCTTTATATATGAAATAGTACCAGTTGTAACTACAGTAGCATTGATGGTTAAAGTGGTATTTTCATCTGTATTATCTAAAACGCTTGGCATTATTAATTCATAACGATAAGGATAGAATTCAATTAATTCTTCCGGTGATGTAATACCATATTCATTTAATGCTTTAATTGTTTTAGGTCCTAATCCTTTAATTACTTGTAAATCCATGATTACCTCCGCTTTTATTTTAGCAAAAAATAGTTTTATAAGCAAAAAAAATTGGAAGAGTTAACTCTTCCATAAAAGAATAAAAAGGGGTTGACTAGTGTGATACTAGCACCAATTCGCCTTCTCAAGTGAATTGGTAGTTACTATACTAACCGAAAGAGTATAGTTTGTCAATTGTTTTTTTATCTTTTTTCTAGAAATTTTTTTAAGGCTTATTTTAGACATTGCCCGCAAAGGCATTAATGATTAGTTTTTCAAATATTGTGCCCTCAATTGTGTCATAGAATTTTTGATAAGCATCTTCTATTTCTGTTACGCTTAAAGAATCAATTGTAGAAGCATTACTAATATTTTCTTTTTTTAGTTCTTCGTTAGACACTTTTAAGGTAACATGAATATTATAAGTGTTATCTTCATAAGGAATGACTAGATCAATTTTATTTTCATTGTCAGCAAGAGCTGTAAGATTCATTTCATAAGTGACATTGGTGTCTTCATCAGTATATTTTACATTTATAACATTATCTTTCATAGTCATGACAAGATTTGGCATTGTAAATGTATAAGTATTATCATTAAAAGTAATATTAATAAAACTATCTGTTGTACTTTTTATATCGAGTTCTTTGAAACTATTATTAATCCCTTTAGTATAAAGAGAAATCGTGACATCTTCACTGTCATAATCATCTATTTGGTCTTTGATACTATCTAATAATTTGCTTTTACTATTGCCAGTTAAATTACTTAAACTTTCTTCGTAATCCGAATTATTTTCAATATAGTTCTTCATATTATTTAATAGAAGAATTTGATTTTCTTTATTAAAGTTGTAGGTTATAAGATTTAATTTTTCATCATGTACTTTAGTACTTTCTTTTTTAACATCTTCTTTTTTAATGCTATTTAGTATTACTTCTTTAGTGCCATCTATAACAGTATTTATATCATCTTTTGTAAAACTTGCATTTGATACATTCATCATTTCGTCAAGTTCATTTGTTCCTAAGTCAATAGTTCTACTTAGAATACTAGGTACTTTAGCATATAAGTGATTGTTTTGCATAATTAAGCTACCTGATAAGAAGTTTTTACTTTCTTTTAATAAGTCTAACTTTAAATTTAGTAACTTAGATTTAGGAGATAAACCCATGTTAAAGAGAAGGCTATAATCTTTTAATTCTTCATAATCATCTAAGGAAGCATTAGTATCGAATGATAGACTACCATTTACTAAAATATCATTATCAGTATTATCTAGATTATTAAGAACCTTATCATTTATTACCTTTTTACCTTCATCAAATACAGCATTAATATAATCAGTAAGGATATCATCAGGACTTTTATAGAACTTTTTGTAACCAAAATAGCCACCAACTAAAATAATTAATAAGACTACGACACTTATAATAACAATTTTTTTCTTTTGCATAAAACACACACTACTTTCTATATAAATATTTTAGCATATATTTTAGAAAAATGAATAAAAAAAGAAGTGAAATTCACTTCTATACACATTCAACGTATGTATCTGATAAACAACGAATGCAACATACACAGCCTAAATCAATAGTGAAAAATGAATTAGTTGCTACATATGGGTTTAAGCTTGTCGTATCAGGATTATCCTCTAAAACACGACAAGTACAACAATTTTTGTCTACTTTTTCCACACGGAATACTTGTGAGGTAGTCCCACCTGTAACTGGGTCTTTGCTAGTTGGCATGCTAAGTGCTACACCATTAGAACCACAAGTGTAGAGCTCGATTGGTCTTGTATTACAAATTAAGCAGTTAGGTCCACCACCCAAGACAGGTCTATCGCATGAATCCAAACAACTATCTGGACAAGCGTTTTGTTGAAGAACTAAGATAACATTTAAAATTTCATTGATGCAACTTGAAGATGTACTATTACTGTTCATACCTATTCCCCTTTCCTATATTCTCATTATTAATTTATGTGAAATTTTAAAATTAGTGCAAATTTATCTATTTTATAGTATAATTTTTATGAGGTAGATAAATATGGAACGAATTTTTGTTTATTTAATTATTATTATTGTTTTACTTTTTATTTCGTTAATTGTAATGAAATTAATGAGAAAAGACTTTAATTTGGAGGCCAATAAGCTTTTAGTTTGTCTTGGTGGCAAGGAAAACATTATTAATGCCGAGTGTAACATGTCCCGGTTTAAAGTAATCCTTAAGGATATGAGTTTAGTTGACAAAGATGGTATTACTAAGATGGGGGCTAAAGGGATAGTTGAAATTGATAATCAGTTGAAAATTATTTTCGGCAGTGATGCTAAGCAACTTAAAAAGTATATTGACCAATTGTTATAAATATGAGTAAATGCTCATATTTTTTTAATAGGGATAATAATAGTTGTATGAATAATTACCATAAGGGCCACCCATATATGGAGGCATTGCCATACCGTAGTTTGGAGCAACGTTGTAAATTGGTCTTGGTCTAGTTAACCCTATCGCGGCTCCACCTGTTAAAGCACCTACTAAAAAAGGAAAAACAAATTGACGATCTCCATTCATACTATTGTAATTATATGGTTTATAATATGTATACATAAACATTCTCCTCTCGTTAGTAAGATATGTTTATTAAATATTTCTAGATAAGAAAAAAGCCTAGTTTTTTTGACTTTTCTTTCTAGGCTTTTTAGCTTTACTTTTTTTAGCATTTTTTTTCATTTTAAATGGAGTTTCTTCAGACTCTTCTAGTGAGTTTAAAACAGTACTTGCAAGTTTAGTTGTGTTTTTCTTAACCTCTTTTATAGCGTCATTTAACATGTTTGCATCTGTATTATTGGCAACACTTATTAACTCATCACATTTTTGATTTATTAACTCTGTTTTTTCTTTTACTATATCCGTTTTCTTGGCAGTATCTAAATCTGTTAAGTCACTTTCTATTTCGGCTAACTTATTTATAAGAGCTGCTTTGGTACTTTCAATGTCAATATCTTTTATAGTATTTATCAATTTATCAAAAGACTTTCTAAGTTCTAATCTAGTGTTTTCACCTTTATCAGGGGCAACCAATATGCCTAGGCCTATGCCTACTAAAACACCACTTAAAAAACGGCCAAATTTATTTTGACTCATTTTTTTTCACCTTTTTTACTGTAACGTTCTCTACTTTCTCTTTGTCTTTTTTTGATTTAAAGATACTAGCAATTAAAGTAGTTAAACCTTCAACAACTTTATCAGTTATTAAAACAATTCTATCAGTTGCCCCATCAATTATGTTAAAAACACCATCTAATGATCTAATCTTATCGTTAACGTTATCTACTACTTTTTCAACCTTGTCTAATGTTATTAGGCATTTAATAGCTAATACTATGCCAATTAGTAAAACGATTATTAATAAAACATAGATAATTATTGGTAAAAATTCTAGTAAAAAATTCATATTATTTTTCCTCTTTTCTATCTTCGTACATTGAATCAATTAAATCAAATAAATCATTTTCCAATGTATCATTTTCTAAGTCTGCACCTTTTTTTGGTTCTTCTTTTATTTCTAGTTCTTCAGGTATAATTTCTTTTACCTCTTCTTTAGTCTCTGGAACATCGATGGTTTGGAAAGAGACATCTTCTAATAATTCATCAACACTTTTTTCTTCCTTAGTTTCTGGTATGGAAGGCACTTCTATTTTTCTTGTTTCAGATAGTGTTTTTTCGATATCTTCCTCTAGGGTTCCAAAGGCTTTTTTTCGAACATCATCAACATCAATTGTTCTTTTTTCTTCTTTAACAACTACGACATCTTCTTTTTTATAATTTTTGTCTAGAACACCATAAACTGGTGATATTACTGGTGATGGTTGAAATTTTTTGGTATTAGGACCAGATGGTTTTTTAATATCGTAGGCACGGCCTTTTATCTCAGGTGTTCTTTCTTTAATATCTCTTTTTATCTTTGGCTTTTCATAATCAAAAAGGTTGATTCCCATGCTCTTTTTTTCTTCTGGAGCTTCTTTTTTAGGGGATTTCATACTTTCAAATTCTTGATCATCAAAGATAGGAAAGTCAAATGTTTTTTCAGATGAAAAAAGGTCTCTATCACTTACAATTGGTGTATCATCTTTTATTTCACTTTCATAAACATTTCTTTTACGTTCTAAAGGCTTTTTTGTCTCTTGTTCAACTTTCTTTTTTGGCTCTTCAATTGGAACCTCTATTTCTTCTTCTTCAAACAAAACGTTTTTTAATTTATTTAATAAACCCATATGTTTCCCTACTTTCTTATCTACGAATAAAATCTGGATCTACTTTATCGCTATCATCTTCGTAAGTTCCGTATTCTTCTACAATTTCCAGATATTCGGATTCTGTATCAGCTGGTGCAAAAATGTTATGTTCAACTTCATTAGTTTTTAAGACATCTTCCCCCATCAGACTAGTTAACACAGTGTCTTGATACGTTATAGAAGATAATATGCTCATGGCATAGGCAATTGTTTCTTTGGTAGCCTCTTTATCTACTATCACTTCTATTTTAGCATAATTATACATGATTTCAATAAAATATTTGTCGTTTTCTGTATTTTTTATTTCAATGTAACCAAATTTTTTATCTTTCAATATATTTTTGCTATAGACTGCGGTTTCGGACTCAGTATATGAAGAAGGTATTTTATTATAATAACTAACATAGTCAACATATAGGTAATAAATATTTTCACCATGAGATATTATTTCGTTAGACCCTTCATAACTAAGAAGACGCATACCTTTTGGTAAGTAATATTTATACCCCACCCGATTTATATTAGTGGTATTTACTAAGGTGTTAGTTGTATTGGTTAAAATCTCATCGTAACTATTACTTTCAATAGTTGTACAGCCAGTTGTTAATAATATTATTATAAATATACTAATTATTTTCTTTTTCATAAGCTCTCCTATTGCTTAATAAGTATAGCAAATTTTAGATAAAAAGTAAAACGGATTTAACGTCTTTTAATGGCTTCTAAATAATTAATTTTAAAACCAAGATTGCTAAATTTTTCTTCGTATTCAGTTTTAATATTAAAAATACTCTGACTAGCAAGATCAAGTGTTACTTTTTCAAAGTAATAACCATATTTACTTAGACTTTCAAGACTATACGCAAATAAAACTATGCTGTCAGTTTTTTCTATTATATGGGGGTCCCCAGCAAATATTTGGTCATATATTTCCAGGAAAGACTTTGAGGTTAATCTTCGTTCACTATGACGATTTTTGGGCCATGGATCCGAAAAATTTAGATATATTGTGGCAATTTCTTTGGCAAAAACTTGGTTTAGTTCTTTAGCATCACAACAAATGAATCTAATGTTATTTAATTCAATATTAGTCATTTTTTCAATTGCTCTTACTAGGACGCTTTCTTCTTTTTCAACACCAATAAAATTGATATTTGGATAAGTTTTAGCCATTTCTATTAGGAAGTTTCCCTTACCCATGCCTATTTCTAAGTGAATGGGATTTTTGTTTTGAAATAGTTCTTCATAATGACCACGATATTTATTTTTATCCTTAATGTAGTAAGGACTTTTTTCTAATGTTTCTTTAGCATTTTTAACTTTTCTTAAGCGCATGTTATCACTTTCTTTCTATTTTTACATATATTTATTTTAGAGGAGGTACAAAATGAAAAAAGATCGTAATTCGTTTTTTGGAAGTACAAATTTTAATATGAATGCTAGTGGAATGGACAATATGTTACCATATATGCAACAAATGATGCCTAATCCTGCGATGCCTAATATAAACGCTGCATCATCTAGTTTTTATGCGGCCAATAATATACCTGGACAGATCCCTAGCAATATGGGTATGAACAGTGTTAGTAGTAGTTCACTAGATGAGATAGAGGCAAGAATTTCTAAATTAGAACGTTCAATTAATAGGTTAGATGCTAGGCTAAATAAATTGGAAGGTTCTTCATTTTATACGAAAGATACATATGATACGGATGGGAATATGTATATGGTTTAAGGGGTGTTATCCCTTTTTTTTATGTAGTTTTTAATATTTTCACTACTCATAGCATTTAGGTTCAAGTCAGAGAATATGTGGGCTTTATATAATGGGTATGCTGCACACCCAATCATAGCAGCATTATCAGTACAATATAAGATATTGGGAACGTGAAATGTTACACCATATTTAGCACATGTTTTTTGCATTTCATTTCTTAAGTATTTATTAGCAGAGACACCACCAGCTAATATCATATTTTTAATTTTAGTATTTTCTAGAGCAAGACTTACTTTTCTTGTTAATTCATCAACGGCTACGGTTTGAAATGAACAAGCTAAGTCTTCTTTTCTGATAGGGTTATTTCTTTGTGTTTCATTATGAACTAAATTTATAATATAGCTTTTTAGGCCACTGTAACTAAAATTATAGGTGTCATCTTGCATGGGCTTTGGTAATGAGTATGTATCATGTCCTTTTTGGGCAGCTGCTTCAATATTTGGCCCACCAGGATACTTCATTCCTAGTATTCTCGCTACTTTATCGAAGACCTCGCCTATTGAATCATCAATGGTACTTCCTAGAACTTCCATTTCTTTTTCATTTTTAAGAACTAATAAATCGGTATGACCACCACTTACAATAAGAGCAAGAGTTGGGTATGTTATATCATGTTCAATATTATTCGCGTATATATGACCAAGTGTATGATTAACGGCTATTAATGGTTTATTATAAACATAAGCAAGAGTTTTAGCACATTCAACACCTACTAAAAGGCTTCCTAAAAGGCCCGGTGCATAAGTTACGGCTATAGCATTTATATCCTCCATAGTAACGTGTGATTTTTTTAACGTTTCATCTAAAACCATCGTTATGTTTTCAGTATGCATACGACTAGCTATCTCGGGTACTACCCCACCAAAATTAGCATGAGTATCCATTTGGGTTAAGATAGTAAGAGAATCAATATCCTTACCATTTTTGACAATAGCCATGGATGTTTCATCACAAGAGGATTCAATTGCTAAAATATATACATCATTCATTTTCTACTTTCCTTTCCATAATATACGCATCACAATTAGAGTAATAATTTTTACGAGTACGGATTATGTTAAAACCAAATTTTTTATATAGGTCAATGGCATTTTGATTATCTTCACGAACTTCTAAAAATATGGGTGTATTAACTTTAGTATTGGTAATTAACATATCTAAAAGATTAGTGGCAACATGTTTTTGACGAAATTTTCTTAAGACAAACAAGTCATCAATATTTACTTCGCCCGCTAATTCTTGATAAATAAGAAAACCTATAATTTTATGATTTTCTTCATAGACTAAAATATGAAAGTATTCTTTTTCGTGTAATTGTTCTAAATTATAGGTATTTACGAAATTCGGATGCAACATTGTACCTAACTGATAAATTTCTGAATAATCTAAGGGGTTTGCTTCTCTTATCATTTTAGAGCCTCTATTTTTTTGACATAAAAAGGATTTACAGCATGAGGGTTTTCTGGTTCTTTATTAAAATATTTCTGTATTATATAATCATCGTTTATTTCTTCTTTTAATTCATGCCAATTTTTAGTGTCGTTGTTTGTTAAAAATTCATTTTTAGTTAAGTAACGATAGTTAGAATAGTTGGTATCATTTAAATCAGCAGCATAATAGCCATTTTTTTCTTTAATAAAGTAGGTACCATTTGGTAAATTTTCTTTACTATAAAGTTCTAGGCTAGTAATTGAACATATTTTGATATTTAGAGCATAGGCCATAGTTTTGGAAATCGTAACGCCTAGTCTTTCGCCCGTAAATGAACCTGGGCCATTAACAACTATAATTTTATTAATTTCGTTTGGTGTTAATGCGTTTCTTTCTAGTAGTTCTTTTAGGGCTGGCATAGTTATTTCGCTGTGACTTTGGTTTTCACTATTTACAATAAAATCAAGTAATTGTTCTTCTTTATATAGTCTTAAATTTATTTCGTTACCATGAGTATCTATTAATAAAGTTATCATTTTAAACACACTCCCTTTATTACGTTTGTAGTATAACTATTAATCATGTTTTTGTCAAATAAAAAGCCCTAAATCATAGGACTGAATCACATAAATCTTCATAATCTTTACCATATGGTTTAAAGATTAATACTCGCGTATTTTCACTTGTTACTTTAAAATCTATTTCAAGTCTTTCATCTGGTAGCTCATCTTTAATTAAGTCAGCCCACTCAATGATTGTTACACCGCCTTTATAAAAGTAGTCAGTAAGACCTATGTTTTCTTTATTATCTTCTAAGCGATAAACATCCATATGGTATAAAGGAAGTTCGCCATTAAGGTATTCTTTTACTAAATTAAAAGTTGGTGAGGTTATTGTTTCGTCAATTCCTAAGGCACCAGCGAATCCTTTAACGAAAACCGTTTTGCCACTGCCAAGTTCACCATTTAAACAAATGACCATATTGGGAAATTTTTCACTTTCTAAATTTTGCGCTATTAAAAGCGTATCTTTTTCATCTTTTGATGTGTATTTATAATTCATAATGTATCACCTATTATGATTTTAATATAGTAAATATTTTTTTGCAATAACTATAACTTCATTTGACAAAAAATTAATAAAAAAAAGACTTTAGTTTAAATAAAGTCATATGTTTGCTTTGATTAAATCTTCAGATGTGGCATAAAAAGACTAAAAACAATATATTATTTGTTTAAGAAGAGTTGTGAAGTCAATTTACTTGACTTTATGAAAGTGTCTTCTTATGCGTGTAAATATTGGCAAACTTATTATACCTTATTACACTTAAAATATAGGTTTTTATGACATTAATTAGGTATTGTAGTAAGTAGTAATAGAATGATCATTTTAAATGATTTGAGGTAATCAATTTTATTAAATTGAGAAAACAGTATTTCCTAATTATCAGACATAAATTCACCTGATTTTTTTAAGCAAACAGTTGCACTACTTAAGGGAAATAATTTATCATTTCTCTTGAGGTGCTTTTTAATTATATGTTATTTCACATAAAAAATCAAGTGCTTTTTGCACATAATTTTCATAATAATTTACAAACATAAAAAAACCTTCTAAAATAAAGGTTTAGAAGGTACATTAACGCATAAAAAAAATTGGCAACTTCCTATTTTCGCTTTCACTATCGTCGGCGTTCTAGTGCTTAACTGCTCTGTTCGGGATGGGAAGAGGTGTGTC
>JABLTL010155335.1_pt1 | contig 22306 bp, 19 predicted proteins | sample 7160151 | NCBI WGS metagenome assembly JABLTL01 (sample SAMN14651223, study PRJNA627086) | human gut metagenome | isolation source: feces | host: Homo sapiens
GAATTAGAAAGAAGCAGTAATACTGGCAAGATATGTTCAAGTGGTAACTATTGTAATGATACAGTAGAAAGAACAACAACATGGACAGGAAAAGTAGGTTTAATGTATCTAAGTGATTATGGCTATGCAACAAGTGGAGGAAGTACAACAGACCGAGCAACATGTTTAAATAAAGAATTATTTAATTGGTATAGTAGTAGTGTAAGTGATTGTAAAAATAATGATTGGTTATTTAATAGTAACTATCAATGGACAATATCGCCGTATGCTTCCTCTTCCCATGCGTACAATGCGTTCACTGTGACCTCAGGTGGGAACGTCGCCGGCACCATTGCGAGCAACGGTTTTGGGGTTCGGCCCGTCGTTTATCTGACATCGAATGTGGGAGTACAAAGCGGAGATGGCAGCAGTGGTAATCCATTCATCCTTGTGGATAGGGTGTAAGGAGAGTTTGGGAGGATTCGCCTCCCAAAAATTTTTACTTAGTTTAGTTATAAATAATTGTAAATATACTTTAAGAAATTATTAATATAAAAAAACTTGATATTGGAGGTTAGTTATGGAGTATATAATTATAGGGTTACTTGTAATAGTAATTGTGTGTTTAATTATGGTACTTTTAAAAGTAGAAAAAAATACTAAGGGCGATCAAACTGTTAGTGCAGAACTTTTAAAGTTCCAAAATGAATTTACCAAACAAATTGGTGATTTTAAGTATGAATTTAGTGATAAATTAATGAAAGATTTTAATGCTTTAAATGATCGCATTGAATATCGGCTTAATTTAATGAATGAGAAAGTAAATCTTAGACTAGATGAAAATTTTGATAAAACTAATAAGACATTCACTAGTGTTTTAGAAAGATTATCTAAGATTGATGAAGCTCAGAAAAAAATTGATAGTTTATCAACTGATATAGTATCTTTGCAAAGTGTTCTTACTGATAAAAAAACAAGAGGAATTTTTGGTGAGGTTAATTTAAACTATATCCTAACAAGTGTTTTTGGGGAAAAAAATGATAAAATATATGAAATTCAATATAAACTAAGCAATGGTTCTATTGCAGATTCTATTTTACATGCCCCAGCACCTCTTGGTAATATTTGTATAGACTCTAAATTTCCTTTAGAAAACTATGAGCGTATGACTAATAAAACTTTATCAAAAGAAGAAAGAGACATTGCTATAAAACTATTTAAAGAAGATGTAAAGCATCATATTAGTGCTATATCAAGTAAATACATTATACCTGGTGAAACAGCTGAACAAGCAATACTATTTTTACCAGCTGAAGCAATATTTGCCGAAATTAATGCATATCATCCCGATCTACTTAAAGAAGCTTACAACAAACATGTCTGGATTACTTCTCCAACGACACTTATGAGTACATTAACTACTATTTACATGATTATTAAAAATATGGAACGTGACAAATACGCTAAAATAATTCAAGATGAATTAAAAAAACTTTCTATGGAGTTTGATAGATATCGTGATAGATGGGATAAACTTTCTAAAAGTATTGACACAGTAAATAAAGAGGTTAAAGATATTCATGTTACAACCGAAAAAATTACTAAAAGATTTGATTCAATCAATAAAGTAGAAATAGCTGTTAAAGATAATTATGAAAAGTTAGAATAACTAGGTTAAACAAACAGACTAAAAAAATTATTACGCATAAACTACCTTGAGAAAGGTGATATTATGAGTAGAATTTTAAAGTCGGGTGAAAATCAAATTACCAATCCTTATAGTTCTAGACATAAGGCTGTTGATGTGGTAAAAAAATGGTATCAAAAAGATACTGTTATATGTCATAGTGATGGTTTAGTTATATTAGTTCAAAAAGGAAGAAAAAATAATCGGGGTTCAACTGGTAACGAAAGCTATGGTAATTTTGTTAAAGTAAAACATAAAAATGGTTATTATACATTATATGCCCATTTAGATACTGTTCTTGTTAATAGTGGGGCTAGTATTAAAAAAGGTGATACGATTGGCGCAATGGGGAATTCTGGTAATGCCTATGGAGCTCATTTGCATTTTGAATTGCGTGATGAAAATAATAATTTAATAAATCCAACTAATTACTTAAATAGTGACTTACCAAATAAAAGCATAACTTATCAAGCCTATGATAATATTAAAAAAATGTGGTTACCAAATGTTAGAGTAGGTGACGGTGATTATGCTGGTAATTTTGGTAATCCTATTGGGGGCATTTATTTAGATAACTATAAAATGCGGGTTCATGACAAGAAAAAGGGTATTTGGCTTCCTTGGGTTACAAACCGCAATGATTATGCTGGAAATCTTGGTAATGATATTGATGGGGTACAAATTTATGGTGTTAGATACCGTGCTCATTTAAAGGGACGTGGTTGGCTTTCCTACGTAAATAAAGTGGACAATACAAGTGAAGGCTACGCAGGTATATATGGCATCGCCATTGATGCAATTGAAATCAAGTAATACGTTTTTATGTAAAAAATGCGTAAGGGCTCTTGACAAGGGCTCTTTTTTTCATTAAAATGAATATTAAGTTGTTACTTAAAAAAAGGCCATGGTGATTTTTTGGAACATTATTTTACAAACAATAGTCGATTAAAAAGCGAAATTCGCACGATTAAGTTTGAAAACAAGGGGCATGTTTTCACTTTTTTTAGTGATTTAGGCGTTTTTTCTAAAGATAAGATTGATTATGGAAGTAGACTTCTATTAGAGGGAATACAAAAAAATAGAGATGCAGCAAGTTCTATTTTAGATGTTGGCTGTGGCTATGGTTTTTTAGGTATTGTTTTATCTAAAACTTATGATGCACATGTTTTTATGACTGATGTTAATAAAAGAGCCCTGCACTTATGTGAAAGAAATATTAAAGAAAACAAAGTAAGTGGTGAACAAATAGAAAGTAATATATATGAAAATGTTACTGGGACATATGATTTAGTTGTTACTAATCCTCCAATTAGGGCGGGTAAAGAAGTAGTAAAGAGTATCCTTGTTGGTGCCAAAGAGCATTTAAATAAAGATGGGGATTTATGGTTCGTTATTCATAAGGATCAAGGAGCCAAAAGTATGGCTAAATCCTTAAGTGATATATATAATATTGAGGTGGTTTTAAAAGATAAAGGTTTTTATGTTTTTCGTGCAAAAATTTATTGACACTAAAGTTGTTTACTGATAGAATTGTAAATTGGTGACGTGTTATTTTTGAACGTTTTGATATTTTGAAAAAATTATTGTTAGATGGGGTGAAATCATGGCTTACAAATTAAAAAAATGTGGAGATTATAGAACTCGTAGGAGTTTCTCCAAAAGTAAAAATACGATGGAACTACAGGATTTACTAGAAATCCAAAAGAAAAGTTACCAAGAATTTTTAGAGACTGGTATTCGTGAGGTATTTGATGAATTATTTCCAGTTGAAAGTTTTACAGGTAATGTTACTGTTGATTTTGGTGATTATTCTTTTGACAAGCCTAGATATTCTGTAAAAGAAGCAAAAGAAAGAATGGTTAACTACGCTGCACCACTTAAGGTTGAAGCACGTGTATTTATTCATGAAACTGGAGAGGTCAAAGAACAAGAAATATTTCTAGGTGATATGCCTTTAATGACTGAGGCTGGTACATTTATTATAAATGGTGCTGAACGTGTTATTATTTCTCAATTAGTACGTAGTCCAAGTGTTTACTTTAAACGTGAGGTAGATAAAAATGGACGTCGTGTTATAAGTGGCGAGATGATTCCAAATCGTGGTACATGGCTTGAATTTGAAACTGATGCAAGAGATATTGTTTATGTTCGTATTGATAGAACAAGAAAAGTCCCTGTTACGACTTTCCTAAGAGCCCTTGGGTTATCTAGTAATGAAGAAATTGTTTCTTTATTTGGTGAGAACGATTATCTTTTAAATACATTTGAAAAAGATAATACTAAAAATACTGACGAAGCATTAATTGAAATATTTGAAAAATTGCGTCCAGGTGAACCAGCAACACTTGATTCTGCTAAAAACCAATTGATTATTCGTTTCTTCGATCATTTCCGTTATGACTTAGCTAAAGTTGGTCGTTACAAATTTAATCGTAAATTAAATGTTTGTGAAAGACTAGTAGGTTGTACATTAGCAGAAGATATTAAAGATAGTGAAGGTAATGTAGTAGCGTCTGCAAATACTTTAGTTACTAAAGAGGTTTTAGATAATATTAAACCTGCTATTGCTAGTGGATTTGGTGTTAAAAAAGTTTTAATTCATGAAGAGTTAGACCAATATAATGAAGTTCAAGAAATTAAAGTATTTGATAAAACTAATCCTGATAAAGTAGTACCTATTATTGGTGTTCTTGAAACAACGACTGAAAAAAGACTTACTATTCCAGATATTTATGCTTCAATTAACTATTACTTAGACCTACAATTAGGTATTGGTAATACTGATGAAATAGATAACTTAGGAAACCGTCGTGTTCGTCAAGTAGGGGAATTAATTCAAAAACAATTCCAAGTAGGTATGAGCCGTATGGAAAGAGTTATTAGAGAAAGAATGACTACACAAGAAACAGAAGATATTACACCAAAATCTTTAATTAACATTCGTCCTGTTACTGCTGTTTTAAAAGAATTCTTTGGTAGTTCGCAATTATCTAAGTTCATGGATCAAATTAACCCAATAGCTGAACTAACTGATAAAAGACGTTTATCTTCTTTAGGACCTGGTGGTCTATCAAGAGATCGTGCTGGTATGGACGTTCGTGACGTCAATGCAAGCCACTACGGAAGACTTTGTCCAGTAGAAAGTCCAGAAGGTCAAAACATCGGTCTTATTACCTCACTTTCTGGATATGCTAAAGTAAATGAATATGGCTTTATTATGACTCCTTACCGTCGTGTAGTTGCGGGTCAAGTTCAAATGGATGATGTTCATTACTTAACTGCTGATGAAGAAACCGATTATTATATTTCTGAGGCTAATATCAAACTAGATGATGACAATCATATTATTGATGATGAGGTTATCGTGCGTTATAACGGCGACAACTTAATGGTTTCTAAAGATAAAGTTAACTTTGTTGACGTATCGCCAAGCCAAGTTGTATCAATAACAACAAGTTGTATTCCATTCTTAAACTACGATGACGTTCACAGAACACTTATGGGTTCAAATATGCAACGTCAAGCCGTACCTCTTTTACAAACTGAGGCACCTATCGTTGGTACTGGTGTTGAATGCGTAGCAGCTAAATATTCTGGTAGTACTATTCTTGCTAAAGCAGATGGTATCGTAGAATATGCTGATTCTAAAAAAATTATTGTTAAAACTGTTGGTGGCAAAGATACATATTATCTTGCTACATTTGAGGCTAACAATGCTGGAGCTTGTACAAATCATATACCTTTAGTACATGCGGGTGATAAAGTAGCTAAAGACCAAGTTATTGCCGATGGCCCAAGTACCGATCATGGTGAACTTGCTCTTGGTAAAAACATGACTGTTGCCTTCATGACTTATAATGGTTATAACTATGAAGATGCGGTAATTTTAAACGAAAGACTAGTTAAAGATGATGCTTATACATCACTACATATTGCTATGTATGAAATTGAATGCCGTGATACTAAACTTGGACCTGAAGAAATAACTCGTGATATTCCAAATGTTGGTGAAGAAGCTCGTAAAAACTTAGATTCATCTGGTATTGTAAGAATTGGTACCGAAGTTAAAGAAGGCGATATCCTAGTTGGTAAAGTTACACCAAAAGGTGTTCAAGAACTTACTAGTGAAGAAAAATTATTACACGCCATTTTCGGTGAAAAAACACGTGAAGTAAGGGATACATCATTAAAAGTAGAACATGGTGCTGCTGGTATCGTTCATGACGTTAAAGTCTATACTAAAGAAAATAGTGATGAATTACCTGCTGGTGTCTTCAAAATAATTCGTGTTTATATTATTCAAAAACGTAAAATCCAAGTTGGTGACAAAATGAGTGGTCGTCATGGTAACAAAGGTGTTATTTCCCTAATCTTACCAGAAGAAGATATGCCATACTTACCAGATGGTCGTCCAGTTGATATCATGTTAAACCCATTAGGTGTTCCATCTCGTATGAACATTGGTCAAATATTAGAAGTTCACTTAGGAATGGCTGGTAAAAAATTAGGCGTTCATTATGCAACTCCAGTATTTGATGGTGCTAATATCGATGACATTCATGAAGAAATGGCTGAAGCTGGTATGAGTGAAGATGGAAAAGTAACTCTTATCAATGGTCGTACTGGTGAACCTTTCGAAAACCGTGTTAACGTTGGTGTTATGTACATGGTAAAACTACATCACATGGTTGATGATAAATTACATGCTCGTGCTACTGGTCCATACAGTTTAGTTACTCAACAACCTTTAGGTGGTAAAGCACAATTTGGTGGTCAACGTTTCGGTGAGATGGAGGTTTGGGCATTATATGCTTATGGTGCTGCTCATGTCTTACAAGAAATACTTACTATTAAATCCGATGACGTTATTGGTCGTGTTAAAGTATATGAAGCCTTAGTAAAAGGTAAAACTGTTAACCAAGCTGGTGTTCCAGAATCATTTAGAGTATTAATTAAAGAATTCCAAGCCTTAGGTCTAAATGTTCAAATAATTAACAATAAAGATGAAGTCTTAGATTTAAAAGAAATTGAAAAAGAAGAAGAAAAAGAAGATATTATTAAAATTGATGAAATAGATGTAACTCCTGAGATAAAAGAAACTGAGCCTGAAGAATTAAATGATGACTTAGAAGATGATTATTCAGATAGCGATGAAGAAGATGAATTTGGTTCTGATTCTTTAGATGATTTAGAATATCCAGGAGATACCTTAGAAGATGATTCTACTGATAGTTTAGGAGGTAAGTAATATGATCGAAGTTAATAATTTTAAAGGAATTAAAGTAAGTCTTGCTAGTCCTGAACAAATTCGTTCTTGGTCTTACGGTGAGGTTAAAAAACCAGAAACCATTAACTATCGTACATTAAAACCTGAAAGAGATGGTTTATTCTGTGAAAAAATCTTTGGACCTACTAAAGACTATGAATGTTCTTGTGGAAAATATAAAAGATTACGTTATAAAAATGTTGTGTGTGATCGTTGTGGAGTAGAAGTTACAAAGTCTAAAGTACGTCGTGAACGTATGGGACATATTGAACTTGCTTCTCCTTGTTCTCACATCTGGTTCTTTAAAGGCGTACCATCAAAAATGGGTCTTGTTCTTGATATGAGTCCAAGAGATCTAGAAGAGGTTTTATACTTTGTAAGTTATGTTGTTTTAGACCCTGGTAGTGCACCTCTTGCTAAAAAACAAACTTTATCTGATAAAGAGTATCATGCATACTATGAAAAATACGGTAATGCTTTCAAAGTTGGTATGGGTGCTGAAGCTATCCAAAAACTTCTAAAAGAAGTTGATATTGATAAAGAAGTAGAGGATTTAAGAGCTGAACTTGAAGGCGCTACTGGCCAAAAACGTATTCGTTTAGTTAAAAGATTAGATTGTTTAGTATCATTCCAAGAAAGTGGCAATCGTCCTGAATGGATGATCTTAGAAGCTCTTCCTGTTATTCCACCAGATTTACGACCAATGATTCAACTTGATGGTGGTAGATTTGCTACAAGTGATTTAAATGATTTATATCGTCGTATTATAAACCGTAATAATCGTTTAAAAAAATTATTAGAATTAGGGGCTCCAACTATCATTGTTCAAAATGAAAAACGTATGCTTCAAGAAGCTGTTGATAGTCTTCTTGATAACGGCCGAAGAGGAAGAAGCGTATCTGGGGCAGGCAATAGACCACTTAAGAGTTTATCTAGTATGTTAAAAGGTAAACAAGGTCGTTTCCGTCAAAACTTACTTGGTAAACGTGTTGACTATTCTGGTCGTAGTGTTATCGTTGTTGGACCAAACCTTAAAATGTATCAATGTGGTATTCCAAAAGATATGGCTCTAGAACTATTTAAACCACATGTAATTCATGGCTTAGTAGAACGTGGCCTTGCTCATAATATTAAAGGTGCCAAAAAACTTATTGATACTAAAAATGATTGCGTATGGGATGTAGTAGAAGATGTTATTACAGAGCATCCTGTTATGTTAAACCGTGCGCCAACTCTACATAGACTAGGTATCCAAGCCTTTGAACCTAAATTAGTTGGTGGTAAAGCTATTCGTTTACATCCACTTGTTTGTACTGGATTTAATGCCGACTTCGATGGTGACCAAATGGCTGTTCACGTACCACTTTCAGAAGAAGCTCAAGCTGAAGCAAGAATACTAATGCTTGGTGCGCAAAACATACTAAATCCAAAAGATGGAAAACCAATCGTTACACCATCACAAGATATGGTCCTTGGTAACTGCTATATTACTCAAGAAAAAGCAGGTGAACCACATGAAGGTAAAGTTTATAAAGACCCTAATGAGGTTCAAATGGCATATCAAAGAAAAGAGATTACTCTTCATACTCGTATTGCCTTACCAGTAAAATCTTTCAAACATAAATTATTTATGGAAAGCCATATGGATGATTACTTAGTAACTACTTGTGGTAAAATTATTTTCAATGAAATATTACCAGATAGTTATCCATATGTTAATGAAGCTACAAAAGAAAACATTGAAGGTATGACACCAGATAAATATTTCTTACCAATGGGTACTAATATTCCTGAAGCTATCAAAGCCATGCCTTTAGGAAAACCATTTGTTAAGAAAGACTTAAGCAAAATTATTGCCCAAGTATTTAAACGTTATCATACAACTGAAACTAGTGTTTTCCTTGATAAACTAAAAGACTTAGGTTTCAAATATTCAACTATTGCCGGTATTACCGTATCAGCATCTGATATAGTAACTTCTAAAACAAAAGCCCAAGTTCTAGAAGAGAGTCAAGCCCTAGTTGAAAAAGTTAATAAACAATTTAAACGTGGTATGATTACTGATGAAGAACGTTATAACACAGTTATTGATATCTGGAATAAAGCAAATGATAAAATCAAAGCTGAATTAAAAGAGTTAGCCGAAGGTGACTATGATAATCCATTGTTTATGATGATGAACTCTGGAGCTCGTGGATCATTATCAAACTTCTCACAACTTGCTGGTATGCGTGGACTTATGGCTAAGCCAGATGGCTCTACTATTGAAATTCCCGTTACCTCAAACTTTTCAGAAGGTCTTACAGTGTCTGAATTCTTCTTATCAAGTCATGGTTCTAGAAAAGGTAACGTTGATACCGCTTTACGTACAGCAGACTCAGGTTACTTAACACGTCGTCTTGTTGAAGTTGTTCAAGATATCATCGTTAAAGAACATGATTGTGGTTCTATTCATGGTGTTGTTGTAAAAGACTTAATTAACGATAAAGATGGTAGTGTTATTGAATCACTTGCTGAACGAATTTTAGGTCGTTATACTGCTCAAAAAATTGTTAATCCAGAAACTAAAGAAGTTATTGCTGAAAAAGGCGTATTAATCACTGAAAATATGGTTAAAAAAATAACTGAAGCTGGTATTAAAGCAGTTGAAATTAGAAGTGTCTTGACATGTAAGGCAGAAAATGGTGTATGTCAAAAATGTTATGGTCGTAACCTTGCAACTGGAAATCTTGTTGAAACAGGTGAAGCAGTTGGTATTATGGCTGCCCAATCAATTGGTGAACCAGGTACTCAGCTTACAATGCGTACATTCCACTCAGGTGGTGTAGCAGGAGATGACATTACTCAAGGTCTTCCACGTGTTGAAGAATTATTTGAAGCTCGTAATCCAAAAGGTAAAGCAACGATTTCTGAGGTTAGTGGTAAAGTTGCGTCTATTAAAGAAGAAAATGGCAAATATCGTATTGTTGTTGAAACAGAAGCTGAAGCTCGTGAACATGTTACTAATTACAACATGAAACTACGTGTTGCAGTTGGTGATATGGTAAATGCTGGTGACAAGTTAACTGAAGGTGTTATTTCACCAAAAGAATTACTTGCTGTAACTGACCCAATTACAGCTCAAGAATACATCTTAAAAGAAATTCAAATGGTTTACAAATTACAAGGTGTTGATGTTAATGATAAACACATTGAAATTATTGTTAAACGTATGATTAACAAAGTACGTATTGTTGATGCTGGTGATACTGACTTAGTAGAAGGTTTAAGCGTATCATTAAAAGAATTTACAGACGCTAATAAACCAGTTATCTTAGCTGGTAAAGTTCCTGCTAAAGGTAGACCAATTATGCTTGGTATTACTAAGAGTTCATTACAAACTGATTCATTCTTATCAGCAGCCTCATTCCAAGAGACTACTAGAGTTCTTACTGATGCCTCTATTAAAGGTTCAGTTGACTACTTAAGAGGATTAAAAGAAAATGTTATCATTGGTAAATTAATACCTGCTGGTACTGGTGCTCGTGAATATAGTGACATTGAACTTGAATTAAAAAAACAATTTATGGATGATGATGCTAGTGAGGTTTTAGAAGAAACTTTAATGGACACAACTGGTGATGATGATAGTGTTGAAGGTATTAATGAAACACTTGATGATTTAGATTTAGAAAATGAAGAAAATACGGAAGAATAACCGTATTTTTTCTTGCATTAACACATATTTTTTTCTATAATATAAGCATACAAGCGAAGATGGCGTGGAAAACCGGAGCTATATAAAAAAAGTGATTCTTCTAGAATAACTAGGGTGGAACCGCGGAGTATATCTTCGTCCCTTATTATTTTAGAAGAATTTTATTATTTGAAAGGGTGATATTTATGAAAATTACAATGGAAGAGCTAGTAAACTATTGTAAACAATACGGTTTTATTTTTCAAGGTAGTGAAATCTATGGTGGGCTTTCTAATACGTGGGATTATGGTTCACTAGGAGTTGAACTTAAAAATAATGTAAGAAAAGCTTGGTGGAAAAAATTTATTCAAGAAAATCCTTACAATTATGGCCTTGATGCAGCGATTCTTATGAATCCTGAGGTTTGGGTAGCAAGTGGGCATGTAGCATCTTTTGCTGACCCTTTAATTGATTGTAAAAAATGTAAAAGTCGTCATCGTGCTGATAAATTAATAGAAGAATTTACAAATGGTGAAGAAACTGGTGATGGATGGGAAAATGAAAAACTGGAAAATTTTATTCGCGACAATCATGTTCCATGTCCTAAATGTGGTGCATGTGATTTTACACCAATAAGAAAATTTAATCTTTTATTTGAAACACATCAAGGTGTTACGGAAGACACTAAAAGCAAAGTTTATTTACGTGGCGAAACTGCCCAAGGAATATTTGTTAATTTCCTAAATGTTCAAAGAAGCATGCGTGCTAAAGTTCCTTTTGGAATAGGGCAAACTGGTAAAAGTTTTAGAAACGAAATAACACCAGGCAACTTTACTTTTAGGACCCGTGAATTTGAACAAATGGAATTAGAGTTTTTTTGTAAGCCTGGTACTGATTTAGAGTGGTTTAATTTCTGGAAAAAAACATGTCTTACTTTCCTAAAGGATATAGGTATTAATGATGATAATCTTCGTTATCGTGATCATGAAAAAGAAGAACTATCTTTTTATAGTGCAGCTACTACTGATATTGAATACAAGTATCCAATGGGCTGGGGTGAATTATGGGGTGTTGCTGATAGAACTAATTATGATTTATCTACGCATATAGAGCATTCTAAAACTGATTTATCATATCTAGATCCTGAAACTAATGAAAAATATATTCCATATGTAATCGAGCCATCTGTAGGCCTTGATAGATTAGTATTAGCAGTGTTATGTGATGCATATCATAAAGAAATGCTTGATAATGATGAAAGATTAGTATTAAAGATTCATCCAGCCCTAGCGCCTTATAAAGTTACTATCTTACCACTTATGAAAAAAATCCATGCCCAAAGAGCAATGGAAATTTATGGCGACTTAGCAAATGAATTTATGTGTGGCTATGACGAATCAGGTAGTATTGGTAAAAGATATCGAAGAAGTGATGCCGTAGGTACACCATTTGCCATAACGGTTGATGATGAAACGTTAAATAATAATATTGTAACTGTTCGTGATCGTGACACAATGGAACAAATCAAATTACCAGTAAGTGAATTAAAAAGTTATATTGCAAAAAAAATCAAATTTTAATTGATAATATGTAACTACTAAATATAAGTTAAAATTTGAATGCGAGGTTGTCTTAATAAGTAGTCAATCTCGTTTTTATATTAAAAAAAGCACCGATTAAAGCCAAAAATCTTATAGACTAAATTATTATTTTGTGTTATTCTATTATCATAGAATAGAGGAAGTGAGATAATGAAAAAGGTTATCAATCAATTTAAAGGGTTATCTAAAAAAAAGCAGGCTATTTTATTAGCAATATTATGTATTATAATTATTATGTTAGCTATTTTAATTTCATTTTTGTTTTTTAAGCCAGAGTCAAAAGAAAATAATGGTACCGATCAATCAAACAATGTCGTTGAAAACAAAGTAAGTACTGATGAAGCTACAGAAATGTATAACAATGTTACCAAAGATTGCAGTGGAGCGTTAGTATTTGATTTAAAAGAAGGCGATAAAGTTGATATAGAAAACATTAATGATTATTCAAGTGCTTGTAAAACTAATGATTATTATTCTAAGATGATAGGCTATACCTATGATAAAGATGGTCATGTTATTATTCATGTTAATGTTTTAAAAAAGGTAGATAATAAACTATTTGATTTAAATGATAATGAAGTTGCTCCATTTAGTGAAGATACTGTAAAAGAATCATTAAATAAAGGTACTACTTATGAGTACGTTTATAAAGAAGAAAATGATAGTTATCGTTTAATAGAAGTTAAACTTATGAAATAAGATGATGTAATATAAAAAAAAATAAAAGATTCTTGCCTTTTCAGACTAAAGCATTTTATCTTTTAAAACAAACCTTCGTGTGGTAAAATAATCACGGAGGTTTTTCTTATGTTAAAAATTAATAATCTTACTGTTGTAAGTGATAATAAAACAATATTAAAAGATTTAAATATCGAATTTGCAAGTGGCGAGTCTCACGTTATCATGGGCCCTAATGGTGCGGGCAAAAGTACTATTTGTAAAGCCCTAATGCATCATCCTAGTTACCAAATCACCAAAGGTAGCATTATCTTTAATGGCGAAGACATTACTAACTTACCTACCTCAGAAATTGCTAAAAAAGGTATATATGTGATTAGCCAAAGTCCCGTTGAGATAGAAGGCATAACTAATGCTGAGATGTTAAGAACTAGTTTACTTGATGCTGGTAAAAACATGGATATATTTGCCTTTAATAAAAAATGTACTCAAGTATGTGCAAAATTAAATTTACCCAAATCGTTTTTACACCGTAATATTAACGAAGGCATGAGTGGTGGTGAAAGAAAGAAAAACGAATTATTTGGTATGTGGATTTTAGAGCCTAGTTTAGTTATTTTTGACGAGATTGATTCAGGTCTTGATGTTGATGCTTTAAAAATAGTTGGTGAAAATATAATTGAATATCAAAAAGAATATAATGCAACAATAATTGTTATTACCCATCAAGAAAAATTAATAGAACTTTTAAGTCCTAGCCATGTAGCTATTATAAGTGATGGCACTGTTGTTAAAGAAGGTAACTCTGCTTTAGCAAGCACGGTCTTAAAAAATGGTTTTGGTACTATTCTTGGGACAGATAAACTATCTGGAGATGAAAAAAATGCATAAAATACTAATGAGCACGAACTCTAGTGATACCCTAAAAATATCTGATGACGTAATGATTACTGTTGATAAAGACACTAATATAAATGAAATGGTTATAAGTGATAACTCGGTGGCTACTATCATTATAAAAGAAGGATGTAATTTAAATATTACCTCTACCATTTATCTAAAAGGTATTAATAGTAAAATCCAAATTATTAATGAGAATAAAAGCAAGTTAAAAGCCCATATCGGTATATCTGGTTCAAAAAAAAATAACATTCATATCGAAAATATTTTAAGAGGTAGTGATATAACTAGTGAAATTAAGGTAAGAGTAATAAGCGAACCTAATAGTTATACCTATTTAAAAACAGTTGGTATTTTAGAGAATGGTTATACTAATAATGAATTTCTAGAAGATATAAAATATTTAAATGAATATCCAGGCCAAATTGTTTGCTTACCAGAACTTTTGGTTGCGAGTGATGACGTTTGCGCAAACCATAATATGACTTGTGCATCTTTTGATACCGAAATGCTTTTTTACTTAGAATCACGAGGACTAGCTAAGAGTCGTGCTAAAGAACTTATGCGTGATAGTTTCCTAAAATTTGGTAAAAGAAAGGAGGGTATTATATGCGATTAGAAGACTTTCCCATTATGAAACAAGATATTATTTATTTAGATAATGGGGCTACAACATTAAAGCCACAATGTGTGATTGATAAGTTAACTGATTATTACAGTAATTACTCTGCTAATGCTCATCGTGGTGACTATGATATTTCTTATAAAGTAGACAAAGAATATGAAAGTACAAGAGAATTAGTAAGAAAATTTATTAATGCTAAATACAAAGAAGAAATAATATTTACAAGTGGAACAACTGAAAGTTTAAATATTATTGCTACTTCATTTTTTAAAAAATATTTAGAACCAGGCGATGAAATACTTATTACCAAAAGTGAACATGCAAGTAATGTCTTACCTTGGTTTAGATTAGAAACAGAAATAGGGGTTAAAGTAAAGTATATTCCTCTTGATAATAACCACTATGTCACTTTAGAAAATGTTAAAAAGAGTGTTACACCAAAAACGCGTCTTATTGCTTTAGCTGGCATTACAAATGTTTTAGGCGATGAAAGACCTATCAAAGAAATAACCAAGTTTGCCCATGAAAACAATATATTCGTTGTATTAGATGGTGCCCAAAGTGTACCCCATAGAAAAACATGTGTTCAAGACTTAGATGTTGATTTTTTAGCATTTTCAGCTCATAAAATGTGTGGACCAACCGGAGTAGGTGTTTTATATGGTAAAAAAGAATTACTAGAAAGCATGGATGCCTATAACTTGGGTGGTGGCATGAATGAATCTTTTGATAGCCCACAGACGGTTTACTTAAAAGACTTACCAACCCGTTTTGAAGCGGGAACACCTAATATTGCTGGGGTCATTGGTTTTGGTAAGGCAATTGAATACCTAGAGAGCATCGGTATGGAAAACATTGCTACTTATGAAAGAGAACTAAGAGAATATGCAATAGAAAAACTAATTAAGATTCCTCATTTAGATATTTTAAATATTGAGTCTGATAGTGGGATAATTTCCTTTAATGTTGATGGTATCTTTAGTCAAGACGTTGCATATTATTTAAACAAATATAAAATATGTGTGAGAGCAGGTAACCATTGTGCCAAAATTTTAAAAGATGAAGTCGGTGTTAAAAACAGCTTACGTGTTAGTTTATATTTTTATAACACTAAAGAAGACATTGATGCATTAGTAGAACTTTTAAGTGATATAGATAAAATTAGAAAAGAGATGTTATAATGGACGAAGAAACTAAAAGAGCAATAATAATGGAACACTATATGCACCCATTAAATAAAATTGATGCTTTAAAAGAAGGCTATGAAACAGTTAATACATCTAATGCTTCATGCATCGATAACTTAAATATTTATGTTGATATAAAAGATGACATAATAAAAGACATTTACTTTAATGGCGAAGCCTGTGCAATAAGTACATCATCAACTTCAATCTTAATTAAAAATCTTATTGGGAAAAATATTAAAGAAGCATTAGAATATATTAATAACTTTGAGAATATGATAAATGAAAAAGAATATGATGAAAATGTCCTTAATGAAGCTCTTGCTTATAACGAAATATATAAACAAGGTAATCGTAAAGGATGTGCTTATTTACCATACAGGGGTATTAAGAGCATTTTAGAAAGTCATTTAAAATAATAAGAACACATATATTGTAATGGTGATAATATGAATTTATCTGACTTACAAAGAAAAGATATTATTGATATAAATACAGGTAAAAGACTAGGTAAAATTTATGATGCTAGGATTAGTGAGAATGGGACAATTCTTTTCTTCACAGTTCTAAATCATAAATTTTTTCATTTCTGGCAAAAAGATACTGAAATAAATATTACTATGGATAAAATTAAAAAAATTGGGATTGACACTATTCTTGTCACAAACAATATTGACAATACTTGACACAACACTTTTCTTTTGTTTGACACATATTTCTTTTGGTGTGTTACAATCTATATAGAATGGAGAAGGAAATTAATATAAAGAATAAAAGGGAAAACTCAAGTGAATCACAAATTGTTATCCTTCTAGTACCATTTTAACCCAAAAACACTATCTACCTAGTGTTTTTTGTTTGCACATTTCTAATTATTCATTACATATATTAATTTATTTCTTAAGATAATTGTTTTTTTTCATAATTTATACTATACTTTTATTAGAGTTAGTTGGTGAACATATGAACATACATATCGTATTAACAAATTATCTTCTTAAGTTTATGTATGGTGATCGAGCATTTCAAGATCCAATTCTTTTATCAAGAGAAGTATTAAAAAAGGCTTATCAAGAAGGTTTATACTTTATATCATCTAATAAAAGTATTATTGATAAAATTTATGAAGATAAAAAATTTCCTAATGATAATGGTTTTTTCTTTGCAGGTATTCCTAGTATTATTGATGTTTGTCTTTCATCTTCTTTATGTAAAGAAATGTATGCAATTAAACTTAGCCTACCTTACGAAGAACTTACTAGTTTTACATACACTACATCCTGTGGAGAAAAAGTACTATATGAAAAGATAGATAATTTAAGGTCAGATTATTTTAGTAAAACAAAACTATCTTTACAAGTTAAAGACAAGACACCTTTATATATTGAAAGTGAGGAGCCATCATCTCTTTCATATGTTGAACAAGTTAAAATGACCGACTATTTTATCCATGACATTACCGAATATAAATACATGATAGAAAATAGTCTAGATGCTTTAAAAGAAAAATTAAATGAAATAGTACTTACTAATAACTTAGTTAATTTAGAAGAAGTGCAAACACTTTATGAATCTTTAGTAGTAACAAGTACAAGTACTATTTACAAAAGATAAATTAATTGTTAGAATAGGGGACAATAAATTATGAAAAAAAGAAATGTTATGTTAGTTATTTTACTTTTATTAATTGATCAAGGTAGTAAAGGTCTAATGGAAGCCATTTTAACGGGTAAGAGTATAACAGTAATACCAAATTTCTTTAGTTTAGTTTTTGTTACAAATACCGGGGCTGCTTGGAGTATAATGCAAGGTAATACTTTGTTTTTAATTATTCTTGGTATTATTGCTATTTTCTCTTTAATATTTGTAATGCCAACAATTAAAGAAAGTATTTGGAAGTCTATTTCCTTTACAATGTTATATGCTGGTATTATTGGTAACTTACTTGACAGAGCCATATTTCATTATGTTAAAGATTTTTTAAAATTTACTATCTTTGGTTATGAATATCCAGTATTTAATTTTGCTGATATTTTTATCGTAGTAGGGGCTATACTTTTAATAGTTGCCGCTTGGAAGGGGGATATAGATGAAAAAAATAAACGTCGAAAACACAGTTAAAGAAAGAATAGATAAATATTTAAGTGAAGTCTTAGATATTTCTCGGAGTGAAATTAATAGAATGATTAATGATAAGTGTCTTTTGTTAAATGGACTATACCCTAAGGCTTCTTCCAAAGTAAGTGATGGCGATATAATAAGTATTGTAAAAGAATATAAAGCTGACACTAATATTGCCTCAGAAGATATACCTTTAGATATCGTTTATGAAGATGATGATGTTATTCTAATCAATAAAAAAAGTGGTATGGTTGTTCATCCTGGTAGTGGCAATAAAAATGGTACAATGGTCAATGCTCTTTTACACTACACTAATGCATTAAGTGATATAAATGGAGAAATAAGACCAGGTATCGTTCATAGAATTGATAAAGATACATCAGGTTTAATACTAGTTGCTAAAAATAATAAAGCTCATGAAATACTAGCCGATGATTTTAAAAATAAACGCGTTAAAAGAAAATATATTGCTTTAGTAAGTGGAGTTTTAAAACATAATAATATTACTATTGATGCTCCAATTGGTAGAGACACGGTTAATCGTAAAAAAATGATGGTTACCGATAAAAATAGTAAGAATGCCATCACTCATGTTAAAGTGTTAAAAAGATATAATGACTATACTTTAGTAGAGTGTTCCCTAGAAACAGGTAGAACCCATCAAATACGTGTCCATATGGCTTACATTGGGTATCCCATTTTTAATGACCCTGTGTATGGCAAAGGAAAAAGTACTGCTTTTGGCCAATTTCTTCATTCTAGTGAAATAGAATTTATTAGTCCTATAACTAAGAAAGAACTAACCTTTAAAGTACCAATACCTCATGAATTTCAAGCATTTTTAGATAACTTGGATAGTGAGAATAATAAATAATATTATTGTAAATAATAAATAAGGAATAGATAGTGCTGATATATAACCTATTTCTTTTTTTATTTCTAATACTAAAAAAAGGGCATAGATCATTAAAAAGAAAGAAGATATTAAAGAAATTATTTGATCATTAAAATAAAAGATAAAACTAGTAGTAGCAATAGAAAATATTATATTAGAAAGTAATAAAAAGTAAAAATTTTTACCAACTTCTTTAAATAAAAGAATTTTGAAAATTAAAACAGTTAAAGGGATAAGTGCAACTAAGATAGATATTAAATAGGCCATTATGACACCTCTTTACTAATTTTATGTTTTAATGTAAAATAATATGAGTGGAGGGATAGTATGAATGTTTTAGTAAATAAAAAAGATGAAATCATTATGCAACTAGTTCATTATTTTGTTACTTATGAAGATTATTCACCAATGGTTGTTAATGGTGTTAAAGATGAAATATGGTTACAAAATCAAAGTGGTCCTTATAAAATAATCAGAATCAACTCTAATTATATTCATAATAAAGAACAATATGATTATGACTTACTTAAAATAGACAATATTACAAAACAAGTTAAGAGAAAAACTTTAGCCTGGCGTATGAATGTATTAAATATCTTATTAGATGTTAATGATAATGTTAAGTTAGAGAATTCTAAGAATATTGCTTCCGTAAAACTTAAGAACACTAAAAATATTAAAGAAGAGAATATTATTAGTAAGTATCCTGATATTAATGATAAGATTTTACTTGAAAGTGGCCTAGATTTAATGATTGACGTTACTAATGATATTAACGATAAAACAGAAAAAGAAAATAAGGTTTATGAGAGTATCTTTAAACCAAAAAAAATAGTGGTTACTAATATACTAATTTTCATAAATGTTTTAATGTTCTTTGTAGTTTTTGCGGCGAGCAAGGCTAATATTACGACTGGTGCTTTAGTTTCTTTTGGTGCTTTATATGCACCACTGGTTAAGAACGGAGAAATATTTAGATTAATTACAACCGGATTCTTACATGGTGGAGTCATGCATTTATTATTTAATATGTATGCTCTATATTTAATAGGAACCCAATTGGAAGGATTTATTGGTAAGAAGAACTTTTTAATTATTTATTTTTATAGCCTTATTAGTGCTTCTTTAATGAGTATGATAATAAATCCATATACTGTAAGTGTTGGTGCTAGTGGAGCCATATTTGGCTTACTAGGCAGTTTACTTTACTTTGGCTATCAATATCGTTTATACCTTGGTAGTGTTATGAAAACACAAATAATACCAGTTATAGTAATTAACTTAATATTTGGTTTTACCATGTCTGGTATTGATAATGCCGCCCACATTGGTGGCTTAATTGGTGGTGCTTTAATAGCTATGGCCTTAGGAGTCCAACAAAAAGAAGATAAAGAACTAAAACTAAATGGTCTAGTAGTATCAATTATTTATATAGCCTTTTTAGTATATATTGCTTTATTTAGATAAAAAAACACCTTTGTGGTGTTCTTTTTATTAAGACAAACAAATACAACTCTAATTTATATAACTAATTTTTAGTTTTTTCTTTTTCGTCTTTTAAAATTTCTAGTTTTTTATATTCTTCAATTCTTTTTTTTATAATGTATTCAATTTCCTTGTTTACACTACGTGAGTTTAATTCAGCAATTTTTCTTATATCACTCATTAGATCTTCATCGATTCTTAATGGATAGGGATTAATAGGTTTCATAGTGTCTTCATTCCTTTCTTTTTAAACATTCTTATCGTATCATATGCAAAAAATATCAACTAGTATGCAAAAAGATATCAAAATGATATTGAAATATATTAGCGCTATGCTATCATTTTGCTATAGTAATGATGATAAGTACATAATTAGTAGTTATCATAACATACTAAATGGAGTAAGGGTTGATGAACTATGAATAATGGCATTAGACCAAAATTAGCAAAATTTAAAGAAAAGAATAATAAAAAAATTATTTTTATATTTATTAGTTTATTTTTTTTGCTTCTTTTAGGTAGTATATATTTATATAGTTCATTTGCGGTGTTTAAGGAAGAGAAACATTTTAATGTAATTAATGGAACAGTACAAGATCCAGGAGATATCTATTTTGCATATCATGTAGATGGTGAGATAACGAGAAGTATGCCTAAGCAAAATACTGGTTATAAATTAGATACAGAAAAAAGTGAATGTACTAATGGCGTTATTCCCAAATGGGATTATGCTTTATGGGAATTTAGAGCTAATTATAGTAACTATAATGCTACAGATTATACAAGAACGAGATGCAACTTATATTTTGTGAAAGAAAATACTGTTAGTACATCACTAGGTGATTTAACAGTAAATAGTTATACGCCAGATTTTAGTAAAAGTGCGTGTGATGATGAAACTTGTGAATCACATGAAAAGGGCATCTTTATGGCCGAAGATGATGATGGGACAAGTTATTATTACCGAGGTAGTGTAGAAAATAACTATGTTAAATTTGCAGGGTATTACTGGCGTATTATTCGTGTTAATGGAAATGGTAGTATTAGAATGATTTATGATGGTACAAGTGTCCACGACAATGGTGAGGCGAGCGAAGATAGGATGTATGGGACAAGTCAGTTTAATCCTAGCAGTAGCGATAACACGTATGTAGGCTATATGTATACAAGCGGTAATGCGCATGGCCTAGGTACGAACTCAACAATCAAAACAGCTAATGATAATTTTTATACGTCCAAACTTGCTAGTTATTCAAGCTATATTGATGCGTCTTCTGGTTTTTGTGGTGACAGGAGTACTTTAAATAATCAAAGTGGAGTAGGAACAGGAACAGTTTCAACATACTATAAAGGCTATCTACGAGTAAGTACAAGCACACCAAGTTTAAAGTGTGAAAATACAAGTGATTATTATACAGTAAGTGGTGCATCAAGTGGCAATAAAGCTTTAACTTATCCAGTAGGTCTAATAACTGCCGATGAGGTTCTATTTGTTGGATCTAATGGTGGCATATTTGATGGAAACTATAACTATATGAAATCATCTTTAAATGGGTATTTGGCAATTGGTCATCATTTTTGGACAATGACACCATCTGGTTATTACAATCCGTTTGGCGCTAATAATTCCGGCTCTTTTATATTTGACTTATACTCAGCTGGTAATTTAGATGACAATGGCATTCATGATATTTCCGGATTACGTCCTGTAATAAATTTAAAGAGCGCTTTAAAATTTACAGGTGATGGCACAAAAAATAACCCTTATATTCCAAATTTATAGAAAAAAATAATAAAAAATGTTAAAAAGTACTTGTTTCGACAAGATACGCACATTTAATGATATATAATAGGTCGCGAACCTTTAGTTATTAGACGTCCTCTAGAAAGGGGATTAGTATGAAAAAGGATACAGAAATCTGTATGCTCCTGCTACTAATATTTTTATTGGTTATTATCGTGTTAATGTTAGTTTTCAAGCTTTCTTTAACTCCTTCTATATAACATAACAAAAAAACGTCTAAACAAAGTGTTTAGGCGTCCAACAAATAATCGAGGACGTCTAGCTCATCAAAACTAGAGGTTCTCTTTTTTATTATATGAAATTTCTTTCATTGAATACATATTAGCATAAAAATGCTTGAAATAAAAGAGTAAATTTTGTAAAATTAAGGAAGAATAGGAGATATGAAGAAATGAATCAAAA
>JABLTL010152114.1_pt1 | contig 22240 bp, 5 predicted proteins | sample 7160151 | NCBI WGS metagenome assembly JABLTL01 (sample SAMN14651223, study PRJNA627086) | human gut metagenome | isolation source: feces | host: Homo sapiens
CCATCTGAATGAAGAATTATCTTAATATTTTTACCATATCCATTCATTACTTCATCTATTGAATTATCTACTATTTCCCATACAAGATGATGAAGTCCTCTTTTATCTGTTGAACCAATATACATACCTGGTCTTTTTCTTACTGCTTCAAGACCCTCTAGTATTTTAATTGATTTTTCATTATATTCTGCCATAAATAAATCTCCTTTACTTTTCACTATAAGTGATTATAACACATTTTTTCCTTTAAATTCAAGGTATTTTACATTTTGTTTATGTAAAGAAAAAAGGTTTATTATTAAACCTCTCTTATTATTCTCCAATATTCGTATAACTAACATTTATATTAACTTCATCAGATGAATAACTCACTATATACACATTATTGTCTTCAGTTACATATGCATATCCTGTTCCATCATTTTTAACAGTTATACCAAATGGCGCTAAAATCTCATTAAATGTTGCAGCATTTACTGCAAAACTATATTTTGTATATTTTTTATCATCTATAGTTTGCTTTTCTTTAACTACATCTTTATCATCAATATTTATACCTTTTAAAAATAAATCTGTATTAGTATAATCATATTTTAATTTCAAATTAACTGTTTTACCTAAAACATCAGTTACTTCTGTTTTATTATTCTTTATTTTAGCAACATATGATGCATTATTATCATTAAAGCTTACTGTATATTCTTTATTTTCCTTATTAATAACAACATAATTTTCACTAAATGAATCTGTATATATTGATACTTTTGCTCTATAGTTTTTTACTTTATTTATTTTAGTATTATCTGCATATGAACTTAAATTATCTGCTTTATTATTTTCAAAAAATAGCAAAAGTAATATACATAGAAATAAACACGCTATTAATATAATTATTCTTTTTGTTGGTATTGTTTTCATTTTTAACCTCCATTATTCTGTAGTACAAGTTAAACTTGTATTAGTCTTTTTATTATTTATAGTTGTATTAGACGAAACCATATCACATGTTGACAAACCCGAATTATCATTTATTGTATCAAGATTTGAATTATTATAAAATGAATAACCTCCAATAGTTGTTACTGTACCTGGTATTGTAATAGTTCTAAGATCCATATTACTAAATGCAAATTTTCCAATATTGATAAGTCCATTTGGTAACTTAACTTCTCTTAAAGAGAAGCATTTGTTAAATGCATAATCCCCAATATTTTGCATTGTATCTGGTAATGTAACTGATGTTAATGATGAATCTAATTCAAATAACTGTGTACTTAAAGTTTTAACATTATTTCTTACTGTTACACTTTCCAATTTTGTAAAATTTTGAAATGCAGCATCATCAAAAGTTTGTTCTGTTTTAAGTGTATCACTACCTATAGTTAGACTTTTAAGTGTTGATTTATGACTATAGAATGCTTCCACAGTAATTTTGAATCCTCCTCCTGTATCTAATGTTTCAATTGGTGTACCATTAAATGCAATCCCCACTGTTGTTAAACTATCTGGAAGTTTAAGAGTTTTAAATGAGTTATTTGCAAAACTATGATTTTCGATATTTTTTATACCTTCGTTTAATGTCAATCTACTAATATTGTTTGAATTAAATGCATTTTCACCTATAGTTTCTACTGATCCTGGCACATTTAATGATGATATACTATTTCCTGTAAAAGATGTTGCACCTATACTTGTAACTGAATCTGGTAACGCTAACGCTAAAATTGAATTACTTACAAATGAATTTTCATCCAAGTTTTTTATTGTAGGAGAAATTATTAATTTAGATGATATACTTTTTTGTGCAAAACTAGCTGTTGATATACCAGTAACTGTCTTACCATCTATTTTTGTTGGAAGAGCCCATACATTATCTTTATATGATGATGGTGCTGTAGACTTAAATCCACTTATATTTACTGTTCCATCTGAATTTTCAGAAGTAGAATATAAACTTTCATCTATATAATCTTTACATATTTTATTATACTCTGATTCACTCATTGTACCATTATCATATATATGTTCATTACATACATACTTAATTGTTCCATCATCTATATAATCTTTTATATTTTCAACTGTTGTTAAATCTACTCTAATTACTGGATTTATATAAAACGGAGAATTTGCGCCACTAAATCCAAACGTTGATTGCATTGTATTTTGAATAAGATAATAATATGTATTTTCACCCATTATTAAACATGGTAAATTTGCTGATGCAGGGCATATATTTAAATTATTTAATAAGGCATTATTATTTTCACTTAGTTCATTCACATTCATTATTCTTGCTTTTAAACCAGTAAAATCAAAGGTAGAATTTATATTATATTTTGCTTCTGGTTTTGGAATTTTATCACTCCAAGTTTCAGTTATTGTATTAATATAATTTACTAATGCGCCATCATATGATCCATTATTATTTTCTATTGCTTTAGCATAATCATATACACCCGTATTTTTATAAACTAATTCATATTTACCTTCAGAAGTATTTCCATGAAGTACTAGCCATGCATAACATGTATCAGTCTCATTATCACATAATTTATAATTTATAGGATCAAAATATACTACTTCATTTTCTTCGTATTTTGGAAGCTTACTTGGATCTATAGTACTTACTTTTCCACATTTATCACTTTTTTCAGCACTCCATTTTCCATTATTATAAATAACGTTATATTCGTTTATACATAAATTCGCACCTACTACTCTTTTATCATTTATTGTAACTGATCCACTTTTTGGCTTATTTTTTACAGTTACAGAACTTAATTCTTTTACACTATAAACAGATTTACCTGACTTAAAAAATGATTTATATTTGCTTGAATCCAAATCAGAAAAAGTCATATTTTGATTTACAGCTCTTGCATATAACTGACCTGATTCAATAGATGTTTGTCTTTTACTATTTTCAATAACATCTAGTATCTTTGGTACTGCTACTACAGCAATAACTGAAATTATTATAATAACCGCAAGTAATTCAATTAATGTAAATCCTTTATTTTTATTATCTAATTTTTTCATATAGTTCCTCCTAGTTTTACTATTATAAGTATAAAATACAATTAAAAATCAGTCAACATAAAAAGAGTTCATATGAACTCTTTTTACACTTTTCTTGATAGTTTTTTTTGCTCTTTAAATGCGAAGTATAAACCAAGTATTATTGATACTATCGCAACTATATAAATTATATATTTAATTTGATTTACTCCTGTTTGGATTGTTATTATTAAATATGCAAATGCAGTACCTATTACCGTTCTTTTTTCATTAATGTTTTCTAAGATATTTCCATTTACTTTTCCATCTTCTGTTATTGTAAACTCTATATCTTTATTATCATTACTTACCAGTTTATAACTTCCTTCTTCTAGATTATTTAAATATATTCTTCCTTTTATTGAAGTCATTTCACTATTATTTGATCCTGTAATATATCTACCTACTTCTTCATCTTTTTCCATATTTAATATTTTATATTCATTATCTATCTTTTTATACAAATTATATGTATTTTCTGTTGATAATTTACTTCCATCACTCATTTCATATATAATTATATTTTTTCCATTTTGATTTATATTTAATACTTTTTCTATTGTATTTATTATACTTGCACCTATACTCTCTGATGGAGCTGAATCAAGTATAGTAAGTGTTCCATTCTTAACAAAACTATAATCTCCATATGTTATTGTATGTCCATTTAAATATAGATTTATAATTTTATTTTCTGGTACTATTATATCTTCAGTTAATTCTATATCTTTGTATATTACTATATTTGATTCTGTATTATCTTTAACTGAATTAATTGCTGTTTGTAAACTTGTAAAGTTAATTCCATTTACCATTGCTACTCTTTCATCATCAGCAATTACAACTAAATAACCAACTTTTGTATTATTTGTTGTATCATCGCTTATAGAAAGTTTATAACCTGGTTCTACTTCAGTTATTGTTCCAGAAACAGGAGCAGTACCTCCAATTAATTTACCATCATAGAAATTAAATGTTCCTGCATTATTTACAGCATATTTTGATCCTTGAATTACTGGACTTGTAATACTTATTACTCCACCTTTTTCACCAATATTCAATACACCTTCATCATTATATATGCACTCTGTACTACCTGATGTATAGTTACCACTAGTTATATTTAAAGTACCTTTATATCTATTATTAAATACCCTATTTGAACTATTAACACTATTTAACGTTGAATTAGAAACTGTTAGTATTGAATTATTACTTATATATGCAGTACCTGATAGAGTGTCTATAATACTACTACCACTATTATTATTTAATACAAATCCTTTTGCAGTAGCATTTTGAATTTTCAACTGACCAGTATTAATTATTTTGGATAATATACCTCCAGTTATATTTGTAATTTTATTATTTGTTAATCCTGATACTGTTCCACCAGTCACATTTACTGTTCCTGAATTTTCAAAGGAATTCATAATACCAGAATTTTGAGTAAATATTCCACTAGAAGAGTTTGTACCTGATATTGTTCCTCCATTATTATTAATATTACCATTGTTTGTTACTGCAAAGTCACCACCAGTTATTTCCATAGTTCCATTATTTTCTATTGGAGACTCATAATCTATCTTGCCTGATGACACATTGTCAATCATAGTTACTGAACCATTATTTATGAATGGTATATTAGATGTATAAATATTTTTACCATTTATATCAAACGTCATATTCATATTTTCATTAACAATTCCACCATCAATTTTATTTGTATAAATCCATACATTATCAAGTAATTGCAATGTATCATTATTTGATATCTCATTAACTGCAGACCTTATATTATTATATTCTTTATTACTTGTAGTATTTTTTATAACAGGTGTATCAACTAAATAATAGCCATCCGTTGATACCTTAACATTATAGCCATCTTCAACTTCTATTGGTTTTGAAATATTTTTCTTTACAATTCCATCGTAGAAATATAGATTTAAATATGTAGCAGTAATTCTACCACTAATCATTGGATCTGTTATTGAAACATTAGAGTCCCCTTTTATACCCAAAGTTACATTCATATCGCTCTGATTTTTCATAGTTGAAATAGAACCTGCAACTGTTCCAGATTTAATAATTACTGTTGGAGTAGATGTATATGAATACATATCATAAATGCTTGATAATGTTCCTGATTCCATTGTAACTCTGCTTACACCTACAATATTATTTACAGTTGAAGAAGTTATTGAAACTCCTGATTGATATCCTTTTATATTTCCATCTATTTCAGTATTATTTAGAGTAATATTATCATAATCCGAAAGGATAACGGTATCTACTGCTCCACTATAATTTCCACCTTCAATTGATAATTTTAATCCTCCACTATATGATGAAAATTTTGGACTAAACTTACCACAATTTACACTACTGTAATAAGAATTACAGTTTAATATATTGTACTTTTGATTTTTCATTTCAACATTCTTTAAATTAATTGTATTCCAAACATGTTTACTTTGCATAAATATACCATTATAAGTATTTATTGTTGCACCATCTACTTTTACTGTTGTTTCTGGATTAATTACGGTTAAGAATTTTCCAAATTTAAAATTGAAAATTCCTCCTATTATTTCTACACTCTTTGCGTCATATGTTCGAATTAATCCAAATTCAGTTGCATCACTATCAGTTGTAGTCTGATCGCTAAATCTAGGGTCTCTAGTAATATTTGTATTATTTAAAATAAGCTGTCCAGTTAAAATATCAAGAGAATGTAATTCATCATCAGCCATATCATAATATTTAGATGTTATATTTGAATTACTAATATTTAAAATTGGGCTATTAGAACCATAATTTTTAATAATACATCCATAAGACGATGATGTTATTGTTACACCTGTTATATTCATATTTGATTCATTTTTTATTAAACCAACATATTCAATAGTACCTTTATTTAGTGTGAAATCTTTAGTATTAGTTATTGTTGATGATGATGGTATTGTAATATTATTTGCTGTAAATGTAGAACTATTTGTTATTGGTCCAGTAATATTATCATTTTCAGAAACAAGTATACCATCATTAGTTAATGCATCACTACTTCTAATTTGTGAATTTGAAATATTTATAGTACCATTATTTGTTATTGACTTACCACTAGTGTTTATTTTTATAGAATCAACTGTTGCTGTTCCTGAGTTAAATATTACACTATTTGATGATGTTTTACCATAAGAATTGTATAAAATTGATTCTTTAATATTTAATTCACCCTTTACTTTATTACTTATCATTTCACATTCAACTGTACTTTCAATATATATTTTATTCAATTTTAAGATTCCAGAATTATCGATAACATTACTTCCACCAGTATTATATATACCGCCATCATCAATTGATGGTGTTGTTTCATTATAATTACTATTTGTTATTGTTAACTCTCCTAAATTTGAAAGGAATAAAGCATTATTTTCATTTATTTTATAACCATTTACATCTATAGTAACATTTAATCCTTCTGGAACTACAGTTGCTTCAGCACTAGCAAGCGTTGAAATTTCACTTATTACTTGTATAGTATTACCATCTGTTGCTTCATCTATAGCCTTTTGTAAAGTACTATATTCTTTTTCAGTATCAACGTTTCTTGCAACCATTGTTTCTTTTTCATCTTTATGTAAATATTTTGAATTATCTACTTGAATTACAGTATATTCATCTTCAGTGTCATACACATTTCCATCAATTGGTGTTGTACCTGTGAATATTCCATCGTAGAACTTAAATACCGTTTTTGAACCAGTTTTTATACCCGCAGTTGTACCTGTTATTTCAGGATTAGAAATTGATACATTTAAACTTCCATCATCGTTAGTATCACCCTTAATACCGAAAGTTATAGTATTTTCACTAGTATTTCGTATTGCAATTCCATCTGCAGATGTATATGTTCCACTAATTATATTAACATCACCAGTTGTAGTAGAATAAATTGCGCTATTTCCTGAACTACTAACATTTGAACCAGTTACTGTTATATTTGCCGTTCCCGTTAATTGGAATGGTACACAAGCAGCAACATATTTACCACCATTTACTATAACATTTCCTTTTTTAAAGTTTAAAATACCATATGTTGATGTTACCATTGATGTTGATGTTATATTATTATTATTAAATATTGCACTATTACCATTATTAGTAAAGACATTATAATTATTAGTACTAAATACATTATTAGTAAACTCAATAGAATTATCATTTGTTCCAATATATTTTAATGAAGAATTTAAGTCATGAATTTTTGCAATTCCTGAATTATAAATCAAATTATTTGCTTCACTATAATTACCACCAGAAACATCAACATTTCCATTTGCACTTGTTTTTATGGCATATGCTGTTTTAAAAGTTCCTCCTGTAATATTAGTTATTCCATCAGAATAAACTGCAATATATCCTACTTCAAAATTTCCATCATTTATGTTTGTTGTTGCATCGTTAGAAGTATATATAATATTATCTGTATCATTACTAATATTTCCTATAGAGAATGTACCACCAGAAACATTTAGTTTAGAATTATTAGTTATAAATCTCATTGGCTTACTTGTTTTATAATTACCACTGAAATTATGAACAATTGAACCAGAATTGAAATTCATATTACCATTGTTTATAAATGTATTTATATTGCTATAATAACATTTTAAATTAATTCCATTATTTTCCAATGTTCCATTATTTTCTAATAAACTTTCTCCATAAACTCTACTAATTTCTGAAGAAGAATCAGACGTTTTCAATTTTAATGTTCCATTATTTACAATCAATGGATTTTGTTTTTTATAATATACTATTTTTTTGTCATCTAAATTTAATTCTATATTTTTATTAGAATCAACTGTAGAATTCAAAACCGTATATATATCTTTTATTATTTTTATTTTTGTTTGATTGTTATCGCCATTAACGTTTTCTATTGCTTCACTTAATGTTTTATATTTAGTTTCTCCAATTTGAGCAACATAATCTTTATCAATTATTTTATTTAATGATATTTTATTTATGTCATTAGTATTTGAATAGTCAACATCATAACCATTAGGAACTAAATTTATTGGAGCATTTATTACTTCTTCATTATCACTTATAAGAGTTCCATCATAATAATTTACAATTGACTCATTAATAGTTTCAATACTATAGTCAATAGTATCAATAATAATATTATCACTACTAACAGTTTCATCATCACTTCCAAGATTAATAGTTGAACCTTTTCCATAAATTCCTTTTTTGTAATTTAAAATTTTAAATCCATCATTTAAATTTAGTGTTCCTTCATTTGTTACTGCTGTAAGATTACTTTTTGTTGATGTCATAGTAGTATTTCCCACTGTAAGTATACCTAAATTTTGAATTGTTCCATCAGCAAATTGTGTATTATTTATATTTGCATTTCCTCTATTTGATAAAATACCATTAATTTTAGAATTATTATATTTAAACTCTCCACCAGCGTAATTAGTTATATTCATTGCAGTTACATTTTCTTCTATAGTCATATTTTTAGAGTTTTCAATTTTTGTATTAACCATATCCATATTTTTCATTGTTACTATACTATTTGAGTTTTTAAACAAGGACATTGATTGAATAATTACATTATCCATATTTAATGTACATGAATTGAAATCAATACTATTTATAGTTGAATCTTTTATATCTATAGTACTACTACCATTATATATATCTCCTAGTGTAGAATTATTAATTTCTACTTTTTTATTTGTATTTGAACTAACGGTTCCTTCAATATAACTATTATTAATCTTAATATCCTTTTTGCCCATAGAATACGAATTTTTTATTCCATTATCTATCGCTTGTAAACCGTATATATTTGAATTATTTATTTCAAGCATTCCTTTTTCACTTAATTTAAACGCATAAGAGCTAGTTGATGATGGTACAATAATTGATGAATTATTTATAGTTAACTTATAAATAGATGAATCTATAATTGCAGATGAATAATTATAATCCCTTATGATAACATTGTCTAATGTTAAGTCTGAATTACTTTGATTATATATAGAACCACCAACAAATGTATAACCTTTAATATTATTTTTCTTAATACTTTTTGTATATAATGAATAATTACTTGTTGATGCAATTGTTCCAGAACCTTCTACAATTTCACCTGTCTCTCTGTTATTAACACCATAAGCATATGCTCGAACATATCCTCCATTACCTATGCTCAAATTTCCATAATTATCTACGCCTGAAGATGAAATTGAATTATCCTTTGTATAAACTAATGTTTTTTCAACACTCAAATATGCACCTTCATTATTTTTTATAGCACTACTTGCAGAACTATAAATTGATGAAACATAATCACTATCAGATAAAGTTGGACCATTTATTTTTGAACTAATTTGATTTATATCTAAAGTTATTGCAGTCTTGGCAGGTATAAATATTTTTATATAATATTCACCAGGTTTAGAAGGTTTAAATTCAAATGTATATGTTTTGGATGTTGAAGATGAAGTATAGAAAGTTTTTTTAACATCAAATCCTCCATAACCTATTGTTTTACTACTACTCAAACCAATTTCTACATAATTACTTGAACTAGATGATTTAGCAAGTGTAATAGAACCAACTATAGATGTATATTCATTATCAAAATTTATCTTATAATTAGATAATGTTGAACTTATATATAATTCATTAGATTTAGTAGTTATTCTTCCATAACTAAATGAATTATAACTACATTTCTTTGTACTACTTGTTTGATTATTACAAAAGATTGAAAAATCAGATGTATCATATTTTACAGTTTTAAAATCAGATATTTGACTATTAAAATTTTCTATACGATTAGCATAAGTTGGAACATATTTAGAATCTGTTACTTTTAAACTACCGTTATTTGTAATAACTGGATCTGAAGATGTTGTTGTCAAAGTGTGACCATTTAAATCTAACTCAACACTTTTAGTACTTTCAATCTGCAATGAATTGCTTATATTTAAATCCTTTATCAATTGAACAGTATCAGCTTCTTTATTTAATGTAGTAGTAACACCATCATATCTTATATAATCATTAGTCTTATCATCGTCATTTAAATATGTAATACCAATTTCAAAACTATCTGCATTCGTGTCTGATACTGGAAGATTTCCATCTTTTTCATAAGCAAATTGTAAATAATATATATTACCCTTTTCCAAATCTTTTGAAATTGTACCAGAAGAAGACTTATTACTTGTAACAAGTAAACTATCTTTCGAATAACTTGAGCTATTATTATAATTTATTTTTGTTAAACTATTTTTCATTAGATTAATGAATCCCATAGAATAATAATCATTTTTAGAAATATTATAATTTATATCTATTGGCATATCACTAGTAGCATTTGTTAAATCTATTTTTATATATGATATTGCTGTTGTATTTGCAATTCCTTTATTTTTATTAGTAAATACACCTTTTTCGCTATCATAAGTAAATCCATATGCCGGTTCATTTTTTACATAAATATAATCTAATGTCTCATCTTCATCATTTATTTCTGTTTCTTCTTCTTTAACATCTTCTTTTATTAAATCAGGAACAAGACCATAATATAATGTTGTATTATCCTCTTTGCCAAGTTCTATAATAAATGGATCATCTTGTGTACCACTACCAGATGTTATTTTTACTTTAGGGCTTAAATATACTGTTGGTTTTATAGTACTTGAAGAATACGCAGGGTAAGAATATATACTAGTATATATGCTTGCAACATTCGATGGATATTCGCCACCATAAGTTGGTGTAATGGTCAATGAATTTCCATCTGTATTTGTTGAATTTAACCAACTATTATTCGAAACACAATCGCCGTATGCATTTGAATTACCATTAATACATTTATCTCTAGTATTGCTTGAACCATTTCCTGCAGATAAAATATAATCACTCACATATGGAAGTCCAACTTTACCAATCCATGTTGTAGTTCTATTGACATTATCATAATTTGTAGAAGTTGTATCCATATTTGTTTTACCGGTATTATTTCCTCTTTCCATAGCATATACTTCTAAAGCGGTTAAATTATTACGTGTATTATAATCATTTGGAAGAGCTCCTGTATTCCAAACCACACTATCTATCATAGATTTAGCACTATTTGATAATCCAATACTGCTAAAGTCACATTGTTTATTATATTCACCTGCACCAATAAAACAATATCCAGATTTTCCTGTCCAATATAAACTATTGTTTAACTTTAAATTGTTTGCTTTTTCTTTACCAATAAAATCTGATTTATTTTCAACTTTATTTAAATCAATTTTAATAACCGGATTTATTGAATATGAATTATTTGAATTACTAAACGGAAAATTATAATTTAATACTTTTTTATAAGCAAGGTTATAATAACTGCTCTCACCCATAACTAATATTGGATAGTTACAAGGCGATGATGCAATGTAAGAAGAAACACAAATGCTAAGTTTTTGTGATAAATTATTTTCTGAAAGTTCCTTGGTATTTAAAATTCTTGCTTTTGATTTGGTAAAATCAAATAGACTATTCATATTGCTTTCTGAACTTGGGCTTATAATCTTATCACTCCATGTTTCAGAAATTTTATTTAAATAATTTATTAATGCATTATCGTATGATTCGCCATTCGATTCTACTGCTTTAGAGTAATCATACACATCTGATTTTTTATAAACAAGTTCATATTCACCAGTACAATTATTACCACTCATAACCGTCCAAGCAGGACATGAATCACTTTCCGAATCACAAATTCTATATTTAACAGGGTCAAAATAAATAGTATCATCAACTATATATTTTGGTAAATCAGGATTTTCTTTTTCACCTTTTTTACATTTTGTATCCTCTGAATAAATATTATTTGGTGCATTATTTTCATAACCCTCATTTAATAATTTCATTAAATCGGCTTGTGACCATTCATTTATTCCTGTACCATTATTTATACTTGAATCACTTGAATCCCATGATAAATAAATATTCAAATCTCGATAAAGTGATTTATCTCTAATCAATTTTATTCTTTTTGCATAATTACCATCAGCATCTGTTGTATTAAATATTCCAATTACTCTCCATAATTCATTATTAAATTTAACATAATTTTTAGTATTATTGCCAACAAATCTAAAGTTAGAATCTGTTGTTCCATCATTTTCTACATATGGAAGATTAGTATCAGCAGGTTTATTACTATCATCAATTGTTCCTTTTAAATGAGGTAATGTACCAATATTTATCATATTATCAGTAACGGGAACAAGTGAAATATTTTTTATATAAGGATTTGGTTTACCTCCTGGATAAAAACTTGCAAAATGTACATAATACACACTTCCTTTTGGAAGAACATATTTATAATCACGAAAATCATAATAATTACTATTACCATTTATGTAGTAGTTGTTATACGAATTAAATGATAGTAGCGTATTATCCATATTATTAATAACAAGTTCCTTATCAGAATCTTTATTATTGCTTGTTATATATATACTTGAATAACTATTCAAGATTAAATTTAAATCTATCATTTGATCAGTCTTAGACTTTGTTAAATCAACTTTTACATACGAATCAAATTTTTCACCATAAGGTGCATAACTTGAAATTGAATATCGATCATATGAAGAATCATAACTATCAATTCCATAATAATTTGTTTTTAGATTTGTTGATAAATCTATATCTTGTTTATCTCCTAAACCAACTATATCAATCGTATTAATTGTAAATTGATCCTTTGAGTCATGTGTTTTATAATAATCTTCAGAATAGTTATCGTAACTATCTTTAAAATAATAAAATTGTATATAATATTTCTTACCTTTTGTTAACACTTTAGAATAATTATATTTTCCAACACGAGGACGAGAACTATCATTAGCATATAAATATCCCAGTGCACCATATGAAGCACTTGATAATTTTTCATTGTTTTCACTTATTACTATATTGCCATAATTACAAGAATATAAAGTATCAATCGAGGCATTAATTATTACTTCTTTATCTTCATCTTCATTTGTTAAATCCACTTCAATATATGAGAAAGCTGTTGTTCCATTTTGATATTGATTGTTTGATTTTAATGTTCTTGTTGTTTTGTCATATTCAAAACCATATGAATTAGATACAGTTTCAAGTACAGTATTTTCATCTACAACATATTTATTTATTTTTTGAAGAAACATGTCATAAATTGTAACCATATTAGTTTCATTTTGAGAATATGTAGTATAATCCAATCTTACATAATATTTCTTACCTTTAGTTAAATAAAATTTATAATTATCTCTCTTAGTAGTATCGTCTGTAGTTTTCGTTTGAGATATATTATTACCATAAGCATCATTTTCTCTTACAATTACTTCAAAGTTTCCATAATAAGTATCAATAGCATCACTTGAAATAAATAAATACTGATCATTCTCATATCCTGTTAAATCTATTACAGTATATGCTTTTACACTTTTACCTGGCTCTGAAGATAATGTATTTGTCTCACTATCGTAAGTAAATCCAGTATCATCTACATTACTAAATCCTTGCATTAGATTAGTATTTGTTGTCGTAGGTTCAGACAATGTTCCGCTATTTGTATCTTCAACAGCTTTATCTATTTTAGTATAATAAACACCCGTTCTAACTATTCTTGCTTCTGCATCTTCTAGTATCTTTAATGTTGCGACTTGTCTATTATCACTTGTTACTACACTTGCATTATATAGATATGGCTTATCGTTAACTTCACCTTCTATTGCAACATTTCCTGCTATCATTCCATCATAGAAGTTAAATCTTCCTTTTGTATTTTTATCTATATATTCATTTACAACACCTAATGTTCCACCATTTATATATGGTTTTGTTGTAGATACTACTAATTCATCTTCTAATTCACCTAGTGTTAGTACACCTGTTGTTTCATTTTTTAATGCTACTCCTACATTATTTACTATACTTCCTGCTTCTTCAGAATTATCTTTTATTATTAAATTTCCACCATTATTTATTGTATATGTATCTTTTACTCCTGTTATTGTTTTTCCATTTATATTAAGAGTTATATCTTGTCCTTCTAATACTTCTACACTTTCTTTTGTATCTGTTACCATTTCTATTGTGCATTGGTTACTTGGACATGCTTTTATCGCTCTTTCAAGTGAGCTAAAGTTTTCATATAAATTTTCATCTTCAAATAATTTATTTTCTCTTCCTATTATTCTTGCAACTATTTTTTCTTCAGTTTTAACTGTTATTTCTTTTGCTTCACTTAAGTTTCCAGCAACATCTTCTGCGATTACTTTTATTTTATAATCATTTCCTGATACTAAATCATTAAATGTATATGTACTATTTTTTTCTTCATTATAGTTTTCATTATATACTATTGTTGTTTCTAATAAATCATCTTTATATATATGTATTTGTTTCATTCCTGATTCATTATCTATTGTACTTACATTTATATCAAAACTTGTTCCTGATACATTTGTTTCATTTAATGAATTTATTATTGGTTTTATCTTATCTATGTTTGTTATGTCATGTGATTCTGTTATACTGTCTACATTTTCTTTTACCGATTTTGCTACTACTGTGCAGTTATAATCTATATCAAATGGTCCTGTATATTCTTTATATTCTCCTGTATCTATTTTATATAGATATTTATAATCTTCATGACTTGATGTTATTGTTACTGTTACTTTATTATTTGTCCACTCTGTTGGCACATGGCTTATACTTGGTTTTTCTATTTCTTCATATTTACTATGTAATACTAGATTATCTGTTACTGGTAAATTAAAGTCATATTCTTTATCATTTAATATCCATGTTTTAAATAAATTATGTTCCCTTGTTGGATTTTCACTTGGTTTAGTTGCCTTTAATCCATATTTAACTTGTTCTTGTTTAAACAAGTTATCTCCATTCATGAATTTAACTGTATATTCATTTGCTTCATATACTGAATAAAGGGTTGTATCTTTTGTTATTTTTGTATTAAAGTCATAAGCTATACCATTTTCTTCTAATGACCAATATTTAAATGTATGTCCAACTTTACTTGGATCTGTCTCTGGTTTTATAGCGGCTTTATTATATTCTATAGTTTCATCTTCTATATATTTAGTTCCATTATCTACAAATGATACTTTATAATTATTTACACTATATACTGAGTAAAGTGTTATATCTTTTGTTATCTTTGTATTAAAGTCATATGCTACACCATTTTCTTCTAATGACCAATATTTAAATGTATGTCCAACTTTGCTTGGATCTGTCTCTGGTTTTATAGCGACTTTATTATATTCTATAGTTTCATCTTCTATATATTTAGTCCCATTATCTATAAATGATACTTTATAATTATTTACACTATATACTGAATAAAGGGTTGTATCTTTTGTTATCTTTGTATTAAAGTCATATGCTACACCATTTTCTTCTAGTGACCAATATTTAAATGTATAGCCTTCTTTTATTGGATCAGTCTCTGGTTTTACTGCAGCATTATTATATTTAACTTTTTGTGTATCACCATATACATTACCTTGATCTATAAAATTAACACTATATTCATTTATATCATACACTGCATATAATGTTATACCTTCAGTTATTAATGTATTAAAATCAAATTCTTCCCCATCTTGTGTAGTTGACCAATATTTAAATGTATAACCTGTTTTCCCTTGGCTTTCTATTTTTTCTACTTTATTATTGTAATCTACTTTTTTAGTTGTTATTCTATTTTCATCATTAAATATTACTGCATTTTTTATGATTTCATATTTTGAATATAATTTTTTATTTTCTTTTATTTTAGTTGTAAAATCAAAGTTTTTGTTATTTTCTATCCATCCTGTAAATGTATAGCCTATTTTACTTACAGTAGGAACTTCATTACTATTTATTGTATTATCATAGTCTACTTTTATTGTTTTTATTAGTTTATTACTATCATAGAACTCTACATTATATTTATTTATTTCATATACTGAGTATAATGTTAAATTTCTTGTTATAGGTAAATTTAAATTATATTCTTTTCCATTTTCTTTTTCTGACCAATATTTAAACGTATAGCCTTCCATTGATACCTTTGGTGCGATTACTAGTGATCCTGCTTCTAGTTCTTGCTTATTTATTTCTTTTCCTTTGTCAATAAATGTTACTATATATTTATTAATATCGTACACTGAATAAAGAGTTATATCTTTTGTTACTTTTGTATTTAAATCATAACTATCACCATTTTCTTCTAGTGACCAATATTTAAATGTATAATATTCTTTTAATGGACTTGTTGGAACTTTTATGTTTCCTCCATATTCAACCTGTTGTTCATCATATTTTTCTTTTCCATTTATAAATGTTACTGTATATTTATTGATATCATATACTGAATAAAGAGTTATATCTTTTGTTACTTTCGTATTTAAATCATATTCTTTTCCATTTGGTTCTTCTGACCAATATTTAAATGTATGTCCTTCTTTTGATACTTCTGGTGCAGTTAAACTTCCATTTTCTTTTACTTTTTCTGTTTTAACTATTTTTTCATTATCTACATATGTTACTGTATATTCTTTTATTTCTTCTGTTTGTCCATATAATATCAAATCTTTTGTTACTTCATTATTAAAGTTATATTTATTTGTATATTTCTTATCTGTATACCATCCTTTGAAGTCTTTATTATCTACTTTTGGTTCTTTTATCTTTTCTCCTTCTAGTACTGTATCTTCTTTATATGTTTTTCCATCTAAGATATATACTACATTTTCATATATTTCTCCTTTTGCAGTTACTTTGTTTATATATGTCTTTGCTTCACTTGTACTTTCTATATCAAGTGTTAAGCCTTCTTCTCTTTTTTCTCCAGCATTTAATGTTATTCCTTCTAGGCTTCTATTATATAAAACTCCGTTTTTTTCTTCCCACGATGTATTCTTTTCTTTATTAAATGTTAAGCCTTCTGGTACTTCATCTTTTACTACTGTTACTACTCCTGATTTCTTTCCCGTATTTTGGACAGTTATTTTATATTTTACTTCACCAGTCATATTTTTTACATTTCTTAATGCTTGTTGTACTTTATCTAAGTTTCCATATTTATATGTTGTTGTTTTATTGCCATTTACTATTGTCATTTCTGTTATTTGTTTTTTTAATTCTATTTTATATGGCGTTACTTCTTTTACTACTATATTTAATTTTGATGATCCTGATATATTTACTTTTTCTTCACTTACTTTTTCATATATATCTTCGTCTATTTCTAAGTTGTATTCTCCTTCTTCTATATCACTAAATACATAATTACCATCTTCATCTGTATATGTTTTCTTTATTGTTTCTCCATCTTTTTTAAGAGCTAATTCTATATTTGATACATTCATTGATTGTTCATCTTGTACATTTCCTGTTAAGCTGTTATTTTTTACTTCTACATTTTGTACATTTAAATTTGTATATTTTTCTTCACTTACTTCTTTTATTTTGATTTTAGGAGTTACTTTATATCCATTTGGTGCCCCCTCTAATTTCATAACAAGTTTTAATTCATTTTCTTTATTTACTTTTGCATTTTTTACTGTTATCTTTATATTTTTTCTATTTTCAGAAACAGTACTTATCACATCACCATTTGTTATATCTTTGAAACTTGCATATTTTTCATTATCATCTAAACTAGCTTCGATTATAACATTTCTTTCTTTTATATTTTCATCAGTTGATAATGAATATTTAATTACATAGTCTATTTCATCATAGCCTTTACTTATAATTAAGTTATCTACTGTCGCTTCATTTACGTTCGCGCTTAAAGAAGACGTAACATTATTTATTACAGCCTTAGACACTTTTACCTTTCCTTTATCAAAATCCATATTTCCTATTTTTAATATTCCTACAATTGCCCCTATAATTACTATCATCATTATTAAAGCAACATATTTTCTTGTTCTTAACTCTTTTAATTTCATATACAAACTCTCCTATTTTTACGTCTACAATAAGTATACCAAATTATGACATTTTTTTCTATATTTTTCCTTATATTTATTAAAAAAATCAAGGCTTTTTTAACCTTGATTTTACTTTGCTAAATATAGTCCAAAATTAGTACCATTTTTATCTTTTTTCTTAGCAATTATATATACATTTTTTTCTTTATTTTGATAAATACTTTCAACAGTTGAATTTTTAATTTTTCTTATTTTCATTCCATCAAAATTAACTATTTTTATATATTTTTCTTTAGTATTATTTATGAATATTGCACCCTTATATGGTAATATATCGTTTGTATTATTATTTATTAATTCTTCATTTTTTTCTAAAGAATAATTCTTTACTTTAAAGTCATCACTATACATTTTTACTTTTTTGTTATCAATATATATTAACGAATCATCACTATTTTTTAAATTTTGTGACATTTTTACTTTTAACATTTCTTTTCCATTAGAATCTAAAAGTATAGTATTATTCTTTTCATCTTGATATTTATAATATTCTTTACTTTTTATCTTAATTATATCTGCACCTGTATTGTTTAAACTTTTCTTATTCTTTATAGAATACAATGTTACTGTTTCATTTTTAACAGGTCCAAATACTACCTTTTGTCCTAAAATAAGTATTTCATTTTCTGAAATTGATACTTCTTCATTTTTATTATTATAAAGAACATACTTTCCTTTGTATTTTTCATCTTCTGATTTGTTAGAGTATTTTATCATTTTATATCCATTTTCATACTGAGTATAATTTTGAAGAACAACTTTTTCATTTTCGTTGTAAAATTCTGTTTTTTTATCCTTTATATTAATTACATATAATAAATTTTTGCCACATAATTTACTTGAGCAAGATACTTCTAAATAATTATTATCATTATCTGAATTTAATTTTGTAACTGAAGAATATATATTATCTTCTTTTGTATTATATGAATATATCTTATTAAATTTTTTATTTTTTAAATTATAGAAGCCAAATTCTTTACTTTTTTTATTGTCAACAAGAACTATATTTTGGCTAGATTCATATACACTTATTGAATATAAATAATATTCATCATCACTTATTTTTTTAGATATATTATTAATTTTTTCTACCTTTGAAAATGATTTATCTAATTTTGTTTGTTCACCTTTTGTATTTATTTTATAATCTACTTTTGTACCATTTTCTCTTTTTGAAACAATCAATTCATTATCAGTAGTAACTGTATAATTTTCAAAAGAATCACCAACCATTTTATAATTATTACAGTCATAATATTGGTATACTCCTGTTTTTACATTTTTTACAATTAAATATAATGCATTATTTTCACTATCAATAACTTCTTTATCAATTTTATATCCATCTAATATTTTATTTTTGATTTCATCATATATTATATATTTATTCTCTGTTACTATTTCAATTATTTTTTGATCATTATATAAATTATATTCCGTAATATTTTCAAATAATTTTTCACCTTTATAATTTAAAAGTGTATATTTTTCACCCTTTTCTAGTATATACTTTTGATTTAAAGAAATTAATGCATTATTTGTTTTATAAAGTTCTTTAAAAGACTTATTAAAAATATAATATTCTTTATCTTCACTCACAATAAAATAATCATCTTTAATAGAAACAATTTGTTTTTTATCTTCTTTTCCACTTTTCACTACATATGATCCAACTTTTTTTACTTTATCATTATATAGTTCTACTGTCTTATCACCTTTTTTATTTTCTTTAGTTGCTTTTATTGATGAACAATTATCATCTATGCATGTTATATCACTATAAACAGGTTTAAGTATATTTCTAACCATTTTAATATTTTTAGAAGAAAAATATTTTACTAAAAACACAATCGCAACAATTACAAAGATAGAAACAATAACATATATAATTTTATTTATAATATTTTTTTTCATTTTTATTTCCTCCATTAGTTTGCTAAATAAAGACCAAAATAATCTTTATTATCAATTGTATTTTTAGTAAATATTAACACATTTGTTTTATCTATTTGTTTAACACTAACAACTTCAGCATTATTTATCTTTTTTATTACTCTTCCAGTATTTGAAACAACTTTTATATAATCATTTGCGCTATTGTTTACAAACAATGTATTTCTATATAAAGGTATTAAGTCACCTTTTATGTCATTCATTTTTTCATTTTTTTCTAAATTATATTTATTTTTCTTTGAATTTTGAGCATTAATCATAACTATTTTATCATTATTTAAATAGTAAACTAAATCATCACTATATGATAACTTTATATCATCTTTTGTGCATTCTATTTTTTTACCTTTATTATTTAAGATGCATGTCTTATCATCTGTTTTATATTTATATAAAGTATAGTTAGAAATGTCTATTATACTTGCTTCTTCATTTTCTTTATTGTAAGTCTTATTTTTCTTAAAAGAATATAGTAAAATATCATCTTCTGTTTTATCATTTGTGTATGATATTTCATCATCTACTACAATAATCTGTTTGCTTGAATCAATTACTTTTTTATTATTGTTATCATATAAAATATATTTCAAATTATTGTTATCATTATATTTTACATTTTTGTATCCATTTTCATATAAAGTATAGTTTAAAATAGATAAATTGTTATCCTTAATATCAAATACTTTTTTCATATTATTTAAGTCATATACTAAATTTTCATTAGTTTTACAATTATCTTTTTTACATGATATTTGGTAAATTCCATTTTTATTTACTTCTGTTATATTTGATTTTGAATTTTCCTTTGAATAATCATATAATTTTTTATATTTATTATCTTTTACATTGTATATACCAAAAGTATTATCATCTTTTTTATTTACAAATACATTATTTTGATTTTCTTTATATACAGAATTATCATAAACATAATATTTTGTACTATCTATAAGCATTTTTATATCATTCGCATATTTTTGTGTATTTTTTTCTGTATATTTCTTTTGGTTACCATTTTTATCTAAAATAAATTTGCTCAATACGTTATTTTTTACCTTTGTAATTATTAAATTACCTTTTTCAGCTTTTTCACTAAAGTTTTGAAAATTATCACCAATTATTTCTTTTTTATCTATATCAAAGTAATAAAATAAATTATTTTTTACATCTTTAATTACTAAATATAGTGTATTACCATCATTATTTTTAATTTCTTTTGATACAGTATAATCTTCAAGAATCTTTTCTCCCTTGTTATCTAATATAACACTAGTATTATTTACATTTATTAATACTATTTTGTCATTATTAAATGTTTTGGCGCTATCGATATTAGAATATTTTTCTTTACCATCTTTTGTTATAATTTCATAACCATCCTGTTTTTTCATTAATAGTAAATTATCTGTTAAATATTTTAATTCATTACTAGTACTATATTTTTTATTATTTTTTAAATTCGCTAAATAATATCCTATTATATCATTATTACTTCTATTAACTTTTTTAAATATTAAATAGTTTTCAGAAACTTCACTTATCTCATTTGATGTTTTTGAATTAATATTAAAGTTTTCTTTATAACTTGATATTTTTTTACCATTATAATTATAAATATATTTTTTTGATGTTTTACTTTCATCACCACTTGATGCGATTATATAATCACATTTTTCACTTATACATTTTACATCATAATATTTTTCATCAAATATTTTATTTACTTTTGTTATACCATCTATTTTTTTATTTGTTAAAATTAAATACACCATTAAAACAATTATTATTAATGCAACAATAAATAATATTTTTTGTTTTTTGGTCATTGATACTACTTCTTTTTCTTTACTATTTTTACCCATTTTATTACTCCTATTATCATTCTATATATATTATAGAATACATAACTAATTAAGTCAATTAAGCAAAAGAAAAAAAGCTATATAAATAGCTTAATTTAATTCTGATAATATTGCTGGTAAAATTTGTTTCTTTCTTGAAACAAGTCCGTCAACATAATATCCCTGTTTTATATCATCTAATTTATAAATACTTTCTAAAACACTCTTAGCATTTTCTGTAAATATTAAATATGATCCATTTTTAAGTATATC
>JABLTL010086398.1_pt1 | contig 22223 bp, 18 predicted proteins | sample 7160151 | NCBI WGS metagenome assembly JABLTL01 (sample SAMN14651223, study PRJNA627086) | human gut metagenome | isolation source: feces | host: Homo sapiens
AAATTCAGTGGTCTATGAGATATCGCAAAAGCCTCTTCAATCGTATCTATTTTCTTTCGAAGCAACTTCGTAAATAACTTAGGATCATTCAAGCGAGCCATTGTAGATGGATATGATTTTTTCAATGCTTCTGGGAACACTTTTGAAAGGTCTTCTGCTTCTGATACATACAGATTCACAATCTTTCTTTCCTGCAATGCAGCATTACACAATTTAATCAATGACATCGAGTCAAGATAAATCATTTCCTGTACCTTTAACTGTTCTCCATCAGGAATCATAGCTGCATATCCTTGAATCTGGTCTTTTCCGTTATAATATGCAACGATTTTTCCACCAACTGCTTTAATTTCTTTCTTGTAATTGACAAAATATCCCAAATCTCTAGCGTAAAATCCATTAAAACGCTTAATAAATGCAGAATACACTTTCAACAAATCTAATGGTGCTGGATCATATGCACATCCAAAATTAGTAATTCTTGTGACGTCTTTTCTTTGAATCTGGAATTGTGTTCGATGATAGATCGTACGGAAACCGAATGGTTCATACATTTCTGGTTTTTCTGTCTGAATCAAAGTCAGCAATTCACTGTGCTCACATGCATCCACAATGATATCCATCATTTCATGCATATATCCTCTATGACGATACTCTGGATGTACCGCAACACCCATGATCATACTTGCCTGCAGAACACGAGAATTAAACATCAATGCATGTTTATTACGAACTAGCGTCGCAACGATTTTTCCTTCTAAAACCTTAATATAACAATCTTCAGGTCTTACTACATTTTTAAAGAAAAAGTCTTGATATCTTTCATCAACATCAGGAAAGCAGACTTTCCACAATCTTTTTATTTCATCTATATTTTCTCTTTCAGCTCTTTTGATCATGATTGTTATCATCCTTTCCCTGTGTATTTTGTATCAAATGCATTGTTCTATAATAACTCATTACACTCATCACACCAAGAACCACAAAAAACATCCATAACTCTTTTTTCCATACGATAAGAGCAAGTACAATGAGTATATCTATTCCAACGACATACATATCTTTCTTACGCATCTTCTTCACCATCTGCCGCAATATCATGAATCTTCACAAAGCGATGACGAATACCAGATTTTGAAACTGATTTTTTTGTTTTTTCAGCCAGATAATTACATAGTTCATTCAACGATGCTTCTGGATATTCTTTTCGAATTTCAATGACATCTTTCAGTTTCTGATCTAATGTCTCATATTTACCCATCTGTTCAATTTTTCGAATATCTTCCAGTTGCTTTGTGGCTGCAGACTGCGCTTTCATTTCATTCGCAACATCAATATTATTCAATCGTTGAATATTATTTGCGAGATCTCTTTCGATGCGAATATTTTCAAAACTGAATAATGCCTGTTCCGCTTCAATAATTCTCAAGAAATCCGCTATTTTTTCAGCAGCTTTAATATATACAACAAATTTATTTCTTCTTTCAATCACTTTTGCATTCAAATAAAAACGATTCATCACTTCTTGAATAAAGAACGCATGTTCTTCATTTGCGGCTGTGATTTCCAGATGATAATTTGTTTTTTCTGGAGGGTTGATAGAACCACCAGCCAAAAATGCACCAACAAGATATGCACGTGCATTATTATCTGAAGCAACAATTTTCTGTAATGGTTTTTCTAACAAACCTCTTGCACTGTAGATACCAAGATCCATCAGTATTACGGGCGCTGCAGAAAGAATACGCAATCCATAAATACGATTCTTCTTCAAGTTCATTTTCTTCTTAACGAACAATTCAATTTCACTATTGTATCTTTCTTTCACCATGCGATAAATCACTCTGGCAACTGCCGCATTTTCAACAGTTACTAGAATCGTCATCCCTCGATTAGAAAAAGATAATGATGAACACATCTGTATTAAAGCAGATAACTCTGCTCTTGCATCGTTACCTTCCATAATTTTCTGTGAAACTTCTTGTTTAACAATTGATGAAAATGACACTCTCTACAACTCTCTTCCTATAACGCAGATACTAGTTTTTCCACAACTTCTTTTATTTTTTCAGGATCATGACGAATCAAATGACCATCAAAATATAACAATGGTTCTTCAATGATCTGATAATCATGTTGCGCTTTCATAATAGATACAACCGTACTTCCTTCTGCACGGTAAGCCTGAATGCTTTTCTGGGGAATTGGATCAGAAGCAACCACCACCGCATCTACAGGTGCTCCATGTTTTTTCAGTGCTTCTACATGATCTTCCACACTATAGCCATCCGTCTCCCCTGGCTGACTCATTGCATTGCAGAAATATACTTTCTTTGCATGTGACTGCTGCAAAGCAGAACGAATATCAGGAATAATAACATTTGGCAAGATACTTGTATAGACAGAACCAATACCATAAATAATCAAATCTGCCTCTTTGATTGCATTAATTGCTTCCTTTTCCGCAACAACAAACGTTTCATAAAATACTTTTCTTATATGGTTATTCACATCAGGAATATTTGCTTCACCTCTAACAACAACACCATCTTCCATCTGTGCATATAATGTAATGACTTGTGAAGTCGCAGGTATGATCTTACCTTTGACATTTAAAATATTCTGAATTTTCTGAACAGCTTCAAAAAATGATCCACAAGTTTGTGTTAATGCTGTCAAAATCAAGTTCCCTAGATTATGCCCCGCAACATCTTCTTCGGTACCATTTGGATCATCAAATCGATATTCCATCAATTCTGTCATCAAATCATCATTTGCACTCAATGCAATCATGACATTACGGATATCACCCATTGCTGGAATATGAAACTGTTTCCGCAATCTGCCTGTAGATCCACCATCATCTGCAACAGTTACAATAGCACTGATATCAATTCCTTCAATATTTTTGATTCCTTTGCAGATGGTAGACTGTCCATGTCCACCACCAATGATAACTACTTTTTTATTCTTCATTACGAAGCCATTCCTTTTCTTCACGATGTTGTTTATAGCATCTATATTTCTTACTGTAATGATCATACAGCCAGTTTGTAATGCTGACAGATCTATGCTGACCACCTGTACAGCCAATTGCTACTGTAAAATGATTCTTTCCTTCATTTGCGTATTGTGTTAATGCATAATCCATAAAAGAAGTCAGTTTTTCCAGAAATTCTTTTGTTTCAGGTTTTTCCATGACATAGTCATAAACACATTTATCATTTCCATTATATGGTCTTAAAGAAACTTCCCAGAACGGATTTGGCAAGAAACGTACATCGATCATAAGATCTGCATCTAATGGAACACCATACTTATATCCAAATGATTCAAAAGAAATAGAGAATACAGGTACTTGCTCCTTAGAGAAATAAGATTCCAGTTTCTTTTTAAATTCCTTTTCACTCAAGAAAGATGTATCAATTGTAATAAAGGAATTATTTAAATTTCTAGAAAACATCTGTCTTTCTACTGAGATTGCTTCATCCAGTGTATTACATGTATTACTTAATAAAAGAGGATGTGTTCTTCTTGTACTCTTATAGCGATGTAACAGTACTGAATCATTTGCATCTAAAAACAACACCTGCACTTCAAAATTCTGTCCCTTTAAAAGTCTTAAAAAGGCCGGAAAATCCTGTGCTGAAGTTGATAGTGCAATATAGCTATAACGAGGATCAATACTTGTTTCAATCATATCTACAAGCAATGAAACCAGTTGTACAGGAAAATTATCAATGACATGATATCCCATATCTTCCAGACTTCTCGTTGCGACACTTTTGCCCGCACCACTCATTCCAGATATCAAGATGACTCTTTTATTCTTTTCTGAAACACTTTTTTCCATAAAACATCCTCTTTTTCTATATAATGATAAAACATTATTCCAATTCTTTCACTATCCATTGACATTTCAGTCTAGATTTTCTATGGTTAATTCAGATATAGGAGAATTCAAATGAAAATCATTATTGAAAAAGACGAGCACGCAATGAGCGAAAGTGCCATGCAGATCATTTTAGGCACAATGATGCAGGACAAGAAAGTAAACGTTTCACTTACATCTGGATCATCCCCAAGAACAATGTATCAAATGATGGTTCCTTATGTAAAAGACAAGCCACAATTCAAAGATGTTGACTACTACCTTTTTGATGAAGCACCAGAAGTTGGAGAAAAGAAAGGACAGCCTGGTCCTAACTGGTCTGAAATGCAGGAATTATTCTTTAAAGATGCAAATATTCCTGATGAAAAGATTCATTGTCCAAGCATGGAAAACTACGAAACATTTGACGAAGAAATTGCGAAAGCCGGTGGTATTGATGTCATGCTGATTGGACTTGGATTTGATGGTCATTTCTGTTCCAACTGTCCAAGATGTACGCCAATGGATGCTTTGACATATGCACGTGCCAGACACGTAACAGTCGAAGCAAATCCAAACTATCCAAATAATACATCACACCCATATTCCATCACAATGGGACCTGCTTCTTTAATGAAAGTTAAGCACTTAGTATTGATTGTAAATGGAAAGCATAAAGCAGAAATCTTCAAAAAATTCCTGACAGAACCAATCAGTGAAGAACTCCCAGCAACAATCCTGCGTCTGCATCCTAACTTTACAGTCATTGCAGATGAAGATGCCGCAAGTCTGCTTTGTGAAGAAGATATTAATGGACCAGTTAAAAAATTAGACTAAATACGAAAAAGCCCAGATATCATTCTGAGCTTTTTTGATTAGATCAAATCATTACTCCATGCATGCTTTGCATCCAGAAGAGTCAGCAATTCTGTGATATCAGAAATCGTTGCATTTGGTTTCTCTGCTTCGATTTTTTCACGTTTTTCTTCATTCGTGATAAAGCCAACAGTATATACACCAGCATTCTTGCCAGCCTGTACATCTGAAACATTATCACCAACATACACAACGCTGTCATGACCAACATTCAACATTTCACATGTTTCAATAATGCCATCCGGTTTTGGTTTTGCATGTCTATAGCGTTCTGTGCCAACAACAAGATCAATATATTCCTCAATTTCCAGATCTTCAACCCAAGTCTCACAAGATTCAGATAATCTAGAAGTTACAATTGCCACAACATAACCTTTTTTCTTCAATTCCTTTAACACTTCTTCAACATGTGGAAGTGTAGATACTAAGTGTCTGCCAGGCAAAGATTTCTGGAATTCCGTATATTCCTTCATCAATACATCTGTATTCTGATCAGGAAATAACTTTTTCAATTCATCTCTTAAAGGTGGACCAAATACTTCCTGTTGAACTTCTTTTGTGAAATCTTTGATATTTCCATACTTTTGAAATAAATATGCAAAGCATCCAATGATCATCTGTTCGCTATCCATGATTGTTCCATCAAAATCAAATAAAACAACTGGTTTTCTTTTATCAAAGAATCTTGAATATGACCACAATAGAATACCAATCACTTCCACAACGATACAGGAAGGAAAGTTTCTAACAGCTAAAGGATCCCAATGGAATGCCATTGCCGCAAGACGATCAAATCCCGTCAACATAAACATGACCGCAAATGCATCGCCTCTTCTACGTAGTGGAGAATACGTTCTCATCACGCAATAGATGATCAAGAATTCAAAGATGTTGATTCCAACACAATACCACACTGAAGGCAGTTCCAACGCTCTACCAACACGCGCAATTGTAATTGTCAATAACAATGCCGTACTAACAACATCCATCGTTCTGCGGAAGGAAAGATGATGTTTCTTGCCATAAAGCAGTATCACAAGAGATATTGCCTGTAAAGATCCAAGGATATCGATTCCACCATCACCAATCGCAAATACATACCAGGCATACATGGAATAATTCTTCATATTCTCAAGTACCCAGAAAATTCTTCCACCAACAATACCACTCACTAGAATCAGTACAAGCAGATCATCTGAAACTGCCTGTTTATACCCATGTGCTTTCATTGCCTGAGACAAATAGAGATATCCAACAATGCACCCCAAGACTAAAGTGAACGCATACCACTTGATTGTAATTCCCCCAACCGAAACAATCGTGGATAAATCAGGGAACCAAATCATGCTTTCCCCTCTCTTTCATTTGCCGCAACCATAAAACTCTTAAATCTTTCACGAATTTCATCTGCACTGTTAAATCCAGCTTCGCTCAATCTGAAATTTGATACTGCAGATTCAATCAACGCAGCAGTATTTCTACCAGCAGAGACTGGCAATACAAGTGTAGGGACAAGAACATTCAATATTCTTGTATAACGCATCGTCTCATCACCTAGTCTGTTATAGTCCGCATCTGCTTCAAATGGAACAAGCTTAATTACAAGATCCACATCTGCACTGTCAGAAATAGCCATCGCACCAAACATTTTTTCAACATCAATAATACCAATGCCACGGATTTCAAGCAGTCCTTTAATGATATCTGGTGCATGTCCTAAAATATGGTTATGAATATGAATTACATCAACTCTATCATCAGAAATCAATACATTTCCTTCACGGATCAATTCCAATGCCGTTTCACTCTTACCCATTCCGGACTCACCCGTCAATAGAACACCAACACCACGAATACTCATCAATGTCCCACTCATTGTATCTTCTGGTGCAAGTTTTTCATCAAGATATGTAATAATATCTGCCATCAGACGATATGTTTCCATGTTTGTTCTCAAAACCGGAAAATTTGTACTTTCCGCAACCTCTTTTAAAATTGGAGGCAAATCATTATTTTTGGTAATAATCGCAGCAGGTGTCAAACCATCTGTAATCAAAGGAAAACGTGTTCTTTGATCTTCTTCAGACATCGTACGAATAAATTCAGATTCCTTATTTCCAATCACCACGATTCTACGTGGTTCTGTTTTTTTATATACACCACACAATTCAAATCCAGGTCTATTAACATCTGGAACAACTGTCCAGCGCTTCAAAGATTCGTCATTCCCTGTCAATCTTTCAAACTTAAAAAAATCTACAAGTTCACGAATTGTTACTTTTTTATCATACATTTCATCGGCCATTTCATTGTACCTCCGCTGTTGCCTATTATAACATGCTCTTTAAATAGCAAAAGGAAAAGAAATATTACTTCTTCCCCTCTTGATGTTCCCTAGTCCATTCTAACGCTTTTAACAAGTATTGTCCTGTCCAGGATTCATTTACTTTTGAAATTTGTTCTGGTGTGCCTGTTGCGACAACTGTTCCACCCTGATCTCCGCCTTCTGGTCCTAGATCAATGATATAGTCTGCACACTTGATCACATCCAGATTATGTTCAATGACTACTACAGTGTCTCCATTATCAACAATTCTCTCTAGAACTTCAATCAAACGTTTTACATCATCTGTATGCAAACCTGTTGTTGGTTCATCCAGAATATAAACTGTTTTCCCTGTTGCTGGTTTCTGTAATTCGCTCGCCAGCTTTACTCTTTGCGCTTCTCCGCCAGACAACGTTGTAGAAGATTGTCCAAGCTTCATATAACCTAAACCTACATCACAAAGTGTCTGTAGTTTCTTCTTGATCTTAGGATGATTAGAGAAGAAAGACGTTGCTTCTTCAATCGACATTTCCAGTACATCAAAGATATTCTTTCCTTTATATGTACACTGCAATGTTTCTTCATTGTATCTCTTTCCATGGCACACTTCACAAGGTACATAAACATCTGGCAGGAAATTCATACGAATCACTTTCACACCATCTCCTTGACACGCTTCACATCTGCCACCTTTTGTATTAAATGAGAATCTGCCTTTATCATACCCTCTCATTCTTGCTTCCGGAGTTTTGGCAAACACATCACGAATATCATCAAACACACCCGTATATGTTGCTGGATTACTTCTAGGTGTTCTACCAATTGGCTGCTGATCGATTTGTACCAGTTTATCAATGTTTTCTAATCCCTTGATTGACTTGTACTTTCCAGGATGAATTTTCGCTCTGCCAAGATTAACAAGTACTGCTTTCATAAATACATCATTTACAAGCGTAGACTTTCCAGATCCACTCACACCTGTTACCACAACAAGTTTTCCTAACGGAAATTTCACATTGATTTTCTTTAAGTTATGTTCTTCCACACCTCTGAGCTCAATAAATGTGCCATTTCCTTTTCTTCTCTTCGCAGGTAATGGAATCAATTTCTTACCCGCAAGATATTGTCCAGTGATAGAATCTTCCACTTTCATAACATCTTGTGGTGTCCCACTTGCCATCACATTTCCACCATGAATACCAGCACCAGGGCCAACATCTACGATCCAGTCTGCAGCCATCATTGTTTCTTCATCATGTTCCACAACAATCAAAGAGTTCCCAAGATCTCGCATATTTTTCATTGTCTGAATGAGTTTTGCATTATCTCTCTGGTGCAAGCCGATACTTGGTTCATCCATAACATACAATACACCAGATAGCTGAGAACCAATCTGTGTTGCCAGACGGATTCTTTGTGATTCCCCACCAGATAATGTTCCTGCAAGACGATCTAATGTCAAATAATCTAAACCAACATTGCTTAAGAAATGCAATCTAGATTTAATTTCTTTCAAGACCATTTCTGCAATCTTTGTCTTTTCTTCATCCAGCTTTAATGCATCCATCCATGTATTTGCATCTTTGACTGACATCTTTGTAAATTCCGCAATGTTCTTATCCCCAACACGCACAGATAACGCCTGTTCATTCAAACGCTTTCCCTGACACGTTGGACATGCGCTTTCCACCATGAAAGAATGATACCAGTCTTTATGCCAGGAGGATGTTGTCTCAACATATCTTCTTTCAATCAGATCTTTGATGCCTTCAATGAAATCATTTCTCTGATATGTATTTCCACCAGAAGAAGTAATTGTGTACTTGATTGGTTTATCAGAGCCATGCAAAATCACTTCCATCTGTTTTTTTGTTAATGTAGAAACAGGGGCATCGATATCAATCTTGTATGCCTTGCATAGAATTGTAAATGTCTGCCATTCAATATTTTCTGTATCAACAATATTCTTATAATAACGAACTGCACCTTCACGGATAGACAAAGAAGGATCCGGAATCAGATTATTCACATCCACTTCTTCTGTAATTCCTAAACCATGGCATGTTGGACATGCACCTAATGGTGCATTGAATGAAAACAGTCTAGGTTCTAGCGCACTTACAGAGAACCCACAGATCGGACAGCTATAATTTTCAGAGAAAAGCTTTTCTTCTTCTCCATTTAAAACAATCACTTTCCCATCTGCCAGCTTCAAAGCAGTTTCAATAGAATCATAAATTCTACTTCTAGAATCCTCTGTTTTTACAATACGATCCACGACAACATCTAGATCATGGCGTTTATTCTTTTCCAGCTCAATGTCATCTTCTAAAAGACGAATTTCACCATCCACACGAACACGGATATATCCTTCTTTCATTAATTTAGAGAACACATCCTTAAATGTTCCTTTTTTATTTTTTACAACAGGTGCAAGAATCGTTAATCTGCTTCGATCTTCATACTGCATAACCGTATCCACCATTTCCTGCACTGTTTGACCAGTAATTGGAATATTATGATTTGGACAATACGGTGTTCCACATCTTGCATACAATAATCTTAAATAGTCATAAATTTCAGTCACTGTTCCTACTGTAGAACGAGGGTTGTTGCTTGTTGTTTTCTGATCAATGGAAATTGCTGGAGAAAGACCTTCAATTGCTTCTACATCCGGCTTTTCTACACCACCTAGAAATTGTCTGGCATAGGCAGACAAAGATTCCACATATCTTCTTTGTCCCTCTGCATAGATCGTATCAAACGCTAAAGATGTCTTTCCACTTCCAGATAATCCCGTCATCACGACAAGAGAATTCTTAGGAATTTCCAGGGAAATATTTTTAAGATTATTTTCACGTGCACCACGAATAATCAATTTATCGTTTTTCATCTTTCTTTTCCTCTTCACAAAGATCATTCAGCATATTCCACGCATCACGAGGTGACATATCATCAATATCGATAGATAACAGTTTCTCTCGAATCGCATCTGATTTTGTATCTTCTCTTTCCATTTCAACAAGCTGGAAATTCTGCTGAACGACACGCTTCTTGCTTTCCAATTCCTTCTGCAACTGTTTTGCACGAGACAATACACTTTCCGGTAAACCTGCAAGTCTCGCAACGTTAATACCGTAGGACTGTCCAGCAGGACCATCTTTGATTTTATATAAGAATGTTACTTCTTCATTGTTTTCTTTCACAACAACATGGACGTTTCTAACACAATCCACATTATCCGTTAACATTGTTAATTCATGATAGTGTGTAGAAAACATTGTTTTCGCATGAATACATGTCGCAATATATTCAATCATACTTTGTGCTAACGCCATGCCATCATATGTAGATGTACCTCTGCCAATTTCATCAAACAAAATCAAAGAATGTTCACTTGCTTCCTGCAATGCACGATTTGCTTCACTCATTTCTACCATAAACGTAGACTGGCCGCTTAAAATATCATCACTCGCACCAATACGCGTAAAAATCTTATCAAAGACAGGCATTTTACATGATTTGCAAGGAACAAAGCATCCAATCTGCGCCATAATAATAATCAAAGCTGTTTGCCTCATATATGTAGATTTACCACCCATGTTAGGACCCGTAATCAATAAAATACTTTGACTTTGATTCATCTTTACAGAATTTGATACATATCTAGGATTCTTCATCATTTCATCCAGAATTGGATGTTTTCCATTTTCAATATCTAATTCATCATCACTAAATTCAGGTTTTACATAATGATATTTGCTTGAAACTTCACTTAACGCACAATAGCAGTCAATTTCAGCCAATACTTTAGACAGTTTCTGTAACTGAGGAAGATATCCCTTCACATCATCTAACAATTGAGAAAACAATTCCTTTTCAATACGAATTGCATTTTCCTGTGCATGCAGGATCATCTCTTCTTTTTCTTTCAGTTCAGGAGAAATGAATCTTTCATTATTTGTTAATGTCTGTTTACGAATATAGCCCCACTCAGGTTTCACATCTTTACAGGCGCCCTTAGAAATTTCAATAAAATAACCAATAACCTTGTTAAACCCAACTTTTAATGTTTTAATGCCAGTTCTTTCTTTTTCCTGTGCTTCCAATGAAGCAATAAAATCTTTTCCACCTTTTTGAATGGAACGCGCTTCATCTAATGCAGCGTTATATCCATCACGAAATGCACCACCATCACTCAGATTCACTGGAGGATTTTCAACAAATGCATCTTTTAATTTTTCATATAATGAACTCAACGGATCAATATGACGATATTCTTTAAATTCATCACAATCCAGCTTTTGAAGAATATTTGGTACTTCCTGCAATGTTTTTGATAACCGCTGAATACCAATTGGACTGGCAGTACTTAACGCACAACGTGCAATCAATCTTTGCAGATCATAAATGTTATACAAAGACTCTCTAACACTGCTTCTAGCCATGAAATTCTTCATCAGCCATTCCACTTTTGCATAGCGATCTTCAATCAATTCCTGATCTACAAGCGGCTTTTCAATCCATTTGCGCAATTGTCTAGAACCCATTGCACTCTTGCAGACATCCAGAAAAGACCACAATGTAATTGCCTTGCCATTTTCATGCAGTGGTTTTGTCAATTCTAGATTAATTCTTGTGGAATAATCCATATACAAAGAAGATGCTTCTGTTTCCACTGTACAAGGCTGTAAATGAGAAAGCATATGTCTTTGCGTTTCTTCCAGGTAATGAAGCATCATACCATAGGATCTACGGTCATACTCTTTTTTGATTGCTTCACATAATGGGAAATACTGACTGTCAATAGAGTCATCTTCACAATAAGAAATTGTTACCTGCATATTTCTTAACTGTTTGATGATTTTTTCTCTAAATCCCTTATGAACAACAATTTCTCTCGCATTGTTCTTTAAAATCAGCTGCAGCAATACAGAATCCTTATGTTCACAATTCTCCACATAGTTTTCTCCTGTAGAAACTTCCACAAAAGCAATGGAATAGCCATAGGAATAATCTGTAATCGCAGCTAAATAAACACTCGATTTCTCATCCGTGATTTCTTCCATCACTGTACCTGGAGTAATGACGCGAATAACATCGCGCTGTACGATACCTTGTGCTTCTTTTGGATCCTGCATCTGTTCAACAATCGCAATCTTATAGCCTCTAGCGACGAGTCGCTGAATATACGACTGTACCGCATGGTGAGGAACACCACACATAGGAATCTTTTCTTCAACACCAGCATTTTTGCCAGTTAAAATCAAATCTAATTCTTTTGATGCAATCTTTGCATCATCAAAAAACATCTCATAGAAATCCCCTATACGATAAAACACTAACGTGTCCGGATAGTTCTCTTTCGTTTTGAGATATTGCTGCATCATTGGTGAATATGTTTTTTCTTTTGCCATAATGTCATTATTATAGCACGCACATACCACCAGATAAGAAAAATGACTTGCAGTATTCCACAAGTCATTTAACGTTTCTTCTTTCTTTTTCAATTCCTTTTCTTATCATTGTACTCGTCGCACCAAAATAAATATCAAACCCTGTCACTGTTTCGACAATTTTACTTGCACCAAGTCGCTTCAGTCTAGAAGTATCCAGCTTATTTGCATCATAGATAGAAGCAGATAATACAAAGCAATTAGATTCCAGTACTTTAATATTTTCAATGCCGCCAAGACCTTTTAATACACCTGTTACCAGTCTTTCCTGATCACCAGTTCTAAACAAGTCTACAGCCAGATTCGTAAAGTAGAATCGTGTCATAAAGAAGTATACAAGCAAGATACATGCACCAATAATCAAAAGATAAACAATTGTCATCTGGAAATCTTTGTTTGTTACATACGTAATCAACTCCGGCAATGTTCCAACAAGAGCCGTCATAGAAGAAGTATCTGAAGAATTAAATCCAAGATACAGATGTAATCCCTGTAACAAGCCAAACAAGAAACCAGTACATGCTAAATGCGCCATATATAACAAGGGTGCTAAAAAGAACAACATCAATTCTATTGGAAGCAATGTACCAGAAATTAAAGACGTAATCGTTGCGATAATACAAATCATACGCATTCTAGGTTTATGCAAAGGATTAGTTTCTAAAGAATACATACCCCAGATCATTCCAGGAATCGCAAATATATTTAAGATATAGTATGGTGTAATAAATCTGCCCGCCTGTCCTTTGACTGCACCACTTAGAATCTGTGCACTCCATACCGCTACATCTCCCGTAGCAACTGTACCAGTCATACCTACCCAGCTGCCACCATTCATGTTGTACCAGAATGGAAAACGAATCAATGTACCAAGGTTCAATGTAGAAAAGAATGAATCCAGAATACCATATAATGTTAGATTCACTGGATTTGTCGTATCTACAGAAATAAAACTAATCAGTTTATTCACTGCCATAATGACAAATGGCCATCCATAGGCAAACAGAACACCCACAGCAATGGAATATAACAATACATTGATTACACATCCAACATCTCTAGAAATAAATGAAAACAAACCATATCCGCTCTTTTTCTTAGAATTTGTAAACGCAACAAGTGTTCCAATCGCAACCACCGCAATTCCAATAAGTCCTGTCTGTAACGGATATAGTGTAATACCTGTGTACGAAGCAATTGACGATTTCGACAAGCTTAAGCCTAGAATTGATGAATACGCAGTTGTTGTCAGATCCGTTCTCGTTACAATCATCGTCGTACATAAGAAAGCTACATATCCAACAAATGCACTCATGATCGTCATACTTGATCCATTTTTTCTAGTCACAATACGCAGCAAGAATAGCAGCGGAAAATTAACAATGATAAATTGGCCAATACGCATGAGAACTTCCGCAAACATCTTCACATAATCATTATCTATTAAATAGACGATTCCAAATATATTATTTGTTAATAAATTTCCAATTCCACATAAAAGAAATGCTAAAAACAGCACTTCAATTGGAAATTTCACAATTTCAAACAAACCTCTCCACTTTTTCATACAGACACTATTCTACCACATTTAATACAACGTTTTTAAACGATCAAAATATGATACTTTCTTACCTCTTAACACTCTGATATGTCTAGCACCGCATATCTTGATTTCAATCTTTTTACAATCCTCTAATGAATACACATCACTATCCACACCTAATAAAGCACCTTCAAAACTCTCTGATTCAAATCGAATCACACTATCACTCTTTAATACAAGCGGTGCATCCAGACTTCTATATTTGCTATGATGAATTCCTGCAATTTCCACCATCTCAATTAAATCCAGACCTTCCTGTAAAACAGCACCGCCAAGAGAACGATTATATGCAGTGGATCCTAATTGTGTACATACACACATTCCCGTACCTCTAAACGTTTCCAGCTGAATATCATTGACATATACATCCATCACTTGTGTTCTTGCAGCATTTTCCACACGAATTTCATTCAATGCATAATAGCAGTTTCCATTCACTTTACCACGCAAAACAGACAATATTTCTTCTTTTCCTTCATGATGAATCAATACATCTAAAAACTCATCTACTTCATGATCCTGATAATCAGAATAGAATCCCAGTGTACCTGTATGCAAACCATAGAAACGTACATCTTTTAAGCGATCCATAAATTGATGTACCGCATAAATAAATGTACCATCTCCACCAACAACAATCACAGTTTCTGGATTCTCATCATTTCTTATAAAATCAAATTGACACAATCTATCATCAATTTCTTTCTCTATTCTTTTTGATACTTCATCAAGTTTTGATACAACCGTATATTTTTCCATGACTTAAGTATAAACGTATCCAAAAGAAAAAAGAAGTTACTCTACAGATTCTATACATTCAAAAAAGCAAATATAAAAGGTTGCAGACAATCGCAACTCCCATTCATCTAAATTATACAAAATATCAGAAAGAAAAAAAGGCTGTTCATTCAATGAAAATTAATTATATTGTAAGTACAGAAACGAGATGTTATGAAAAAATTATTCATTATTTCTTCTCTACTTATTTTCATGCTCGGCTGTTCAGCTGACACATATTCTACACTGAAGGTATATCCATGTGATGTCGAAATATATGCATACATTACTCAAGCAGATGACCATTCATATATTTCTATCCTGTACTTGCCAAACGGAACAGAATTTAAATTAGATAACGAAGAAGAATATGAAAAAGGAATCTATAGCATTGTAGCTGAAGACAAATATACTACGGATGGATTACTTCCAATTCCAAATTCTTTGCAAGAAAAAGTAAAAAAATATCGTAGCAGTTTCCGCACCACTTTATACATTAAAGGATCAAATCAAAAAATGAATAAATTACAAGATTTCTTAGAAACTTTTGATTTTCATATCGTTGTGATTGGTGATACAAGTTTCGACTTTCTTGGAAGAATTGATAAAAAAGTAGTTGTTCTTCCAATTCAAAAGTTCTAGATTACACAGCATTCAAATAAGCAATAAAGAGAACCATACAACAACAGGTTCTCTTTATTTATATCATCAAAAAAGAAGTTACTCTCAGTATTCTGATTTCACTTCTCTATTACTTTAACTAATTTTTGTACCAGCAGAAAGTCCGTTCACTTCAACAACAGCGATCTGACCATTTTCCTTGCCAGCAAGCAGCATACCATTGCTTTCTTCGCCACGAATTGTAGCCTTGGCAAGGTTTGCGATGACTACTACATGCTTTCCAATCATCTGACCAGGTGTATAAGAAGCAGCTAAACCAGAAACGATCTGTCTAGGTTTACCTTCGCCTAAGTCTACTGTCAAAATCAACAGTTTATCAGCATCAGGATGCTTTTCACAAGATAATACCTTACCAACTCTCAAATCAAGTTTTGCAAAGTCATCAATTGTAACTTCACCCTTTACTTCTTTCTTGGCTTCTTTTACTTCTTTCTTGATTCGATTCTGAATCTCTTCTACCTTAGCCATTACTTCTTCTTCCTTGAGTCTAGCAAATAAGATTTCTGGCTTATCTGTAATCTTACTTCCATTTTCAAGTAAGCCAAATGTTAAATCATCTTCACTTGTCTTTTCAGTATTCAAAGACTGCAGAATCTTTTCAGCTGTCTCAGGTAGATATGGCTTCAATAGAATTGCGCCAATACGTACAGATTCTAATAGGTTGTAAAGTACTGTAGCAAGTCTGCCAATCTTTTCAGGATCCTTAGCGAGTTTCCAAGGTTCTGTTTCATCAATGTACTTATTACATCTAGAGAACAGATCAAGAATATGATCAATGGCATCCGCAACATGTAATGTATCCATAGATTCATCAACAAGTTTCACAGTATTCATTGCAACACTCTTCAGATCAGCATCAACATCTTCAACTTCATTTGGATTTGCAACAACACCATTGAAGTATTTGTTTTCCATAGATAATGTACGATTGACTAAGTTACCTAAGTTATTCGCAAGATCACTGTTGATTCTTTCAATCATGAGATCATATGTGATATGACCATCCTGTGCAAATGGCATTTCATGAAGCATAATATATCTCACTGCATCTGTACCAAATAAAGATACAAGATCATCCGCATAGATGACATTACCTTTAGACTTACTCATCTTAGAATCACCAGTGAGTAACCATGGGTGACCAAAGATCTGCTTAGGCAGTGGAACATCCAATGCCATCAACATAATTGGCCAGTAAATTGTATGGAATCTAACAATGTCCTTACCAATCAAATGAAGGTCAGCTGGCCAGTACTTATCAAATAATGGATCATTGTTTCCATCAACATCATAACCAAGACCAGTAATATAGTTTGTCAATGCATCAATCCAGACATAAACAACATGCTTAGGATCAAAATCAACTGGAATACCCCACTTAAAGGATGTTCTAGAAACACAAAGATCCTGAAGACCTGGTTTCAAGAAGTTATTGATCATTTCATTCTTTCTACTTTCAGGCTGAATGAAATGAGGATGATCTTCAATATACTTGATCAAACGATCAGAATACTTACTCATCTTAAAGAAATATGCTTCTTCCTGCATTTCCTTTAGTTCACCACCACAGACAGGACATTTACCATCTTCTGTGATCTGAGATTTTGTATAGAATGCTTCACATTCCTGACAATACAAGCCATCATAATGACCCTTATAGATATCACCCTTGTCATAGAGTTTCTTAAAGATCTTCTGAACTTGCTTCTCATGATATGGATCTGTTGTTCTCATGAATTTATCATAAGAAACATTCATAACATCAAACTGATTCTTGATTTCCTTAGATACTTCATCAACAAATGCCTTAGGAGAAACACCAGCCTTTGTTGCCTTTTCTTCTACCTTTTGACCATGTTCATCTGTTCCTGTCTGGAAACGAACATCATAGCCTACCTGTCTTTTATAGCGAGCAATTGCATCCGCTAATACGATTTCATATACGTTACCAATATGTGGCTTTCCTGAAGTATACGCAATCGCTGTTGTTAAATAATATGGTCCTTTGTTTTCCATGTTTTACCTCCTTAAAAATGAAAAAGACATCCCTAATGAAAGGACGTCTTGCACGCGTTACCACCTTTATCTTCCTCTACATATTCTATAGAGACACTCATTTGTTTTAACGGAGTTCTTCCGGGATATTCTATTTGAATATCCAGCTCCAGACCCATGTTCATTTCCTTCATTCACAGATTTTCACCATCCATCTGCTCTCTAAAGAATGATTCAGAAACTACTCTTTCCTTCAAAGCTTTTAAGTCCTTATATTATACGGTTTATTGCACATTTTGAAAAGAGAAAAGAAAACAGGATTGATTTCATTATGAAAGAAAGTCTCCAGACACATACTCCAGAGCCTTCATTGAAAGTCTTTTTTTTAATTTACAGCAGAGAATGGCAATATTTCATCAAATTTTTCTTTGATTCCAGCAGGAAGATAATGTGCCACCGCAATAACAGTTCTATCACTGTTCAAAAGCAGTTCATAAATTTGCTTTGCAGTTTCTTCATCAACTGCATTTGCTACTTCATCCATTAAAATAATTGGATGATATTCCACCAGCTCTCTTGCCAAACATATTCTTTGCATTTGTCCACCAGAAAGTTCTTTTGCATTACCATTCAATGTAGATACATCTTGTGCTTTTGCCTGCACCAATGCTTCTTGAACAACGCCTTCACTCAGATTTCTGCCAAGTGTTATATTATTCAGCACTGTATCATCAAACACATAACTATCTTGCATAATAAACCCAATGATACGATGCAATTGTTCATCAGATATATTTGAATAGTTTTCTTCTCCCAAGAAAATTTCACCTTTATTTTCTACCAGACTTCTAAAAATTAATTTTAATAAAGTTGATTTTCCACAGCCAGAATCGCCATAGATTAAGTATTTTTTTCCACTTTCAAAAACATAATTGAAATCATGAATCAGCTCACTATTGTGATCATATGAAAAGCTGACATTTTTCATTCGTATTGTATAATCATCCATTTTCTTTTCTGCAATGACTGGTTTTTCATCATACTCTATTCTTTCTCTAAATACCGCATTGTACCCATTCATTTGATTCTTAGCTGACATAAAATTACTAATATTATTAAAGAATGAACCAGAAAGATTTCCTACTGACAATATCGTTCCAGGAATTACTGCACCCTTTATAATCAAAAACAGTGTAAAAACCATTAATAATGTTTGCCCTGTTACACTGACTGCAATAGGCACCTCATTCAATAATGATTGTTTATTTCGAACAGTTAATAAATTTCTTTCATATTCATTTGCAAATAAAGATAATTTAGAACGCAACATCGAAAAGCAGTTATATGCATTCCAAACAGTCTTTCCCTTAATAACATCTGTCGTTTTCTCTAAATACTCTTTCTGCAAATAAGAACTTTGTTTTTCTGCTCTTTCTGAAGGCTTTTTTTCTAAAATTGGAACAATATAATTCAACAAAAACAGACCTATTGAAACAAACATAATCGACCAATGAATATAAATCAAAGCAACCAAGCTAACAATCATATACATCAATCCATCACATACAACAAATGCATTACGGATACCATTTTCAATTCTTGTTGAGTCAGTATTTAGTGCACTAATATACAAGTTCTCATCTTTATCCGTATGAATAAGTGAATTTGATATCATATCTCGATATACCAGCATTCCACTCTGAATCGTTTTATTCTGAAGTACATGATACAAATAATCCGCAAAAACAGCTATGAGAATCAATACCAGATTTACCAATTCAACTTGTATCGCTTCTATATATTTTCCTTCAATTACATTCTGTGTAAAAAGCGCCAATCTAACAGATGAGATTGTTGAAAACAATGCAGAAAAGAAGTCAAAAAGCATTGTGAGGATAAATAAACTAGGTTTATTTAAAATTAAATTCATGATCGAATGAATTTTTTTCTGCATAGTCACAATCCTCCACATTATTCGCTGCTTTTTGAAAAGTATGTTTCTTCACATACGACTTTTATATAGTTAGCGTTTTTTTATTTTAAAACTGTTGTGAATATTTTTTTATTCAACATGTGCATAAATTAATCAAAGCTTGCATAAATCAACTTATCCTTAGATTGATTATAAAACATCATGATGCTATTATTTTTCCAATGAAAAAAATAACGAATAAATGGGAACTGATGAATTATATTAATTCTTCTGATGTTTCTTTAACAAACACATTGGTTGCTATATATCTATATGAACATCATGATTGTTTAATGAACAAATCAATTAATTTCATTTCTAAAGACAGCCCCTTTTCTCAGTCAACAATTTCTCGCTTTATGACTCATATAGTAGGAAGTGATTTACTTAATTATCGTACAAATGAAATCTATGTAAAAAGTTTTCTTACCTCAAAATTGGCTGTAGTTCCGTTAAAAAAAGATTTAGATATCATCGAGATGATAAGTGACGAAGTTAAAGACATTCAAAATATAAATCCAGACATTTGGAATAATCTTACAAATCAATTACTTCAATCAAAGCACATTCTATTTTTTGGAACTGAGCATTCCATTATTGTTACTGAATCATTACAAAATACTTTATTATTCCTGAATGTTCTTCCATACGCTCCTCGCGATTATTCTGCTTCCGAATTTTTTGTGAAGTCTATGAAAGAAGAAGATACCATTATTGTATTATCAATTGACCCAGATTGGATCCAATCTCCAGAAGTTACTTCTAGTCTAGAAAAATTGCAATTATCTAATGCAAAAAAACTGCTTCTCACAACATTACCTGTTGACTCTAATATTCAAAAATATTTTGATGAAACTATTCATATAAATGTAAAAAATGAATTTTTCACAGATTTTAAAACCGCAATATTTTTCAAACTACTCGAATTAAAATTATTAAGAAACCTACCGTCTATGAATGACGATTGATTTTTGAAACATTTTAGGTATTTCTCAAACAGGAAAACGTTTACACAAATCCTTGATTTTTGACCAAAATAATTCTATGATTGTACTTACATACAGGTATCTAGTTTTAATTTATTTACAATTAGTTATTGGGATATGTAGAAATGGAGACTTAAAAATGGCAACAGGAAAAGTTAAATGGTTCAACGCTGAAAAGGGTTATGGATTCATTACTGCTGAAGATGGAAAGGATGTATTCGTACATTATTCTGCAATCCAGTCTGATGGATACAAAACACTCGATGAAGGAGCTTCTGTTCAATTTGATGTAACTGAAAGTGATCGTGGACCACAAGCTTCCAACGTCGTAAAGCTCTAATTTGATTCATATCGAATTATTTGAAAGCAAGCGTCGCAAAAAGAGACGAAAGTCTCTTTTTACTTTACCTAAAAGACTCTATAATATTTGCATGTTCAATTTATTCAATCAAAAAGAGAAAACAAATGACATCAACGAAAAACTAAAGTATCGTTACACAAAAACAAAGCAAGATCTAAAAGATTTAGAAGAAGTAACAGATGCAACTCTGCATTCACAATACGATGCTCTCGCAAAAGGCACACAACAAGGTATCTCGACAATGCCGCGTTTAAAAAATGCCATGCTTGAAGAAGCAGAATTATTAACAGATGCATCCGAAAACTATGCACGTCTGTCATTAAAAGCAAGAAAGCAATCCGATGAATTAAAAACACGTGTTAAAGAAGCAGAGCGATTCGAAAGAAAAAGCAATAAGAAAGTCAAGCTCTTGCCCGTCAAGCCAACAAATGCAGAAATTGACTACGAAGAAAAAATCACCAAGCATTTTGCAGCCGGTGACACTTTCTATAAACTGTTCTGGGTTTTCTTTATTGGATGCTTTGGGGGTGTTGTCATTGAAACAATCTGGTGCCTTATCACAAGAGGACACTACGAATCAAGAGTTGGCTTAATTTATGGACCATTCAATCTCGTCTATGGATTTGGTGCTCTTGTATTAACGTATAGTTTATACAAATATCGAAACAGAAGCAGTATCTATTCCTTTATTGGTGGATTTATCAGCGGTTCTGTTGTGGAATATGCATGTAGTTTCTTCCAGGAAATGGCATTTGGATCCACTTCATGGGATTATTCCAGTATGCCATATAACTTGAATGGTAGAATCTGCCTGGAATACTCCATCTTCTGGGGTATTTTAGGAATCCTCTGGATCAAAACCATTTATCCAATCATGGCAACATGGATTTTAAAAATTCCAAACAAAGCAGGAAAACCACTCACTACAATATTATTAGTCTTTATGCTTTTCAACTCTTTCATGTCTGGTGCTACGGTATTCAGATGGTATGAAAGAACACAGAATATTCAGGCAGACAATGCATTTGAAATCTATCTGGACACTCATTATCCAGATCAGAAAATGCAGAAAATTTATGCAAATCTCGAATTTAAATAATGCTGATCATTTGATCAGCATTCAGAGTGTTGACAAAGTGACATTTTAAACGATGTCACTTTTTGTTTTATGAGACATGCAATAAATTTTTCTCTATTTCTGTCATTTTCTACTGTTTTCCTTCAAACAGAAAAAAAATGGTATATCCTACCATTTCCATCTCGCTATTCTTTCTAGATTGTGACACGCAAAAATCATCGACGTTCTATGTCGATTTTTC
>JABLTL010124849.1_pt1 | contig 22188 bp, 27 predicted proteins | sample 7160151 | NCBI WGS metagenome assembly JABLTL01 (sample SAMN14651223, study PRJNA627086) | human gut metagenome | isolation source: feces | host: Homo sapiens
GAAATTAATTCACTTAAAAGAAAATATGGAAAAAAGTCTTATGGGACAAGATGAAGCACTAACATTAGTTAGTGATGCTATAATAAAAAGTAGGAGTGGAATAAAAGATCCTAATAGACCAATTGGTTCATTTATATTCCTAGGACCAACTGGTGTAGGTAAAACTGAAGTTGCTAGAACACTAGCATATGAATTATTTGATGATGAAAAACATATGATAAGAATTGATATGAGTGAATATATGGAAAAATTCAGTGTATCAAGACTTATAGGTTCTCCACCAGGATATGTAGGATATGAAGAAGGTGGTCAACTAACAGAGGCAGTAAGAAGAAATCCATACAGTATAGTACTATTTGATGAAATAGAGAAAGCACATCCAGAGGTTTTAAACTTATTACTTCAAATACTAGATGATGGTAGGGTAACTGATTCAAACGGTAGAACAGTAGACTTCAAAAATACAATTATAATAATGACATCTAACCTTGGTAGTGAACATATACTAGATGGTCATAAAGAAGAAGTTATGAATGAAGTAAAACATCACTTTAGACCAGAATTTATAAATAGGGTAGATGAAATAATTATATTTAATCCACTTGATAAAGAAGCTATTTCTAAGATATTAATAAAAATAATTAAAGATATAGAAAAAAGACTAAAAGATGATAATATTAAATTAGATATTAGCGACAGTGCAAAAGATTATCTAGTAGAAAATGGATATGATCCTGCGTTTGGTGCAAGACCACTTAAAAGATTAGTAGGTAGAACAGTAGAAGTACTTCTATCTAACATGATAATAAATAATGAAATTAAACCTAACTCTACATATTTAATAGATTATAAAAACGATAAATTCGTAATCGAAAAAGAATAGTAAACAAATGTAAAGTACTAAAACAAAACTTTTACATATAATATTATAATGTGATACAATTAATATGTGATTTATCACTGGTCTTGATTTGACAATTATTCCCTCTTAATTAATATTTAATAGAAATAACTAGTTCAAGAAGTTCTAATATTAAGTAATGAGGAAAATATGCCAGAATACAAAGACAAAGTTATTAAATGTACTGACTGTGGAGAAGAATTCATCTCTACAGCTGGGGAACAAGCTTTCTATGCTGAAAAAGGTTTCAATAATGAACCTAAAAGATGTAAACCATGTCGTGAAAAAAGAAAACAAGAAAAAAAAGAGAATAAGTAATTATATAGAGATGAAAATCTCTTTTTTTCGTGGTATAATTTAATTAGAATGGTGTTGATAGTATGAAAAAGAAATTATATATGTTAATAACAATATTATGTATGTTACTAACTCTATATCCAACCTCTATATTTGCCTTATCAAAAAAAGAAGTGAAATTAAGCAAATGTGTAGATGGTGATACTGCAAGGTTTATATTAAATAAGGAAGAAATTAAGGCAAGGTTTCTAGCTATAGATACTCCAGAGTCTGTTCATCCAACCAAGGGAGTAGAACCATATGGAAAAGAAGCAAGTGAATATACTTGTAATGCCCTTAAAAACGCAAAAAAAATCACTATAGAGTATGATTCGGGTAGTGATAAAACAGATAAATATAAAAGGCATTTAGTTTGGGTTTATGTAGATGATGTACTATTACAGAAGACCCTAATAGAAAAAGGATATGCTAAAGTTACTTATCTATATGGAAAATATCAATATACAGATGAATTAAAAGATGTAGAAGAAAAAGCAAAAGCATCAAAAAAAGGCATTTGGTCACTTGATAATACCGAAATCGAAGCAAAAAAAGAAAATACTTCAAAAAGTAAAGCCTCAAAAAAGAGTACGAAAAAAAATAAAAATACCAACAGTATAGATAAATTATTAACTGATTTCTGTGAAATTTTAGAGAAAATATTAGATTTTTTTACTGATTTAGCAAATGATATGGTATAATTAACATATAAGTTTTTAGGAGGGTTTGTTATGAAAGAACAAAATGGAACAAAAAAAGAAAAAATACAAGGAATCATTATAGCGGTATTAGCAATAATTATAGTTATTGGAGGATCATTCTTTGCTTCTGAATTAAAATATTGTAAATCAAATAATAAAGATGTAGAATTAGAAGAAATTGGTATGACTGAATTTACTACATTATTAAATGGAGAATCTGCAGAAATTATTTATCTTGCAAGACCTGGATGTACTTACTGTCAAAAACAAGAACCAATAGTAAAACAAATTATTGCTGAACACGATGTAGTATTCCATTATTTAAATACTGATAATTTAACACAAGATCAATTTAATACAATTATTGATTTAGATGAAGATGAAAGCCTATTTGGTGAGGATGGTAAAAACTTTGGAACACCTACTGTATTAATTGTAAAAGAAGGAAAAATTGTTGATGCACAGGTAGGTTATACTGAAAAAGCACAATTTGAAAAATTCTTACAAAACAACGGATTTATATCATAAGAGGTAATACCTCTTTTTCTTTTTGTAAAAAAATGATATAATGTATGCATATAAAATATTATTATAGAGGTGTACATTTATGATAGAATATTGTAAATATTGTGGTAGAAAAATCACAAAAAGTGATAACGTATGTCCAGGATGTGGAGGAAGAATAGAAGAAGAATCTACTTCATCAATTAATCAAAATGATATAAATAGGCCATATACTTCAAGTAAAAAGAGGGATTTTAAAATAGTGTTACTTTTAATGATACCAGCATTCCTATTTGTAGTGTTTCCATTTTTAATTGCCTTTATTGTAGGAATAGCAGATTTAGATACCGAAATATCATCACTAAAAGAAAAAACACTAGAAGAAATAGAAGATGATGAGGATACAATTGGATTTAATGAGAAGTTTATATTTGATGATTTAGTAATTAGTTTTGGAAGTGAATATGAATTTGTTTCAGTAGAAAATACTATTACAGGTGTCAATGAAACACAAGCAATAAAAATACCAATAACTATTACTAATATAGGCAACAAATCTTCTAAACTGAGTCCACTAGTATATGAAGTTTATACTCCTTTTAACAAGACGGCAAAAAATATAAATGCATATTTTGAAGATAATATAGATTCTGCGCAAGAATTAAAAGAAGGAGAGTCATATACAAAATATATTTATGTCTTATATGATGGTGATGGTGCTTATAAAATAAAATTTACTAATCAAAATAAAGAAATAATCATAAAATTAGAAATTAGTAAAAACAAAGTATAAAAAAATTGACAATAAAAGTCAATTTTTTTTATGAATATTTTTTCTTCTTGCATATAATCTAATAGGAGGTATATGTATGGACACTTATATAGTTAAACAAAATGAACAACTATCAGATATTGCTGGGAAATTTGGAATAAGCGTTGAAGATATATTAAAGGTTAATAATTATAACTTAACTAACTTGAAACCAGGAGATAAAATAAATGTACCAATCAGAGTAAATGAAAATTTTGATTATTATGTTGTTAAAAAAGGGGACACACTATATAAAATAGCTAGTATACATAATGTAGATGCAAATACATTAGCAGAAGTAAATGGAATAAAAACATATGATTATTTATATCCAGATCAAATACTTATAATTCCAAGAAGCAATGTAGAAGTGTATGTAACACAACTAGGGGATACATTAGATGCAGTAGCAATAAAACTGGGAAGTTCTAAAGAAACACTAATTGAAGAGAACAAAACAATATATTTATTGCCAGAACAACTAATTGTATATAGAAAATAATTACACGCAGATTATATCTGCTTTTTTTTAACAAATTCATATATTACTTTTGCGGCATTTTCATTTCTAATTTGAGAATCTATACATAAGTCATAGTTAGATTTATCACCCCAAACTTTGTTAGTGATTACACTATAATAATTTGATCTTGAAGAATCAGATTTTTTAATTTGCTTAATAGCATCTTCATAACTATCATTATAATTTTTCATTATATTTTGAACTCTATAATCAACAGGTGCATAAATAAAGACTTTTACTAAATTCTTATTATTTTTTAATATATAATCAGACGCTCTTCCTATAATAACAGCATCATGTAGAAATGCAATTTCATTAATTACTTTTGATTGATTAATTATTGCTTCTTTATTAACATCTAATGATAAAAAGTTACTATATAATTCTTCATCCATAAGATTTGAAGCTAAACCATTACCAACAGCAAAATCCTTAATCTCTTCTTTATCATAAAAAGCAATATTAAGCATTTTAGCAACTAATTTTTCTATTTCCTTACCATTAGTACCATGTTCTCTAGATATAGAAATAATTAAGTTGTTAGAAGTTTTTTCTTCTCTGATACATTTAATTTTAGCGTTATATGAACTCTTAAGTATAAGCATAGAAATAATTGCAGTTAATAATTCGCTTATTGAAAAACAAATATAACCAATCTAAGTAGTGAAATAATTAAGGGCCTTAATGCATAATTAATAGATTGTAATATACCTTGAACACTAATAGAAAATCCCATAAATATAAATTCAATGCTTGCAATAGAATTAGCTGAGGTAATTGATTAGTATTATAAATCTAAAAATGTAAATAATTAATTAATAATTATAATAACCTCATTTATAAATGGGGTTGTTTTTAATTTACATATTTATATATAAATGTTATACTCATTTTAGTAGAATAGGAGGAATAAAAATGTTGTATATTATTATAATAATAATTTTGGTAATTTTGCTTATTTGTGCATCAATAACATATAACAGTTTGGTTAAATTATATAATAGAGTAAAAGAAGCTTTTTCAACAATGGATGTATATTTAAAGAAAAGATGGGACTTAATACCAAATATTGTTGAAACAGTTAAAGGATATTCAAAACAAGAAAAAGAAACCCTAACAGAAGTTGTCAAAATTAGAAGTAATTCATATGATGACATGAACATTAATGATAAAGTTAATGTTAACACTAAATTATCTGGTGATATAAATAAACTAATGGCACTTGCAGAAGCCTATCCAGAATTAAAAGCAAACGAAAACTACCTAGATTTAAGCAATAAACTTACAGAGATAGAAGAAGATATTGCAAATTCCAGAAAATACTATAATGGTTCTGTAAGAATTTACAACAACAAGGTAGAAATGTTTCCAAGCAATATAATTGCGAAAATCTTTGGATTTAAATCGGAAAAAATGTTTGAAATAAGTGAAGATGAAAAACAAAATATAAAAATAGAATTATAAGAAGGTTTATTATGGAAATAATGATAATAATTGTTGCATTGATAGTTGGTATTTTGCCATTAAAAACAAAAAAAGGATTAAAAACAAGAAGCATTTCACTAATGATTGCGGGAGTTGTGATTTTAGGGGCAATTTGTTTATATGCAAATATTGGCCCAGTTGATAGCACAGATGATGATTATGACTCCACTGCAAAAGGATTTACTATAGAAAAATATAAAGTAGTGTTAGATGTTAGTTCATCAAATGTAGTTAATGTAACGGAATACATTACAACTGATTTCTATGCATATAATCATCATGGAATAGTCAAATTCGTACCACAGTGGTTGGAATATACAGATAAAACAGGAAACACAATATCAAGAAAATCAAAAGTTAGCAATTTAACTTCACCAGATGAATACAGTATAGATACAGTTAAAGGCAAAAAAAGAATCAAAATAGGAAATGCCTATACAACTATAGATAAAGGCCTACATGAATATCAAATAAATTATACATATAATATGGGAGCTGACCCATACAAAGGCTTTGATGAATTTATATTCCATGCCTTTGGTGATTATTGGGGAACAGAAATAAAAAATGCATCATTAGAAATAAGAATGCCAAGCACAACAAATATAAGTGGAAAAATACACTTCTTCAATGATAAATATAGAAAAAAAGATATTACTAATAAAGTAAACTATTATGTAGTAGGAAATACTATATATGCAAATGTATCTCCAAGTTATTCATTAGATAAATCACTTACAGTTGATATAGAATTACCAGAAGGATATTTTACTGCCGGCAACAATAGTTATGGAATAATATCACTAACAATTTGTTTAATTTGTATTACAATTGCAATAATATCATACATTTTATGGAAAAAGCATGGAAAAGATTTTGATAAAGGAGTAGAAACAGTAGAATTTTATCCACCAGACAAACTAGATGCCGCAGAAATTGGATATTTATATAAAGGTGATACTGGTAGAAAATTATCAATTGCGCTAATTATAGAACTTGCAAGTAAGGGTTATATAAAAATAATTGAATCTGATGATAAAAGAAAACAAACAATCATAAAAAGTATTGTTATTGATTTAGATGAAGCAATTAAAAGAGAAGTAAAAGTAATCAAATTAAAAGAACCAAGAGATAAAGAAAAAAAGTCAGTAATTTACAATAAACTAGGAAAATTATTTAACGGAAAACAAGAAATAATTATAAAAAGTAACTTTAAAGCATTCTATGAAGAAATAGATGATTTAATAAAAGGTAAATATGTAAAAATTGAGTATGATACAATCAATAATTATACAGAAGAAGCTATAACTAACATCAAGAAAACATTAGAAGAAAGAACTTCTAAAACCAGACCTAAGCTATCATCAAATGAAAAAAAGGTATATGAGAGATTATTTAAAAATGGAGATGAAACAGATTTAACCCAAAATCTAAACTTTTATAAGGTTTTCGATGAAGTTTCAAAAAATGTTGAGAAAAAACTAGAAAGTAAAGTAAATGATATGTCATCATATAAAATTATGCTTAAATGTAGTTTAATGTTTGCTGTATCATGTGCTCTTTGGGCAATTGGATATTCTGTTACTAAAGATATGAATCCTAAATTTCATATAGTGTATTATATAGCACTTGCCTCAAATTTTATCACAATGATATTTGCATGCTTAATGGGAAGAAAAACAACATATGGTGAACAGATTAAAGCTAAAATAAATGGATTTAGAAACTATATACTAGTCGCAGAAAAAGACCAAATTGAAGCACTAGTAGAAAAAGATCCAAAGTATTTTTATAATATATTACCATATGCATATGTTCTAGATGTATCTAAAAAATGGATTGACAAATTTGAAAATATTCCAATGCCACAAAATGAAATGGGTAATTTTGATTATACAGATATAATGATGTTTGACCAAATGTCAAATTCTATTTATACTCCATCGTCATCATCTTCATCATCATCATATAGTGGTGGTTGTTCTTCTTGTGGTGGAGGATGCTCTTCATGTGGCGGAGGATGTTCATCTTGCGGTGGAGGAGGATCATGGTAAGAAAATTCTTCTTACAATGGCATCTTAGTGAAGCCTGTAATTTAAAATGTCTCCATTGTTATCAAGAAAATCACACCCCCGTTCAACTTAAATATGATGATTTGATAAAAATATTAAATCAATATAGAGAATTACTAGACAAACTAAAAACAACAGGGCATATAAATTTAACAGGAGGGGAGCCCTTGTGTTCCCCTTACTTTTTTAAAATATTAGATGAATTTAAAAAAGATAGTAATAAATATAGTTTTTCAATATTAACAAACGGGACCTTAATAACAGAAGAATATGCCAAAAGAATTAAATCATACAATCCAGAATATGTACAAGTAAGTCTAGAAGGTGGAAAAAGAATGAATGATTATATAAGAGGCAAGGGTGTATATAAAAAAGTCGCTCAAGCAATAAAAACATTGAAAAAACATGATATATATGTTTCACTATCTTTTACCGCAACAAAATTAAACTATAAAGAATTTCCAAAAGTAGTAAAATTCGCAGAAAAGTATGGAGTTGATACCATTTGGTCAGACAGATTTATTCCATTATCAAAAGATAATGATAATGACTTTATGATGAATCTTAAAGAAACAAAAGAATATCTAAAAATAATGGAAGAGGAAAGACAAAAACTAAAAAGAAAACATAGTAAAACTACTGTCGCAATGTATAGGGCTTTACAATTTCAAATGACAAATGATTATCCATATGAATGTACTGCCGGAAAAACACTTTTGACAGTTATGGAAAATGGCGATTTAGTTCCATGTAGGAGAATGCCAATATTTGTAGGAAATTTATTAGAAGAAAATATGTATGACTTATATAAAAAAAGTAAAATAATAAAAGGACTTCAAAAAGACACAACTCCCACAGAGTGTAGGAGTTGTGAACATTCTAAATTATGTGCCGGAGGATTAAAATGTCTTACATATGCCATTTATGGAGATTTAAACCATAAAGATGTAGGATGTAATATAAACTAAAAACAAAACATTCATCGTTTTGTTTTTATTTTAACCTCTTTAATATATAAATCTTTTCCTATGTCTTCTTCAACTTTTTTAGCTATTAGTATAGGATCAACTTTAGTTATTTCATTAAAAGCCCCACTAAATATAAAACCATTTAAATATGAAGTAAAATTATATGGGGTACATTCTATATAACCTTGATTTAATATTTTATTAGAAAAATCCTCATAGTTGTCAATCATATAATTATAAAAAGCAGTATTAGAATAAAATTGCCCATAAGTAGGGTCAACAATAAACCATTTTGCTCCATTTGTAGTATTGAAGCCTATTAAACTACTTCTATGAAAAGGAGCTCCCGGTATCAAATCATGAACTCTTATTTGTTCGTAACCTAAATTATTAACAATTGCGAATTTAAAGTTCTCTTTATCACATTCATTACATAACTTTTCCACTTCTTCTGGGAATATTTTGATATTATATCCCTTACGTAATAAATCAACTTGTGTTTTAATAACTTTATCTAATTTCATAGTTCACCTCAAATTTATATATATTATACCACCTTTTTAATAAGTATAGAATTATATAAATTATTTTATAAATATACTTTAAAATGGCATGACAAGCGTGATAAAATTAAAAAAATATGTAATTGCGAAAAAAGAAAAGAAATATATGATTTGTATTAGTATTTTGCGTGTGAGAGACAAATGTTTTTGCAAAGAAAAAAGTGAAAAATCATATTCCTGACAAATGATATTATTCCGTAAGAATATAAGGTATGCAATAGTTATAGGGTGGCAGTAAACATTTATTAAAAAGTATTATATATAATAGTAAGATATATTATTTAGAATAATTCTTTTTAAACTATTTAACAAAAAAATATAAGCTATGGTATAATTATACATAGAAATAGCAAACTGATTATTAATTTTACACAATGGATGCGTAGAAAATGTATAAAACAATTGTTATAGAATATTTTAAAAAGGCAGACACCATGACAAAAAAATAGAAGAAAAATCTAATGAAATGTTAGAAGAAGGATATGAATTAATAACAATGTCTATAACCAATTCTGCAAAAGCAATACTAGTGTTTAAAAAAACTAATTTAATAAGGAGAAGATTATGAAAAAATTAAGAGTAGGAACAATATTAATTGCATTAGGAAATTTATTATATTTATCCTATATATTTTTCTGTGGAAATGAAACAAGTGATTTTGGTAATTTTAGTAGTGGACTATTATTAGGACTATCAATTGGTTGCAACTTCATAGGTATAATTTTGACTGTAGCATATATCACTAAAAACAATAAATCAAAAAATTAAAAAATAGTTAAAAAAAGAATTATCAAAATAATAATTATTCTACAAATTGGAGATGAAAAGGAATGTATTCTAAAAATGAAGAAGAAATATTTAAATCTTTAAATAGTAATATTAATGGACTAGATAGTAAAGAAGCAAAGAAAAGATTAAGCAATTATGGACAAAACATTATATTGAGCAAGAAGAAAAAACCATGGATTTTAAGATTTTTAAAACAATTTAATGATACTATGATAATCATATTATTAGTAGTTGCACTACTTTTATATTTTTATGGATATTTTTATTCTCACGAGTATACTGATACTATTGTCATACTTTTTGTAGTCTTTATAAATGCTATTGTTGGATTTATACAAGAGGAAAAAGCCACTTTAATATTAAGAGATTTAAAAAAATATGAAACTAGTACTTGTAAAGTTAAAAGAAATGACAAAATAATAGTAATAAACACCAAAGAATTAGTTCCAGGAGATATAATTTATTTAGAATCTGGAGAAACTGTACCTGCTGATATTAGAATACTTTCATGTGAAAATTTAAAAGTAGATGAATCAGCACTAACTGGAGAAAGTGTTCCGGTTCAAAAAAGTTCAGATGCTTTGAAAGAAAATTTAATTATTCAAGAACAAAAAAACATGCTCTTTTTAGGAACAAACATTACCAATGGAAAATGCACTGGTATAGTTGTAAGCACAGGGAAAAATAGTGAGTTAGGTAAAATTGCAGTATCATTAAATGAAATTGATAGAATAGAAACTCCATTGCAATTAAAGATAAAAGAACTATCTAAAAAAATAACATTAATAGTATTTATTATTTTAATCTTTATATTTATTTTAGCATTGATTAATAAATATACGATATTAGAAATTATAATGCTATGTTCATCACTAGCAGTAGCAGCCATTCCTGAAGGATTACCAACCGTAATTACAATAACTTTATCTGTCGGTATATCTAACTTGGCAAAAAAGAAAACAGTAGTAAAACAAATGCAAGCAGTTGAAACTTTAGGAGCAATAGATATTATTTGTTCAGATAAAACAGGAACTATAACTCAAAATAAAATGTCTGTTAATGAAGAATATATTTTAGATGAGAATATGCTTAATTATATATGCGCTCTTTGCAATGATGGACTTATTTATAAAGATAAATATGTTGGAGATCCTACAGAAACTTGTTTATATGATTACTTATATAATAAAAAGCTTGATCCACTTAAAATAAGAAAAAAATGCAAGAGAATATTGGATATCCCATTTGATAGTGAAAGAAAGATGTTCACTACTTTAAATAAAATTGATAACGATATATATATACTATGTAAAGGTAGTATGGATTCTTTAATAGAAAAAGTAAATTTAACTAAAAGCGAGAAAAAGAATGTTCTAGATAAGGTTAAAACTTTATCTAAAGATGCTTTGAGAACCCTGGGGTTTGCTTATAAAAAAATAAATTATATACCAAAAGATATTAAAGAGCTAGAAAAAGAAGAAAATAATTTATCATTTGCAGGTATATTAGGGATGATAGACCCACCAAGGGAAAGTGTTAAGAAAAGCGTTCTTTTATGTAAAAATGCTGGAATTAGACCTATCATGATTACAGGAGACTCTATAGATACAGCAACAGCTATTGCCAAAAATGTTGGAATTATAGATAATGACAACGAAGCAATGCTTGGAAGCGAACTTGATAAATATAATGATAAAGAACTAAAAGATATTGTGAAAAAGTATTCAGTATTTGCAAGAGTTAATCCGTCTCACAAGGAAAGAATTGTTTTTGCACTTCAAAATAGTGGAAAAATAGTAGCAATGACTGGAGATGGAGTAAATGATGCTCCTGCTATTAAAGATGCCCATGTTGGTGTAGGAATGGGTATTACCGGGACCGATGTTACAAAGTCAGCTTCGGATATAGTATTAATGGATGATTCCTTTTCAACAATCGTTTTAGCAGTTGAAGAAGGAAGAAGAATATATAATAATATTAGAAATAATATAGTATTTTCATTATCAAGTAATTTTGCTGAGATATTTACTATTGTTATAGGTCTTCTTACTAAAACAACAATTTTATTACCCATTTACATTTTATTTATTGATTTGGTGACAGATTCTATTCCTAGTATATGTTTATCTTTTGAAAAGAGTGAAGATGGTATAATGAATAAAAAACCAAGAGGTATTAATAAGCCATTATTTACATCATTTATTAAATCTTGCATTATATCTTCTGCTATAATAGAAACTATATTTGTAGTTCTTACTTATTTTATTAGTTTAAAAATATATGGACAAGAAACAGCTATGTCATTAGCACTTCTTTCAATGGTAGTTCAAGAAATTGTTTATTCGGTATCTTGCAGAAATTTAAAACAATCTGTTATTAAGCAAGGACTATTTTCAAACAAAACAATGAATTATGGACTATTATTAATACTTTTAATTGAATTTATAGTGTTCGTTACACCACTTGGTAAATTAATAAGTATAACATCAATAGATTTTGCTTTAATACTAGTAGTATTTTTAATAAATTTAATGTCAATTTTTATTTATGAGTTAATTAAACCATTGTTAGTTAGATATTTTAAAGATTAAAAGTATGTAAGGAGTAAAAATATGTTTAAATGGATTAAAGAAAATAAAATTATGTTAATAACGATGTTGATATTTGAAATTGTAGCAATATCATTATTCATTTCAACAAAAAACATATTTTATTTAGTAAATTTTAAGTATATAGGAATTTGTATATCAATTGGAATGTATTTAATGCAGCATAAAGTTAAATTTGCAAGAGGTTTCGTACAATTAGCAGTTGGACTTTATATGCTTGTATACTTAGGTATTATATGTAGAGAAAACATGCAAATAGAAGGTTTTTGGTACTATTTGTTCTTAGGCGTTTTTGAAGCCGCAACAATACATTATTTTGTAGCTAAAATAGCTGGACCATTATTCTTTGGGAGAGGATGGTGCGGTTATGCATGTTGGACTGGAATGATACTAGACTTATTGCCATATAAAATTCCTAAAAGTAATAGAAAAAAACTAGGATGGATTAGATATATTGTCTTTTTATTATCATTAACGTTTGTATCAGCATTGTTTATATTTAAGATAGGTAATTTAGAGAATATAATGTTTTGGTCATTTATTATAGGAAATATAGTATATTATTTGCTAGGTATATTACTTGCATTTATATTTAAAGATAATAGAGCTTTTTGCAAGTATATATGTCCTATAACTGTTTTTCTAAAGCCAACTAGTTACTTTTCTTATTTAAGGGTTAAGTGTGATCACAATAAATGTATTAATTGTCATAAATGTATAAAAAACTGTCCAATGAATGTAGATATGTTAGATAATTCAAGAAAAAGAAAAAATGGTACTGAATGTATACTTTGTTGCAACTGTGTTAAAGAATGTCCTAAAAAGGCTTTAGAATTAAAATAATTAAAAGTAAATACCATTAGTACGATTACTAATCATATTTATTTTTTATTCATAGTAATAAATATTGGCATATGATATAAAACTTTCAATTAAAGATTGTAAAACAGAATTTGGAGTTATTGCAAACGCTCCAGAATATGCAAGAATTTTAAGTATGTCAGGCGATGATGGCAAAGTCAAAAGTATTTTAAATAAATGGAATTATTTTTTAAGTAGACAAAATGAATTAGATTAAAGTAGACAAAGGATTGAAGAACAACATATAACATTTAGAAATGAAATCAACTATTTATACTTTTGCATATAGAACCGATGAAACTTTAAATAAATACAAACAATTAATTGATTTAGGGTTAAATAAAATAGTCTATTCACTTGCTGATTAACTATCTGATGAAGAAGATATTTCAATTTATGATAAGGCTGAATTCTTTGATAAAGTATTTGAAAACAATTATGTAAGATTATGATTTCATTATACTGTTTCAAAAGATTCTTTTACTAGATTAGAACAAGTAGTAAATGGGCCTACTGATATGGATTTATCAAAAGAAAAATTATTAGAAATTAAAAAACTTTATTTAAACTCAAATGATAAAGATAGAATTAGATTAGGTATTAGTGAAAATATATAATTCAGAGTATTTTAGCAATAATAGAAAATTTAATACTGATGATTCTTGTTCTTCTTGTGAACAAACTATATATGTAAAAGTGGTTGTATTGGACAAAATATAATTGCTAATTATATTGAAAATAAGAATGAAGTTTTAACGTTAAAAAGGTGTATTAATTCAAGCAATCAAAGTGTATGAGGTAGATATATGAAGAAAAGACAAGAAGTATATAATTTATATTGGTATTTTGCTTGTGAAAGGCAAAATATATTTTGGAAAAAAATAAATGGGGAATCTGCTCCATGGACTGAAGATAAAATTTTACAAGAATATAAGTTTTGTAATAGTTATAGAGTCAATGACAGAGTTAGCCAATACTTATTAAAGAATGTTATTTATAATGGTAAAAAATATACTGATGAAGATATGTTATTTAGAATATTAATATTTAAACTATTTAATAAAGAATCTACTTGGGAATTATTATTAAATAGTTTTGATGATATTACTTTAAAAACATTTAATATTAAAGATTATTCAATAGTATTGGAAAATGCTATATCTAGTGGTATTAAAATATATAATGATGCCTATATAAGTTGTGCTAATAAAGCATTTGGATATGATAGAAAACACGATAATCATTTAGCATTACTTAATAAAATGTTTAATGAAGATAGAATACAAGATAAAATAGTAAAGTGCAAAAATATGGAAGAAGCATTTAATATAATTAAAAGCTATCCATTAATTGGAAACTTCATGGCCTATCAATTAGTAACTGATATAAATTATAGTGAAGTGGTAGACTGGAAAGAAGATGAATTTACTATTGCTGGACCTGGATCACTTCGTGGAATAAAAAAGTGTTTTATTGATAAAGGCAAAATGAGTAATGAAGATATAATTAGATATATGTATGTACATCAAGATGAAGAATTTAAAAGACTTAATTTAGATTTTAAAAGAATTTACAATAGACCATTGCAACTTATAGATTGTCAAAATATATTTTGTGAATTAGATAAATATTGTAGACAAGCATTACCGAATTTAAAATCGAATAGAACTAAAATAAAAAAACACTACATACCGAAGAAAGAAAAAATAGAATATGTTTATCCAAAAAAGTGGAAGTTTTAAGGCTGGTAAGCTAGTAATTTATGATAATAGCGGATTTTAATGGATTTTTAGAGTTTAAAGAAGAAACTTATCCTTTTTCGCTTTCAAAAAACAAAATTACAATACACTCATACTCACTAGATAAATGGAATAGATTACTTGAAGAATGATTTCATCGTACTTCCAATAAAAAGAATAAATGGTTAGATAAAATAATTATTGAGGGTATAACCGATACAGAAAGGGTGTAAAATTTTTTGTTACGACAGTCCCACGTATTATAATAGATATTATACTTTTATAGTTGATTATATGTATATATATGATATAAATCACGAAACAAATGATACGTATGATATTAAAGGCATAAGATTTAAAGAACCAGAAATAAATTATTTTTATAATGTATTTGATTACATCAAAACTCGAAAAGTTCGAGCAGACTCGTCAATGTAACCTTAAAGGTTGAAGTCGGACAACCTTTATTTTTTTATATAATAGGTAGTAATAAACTACTAACTGATATAAGCATACCATGAAAATACGAATATAGTACAAAAAATATAAATACAGTGACATTTACAGTGACATTTGTGGTATACTTATATTAGTATGAGGAGTGATATAGGTGAAATTATTTGATGAAATAAAACCAGTGTTTTTTATTGACAATAAAATGAATAATCTATTAAATGATATAAATGTTAAACTTAAAAACATAAATATCCAAATTTATTTAACGGTAAAATGACTTATGAGGAATTATTTAATTATTTAAAAGATGATTTTATACCTCTATGTAAACTTCAAGCACCAATCGCAAAAGTTAGATTCCATAATAAAGTAACCATTTATGGTTATGAATTTACACCAGAAGAATTTACAAAATTTGAAGAATATTTCAAAAATTATTATCATAATTTTGAGTCAAAAGAAAAATTTGATAATATTGTAAATATTATATATCCACAATATAGGAAAGAAATGGAGAAAAAGAAAAGATGAAAAAAAATTATTTAATATTACATGGAAGTTTTGGTTCAAATGAAGGTAATTGGTTTCCATGGTTAAAAGAATATTTAGAACAAAAGGGAAAAGAAGTTTCAGTTCCACAAATGCCAGTTGGTGTAGGAAATCAAAATTTTGAAAATTGGTCTAATGTTTTAAAAAAATTAGATATAAATGAAAATACAGTTATTATAGCTCATAGCATAGCACCTATATTTGTATGCAAATATCTAATAACGAATAAGATTAAAGTAAAGAAGTTAATATTTGTATGTGGATTTAACAATTATTTAGGTATTGATTCTGATTTTGATGCTGTTAATGAACCAATGTTTATTGATAACTTTGATGATGTAAAAAAATATTGCAAAGATATAGTTTGCTATTATTCTGATAATGATCCATATGTTAAATATGATGTTGAAAAAGCATTTGCTGACAAACTTACTGATAAACAGTATGTTATAAAAAATGGTGGACATATAAATGAAGAAACTGGATATACAAAATTTGAAGAAATCTTAAAAGAAATTTAAAATATGGATGATTTTGAATTACAGGATTTTAATAAAAGGATAGGAATAAATACAAAACTTGATAATATATCAAAAGAAATATGTAATATTTATAAGTTGGGAGACTTTATTTCTAATGATTTAATAACAATAGGATATGAAGATTATAATTATGTATTAACTACATCTAAAGGAAGATATTGTGTAAAAATATTTAATAAGGAAAGAAACAAGTTCAAGAAATGTATGATTACATTAAAGAACATCCACAAGCAACAGAAGATATTCTTAAAAATCTTAAAGAAATAATTGAGGAAAAATAAAGAAGCAATCAAGGATTGCTTTTTTTATTTGATTAATTGTGTAAAACCAGACAATGGTGTATGTAAAATTTTACATTTTATATATAAAACATTATTGAAAAATGATATAATTATAATTAGGATGGTGTATATAGATGGAAAGAAATATATCACAAATGCAAAACGAACAAAAAAGCAATTCAAATTCTAATACTAATCTTTATGAAATAATAGAAAGCATTAGAAAACAATTATTACAAAGAAGTAGTTCATATATATCATATATAAATTCGATTAATCCATTTAATGAAATAAAACCTCTTACACTAAATGATTTTCAGCAGGAATTACTTAAATATAATGTTTCAATAGATAGTTCTTATATAGATGGTATTATTTCTCAAATTAATACTGAAATTTTTAGACAATTATTAAATAAAACAAAACAAAATATTATGCAAAATTTACTTGTTTCATCAAATGATGTAATTGAACCTTTAACAAGCATAGATTTAATTCAAAAATATGGAATTAATTTAGATGATAAATATATAAATGAGATATTAGAATATGTAAATAATGTAATTAAGGCTGAAAATAAAAAAAAGAATAAAAGAAAAAAATACAAAAGACTTTTTGAATGTTTTAGTGAACTTGCAGAAACTGATGTTCAAAAAGATGCAATTCATCAAATTATGGAAACTGGCGAGTATAATGGCTTTAAATTAAATTCAATGCTATCAAATAAAAATGATAATGAAAATATCGAAATAAATAGAAGAATAGTTTTTGCTGATATGGTTTTACATGATGAAAATTTATTTCTTTATCTTGCAAATAATAGCTTAAATGTATTTCACGGGACAGGAATAGATGCGTTAGAAACTATATTAAGTAAAGGACTAATTAGTTCTTCTGAATTAAATGAAAATGGTATTCAATTAAAAACTGGTGAAGAATACAAAAAAAGTAATATTTTAGGTATTAATGATGACAAAAGAGGATTTGTTAGTTTAACTGATGAGTTTGATATTGCTGCTACAACATATGCTGGATTTCCCTACGAAGAACAATCAGAATTTGCTAAACAACAATTCGGAAAAGATTTAAGTAATGATGATATACCAATAATAATTTGTTTTAATGGAAATGATATCAAACAAAAATATAATGATTCATTAATAACAGTTAAATCTGATGTTACTGAAATTGGACTTAGTTCCTCAATTAATCCTTCAGATATTAAGTGCATTATTACTTCGTATGATAAAATGGAGTATGTAAAATCTATAGCATCAAAATATGGAATAGATGTTTTGGGATATGATAATAACAATCGCTATGAAAAAAGATTAATAAATGACAAAGAAGGAAAATTCTATTCTTCAAACATGGAAGTTGATGAAAAAGAGTTTGAAAAATTAAAAGAAAAATTAAAGGCAAAAAAAGATGGTCAAATTAATTTGAATGACAAATCTACAACTAATGTAGAACAAGAAACTAAACATTTATCAGAAGATTTAAGTATGATGTATGCATCAGATTTAAAAATGGATATAGTATTTAATTTAACACAACAATATAATAACGGAGTACCTTTTATTCCTATTACGGCAGATAATTTGATTTTTAAATATAATATAAATGAAAATGTTGCTCAAAGATTAGCTTCAGAAATTAATACAATGGTTGAAAATTATATACACGAAAAAGAATATCAGAAACAAAATTATACACCATTTGTTTTAGATGGTTTTGAAGAAGAAACAAATTCTATGGGTGGTAAAAGTAGATAATGAATTTACTAGAAAGAAGATGAATTGATATAAATATTGAAAAATTAAATAATAATGATATGATAAAAATAAATATGTTTGGTAAAGAAAAAGAAGTAAAGGTTTTTTGTATTGGGGATAATCAATTTGACGAAAGTGGAAATTATAAAAACTATGATTTTTAATTAACAAGTGAAGAACTTGAAATGTTAAATTGGTTTATAAATAATATTAAAATAGAAGATCATAAAAAACAAATAGTTGATTATTGTAATGGACAATATAGTAGTTGGCAATATTCTGATGGCACAAAGGAAGGCCCGATAGGAATAGAGGATGTAGAAAAAGAAATTTAATATAATTTAATAATAGATGCTTAAGTAAATATTGATTCAAAAATTATGATAAGCTATAAGGAGGAATACATATAATGACAAAAACAATTGAAGATATAACAAATTTTATTTTTGTTGGTAAATCTTTAGATGAATTATCTCATTATGATCTGTTAATAATAAATGCTGATTGGGTTGAAGAACAATTATCTAAAGATATAAGAATAATGAAATATAAAAATATTATAGATGATAACACAGTGTTTATAGTATGTGAAGGACATCAACCAAATAATAATAGAAGTAGTGCTAATATATTAATAGAATATTTAAATAAAGAAAATATAAATAATAAAATAATTATATCTGATAAATATATTAGTAATCCTGAAATATTAAAAAATATAGATAAATTAGTAGATATAAATAGTTATAATAGAATACTTAGAATAGCAAAAGATTTTGTTGCTAGAAGATGGTTTATGAATGCTAGTAATTATAATTTTCCTATTGATAAATGCGATTTTTATGGAGTAGTAGATAATAGAAATATAAGTAAAACAGAATGGTATAAAAGTGAAATAGGTATTAATCAAGTAATGAAAGAGTTTATAAATATAGGACAATTAACTATTGATAAAGAATTAAATATAAATTAAAGAAAAAGAGAAGAACAAATAAAGTAAAACTAAATAATGTAAATTAATATAGTCTATATCATTAAAAAAATTTATGTTGTATTATATATAAGTAATAGAGATATACTAAATCATTATCAATTACTTGTATTACATATTATTGCTTAATAAAGTGTAAAATCTTTTATATAAACTATGAATACATAAATATAAATGATATAATAGCATTATAAGAAAGGTGATTTTTAGTGACAATAGTTTATTTAGTAAGACATTCTAAACCATTAAAAGTAAATAATAGTTACACAAAAGATAGTCTTCAAATCCAAAATGAAAAGAAAATTCTTTCATCAGAAGGAGAAGCACTAGCGGAAAAACATTTTTCTAAAGAAATATTTAGTAACATAGATTCTGTATATTCTTCAAACTATATTAGAGCCATATCAACAGCAAAGTATGTTGCAGAGAAAAATGATATAGAAATAAATATTATTGATGATTTAGGAGAAAGAAAGTTTGGTATTAATACATGGGATGAACTTCCAAATAATTTTGAACGAAAACAATTATTAGATGAAGATTACAAAATTGCAGGTGGTGAAAGTCAAAAAGAAGTAAGAAATAGAATGAAATCCGCAATTATGCAAATATTAAATGAAAATCAAGAAAAAAAGATAGTTATTATATCACATGGAACTGCGATAAGTTTTTTGTTAAAAGAATGGTGTGATATAAAATTCGTTGAAGAAAAATTACAATATAATTTTAATGGTAAAAATATATTTAATGGTTATCTAAATTATTGTGAAACCTTCAAACTAGAATTTGATAATAACAATAACTTAATAAGCATTAAGAATATTAATACTTATTAAAAAAATAATTAATATAACAGATGAAGACGATATAATACTTAGTTGTTCCACACATTTAGCGGTAACCAAAGAAGTTAATAAAAAATCAAATTTAAATAAAGATTCATTCTGTTATGGTAATTTAATTTCAAATGTAGATAAAGGTACTATTATTAATCACTACACAGTCTATTTTTATGATAGTATTCTTTCTTCATCTTGTCCTAGAGAAATAAGAAAAGGGTAATGAGATGTTAGAAAAATTTAAAAAATACTTTCCTAATTGCTATATATGTAATAGATGATAAAGTAATAAGAAAATGATTAAAGAAAGAAGTTGATTATATAAAATGAAACTATATGAAGGTAAATATTTTGAAGTGGTTTTTCAAGACTGGTGTCAAGAATTTCCTGGTGCATGTATAATATCAGGAACTAAAGAAAAATTAAGTGACATGAAAAATGAAGAATGGGAAGAACTAGGTCAAATAGAAAAGGAATTAGAAAGAGTATGTACAAAAAAATTAAATGCTACAATGTATAACTTTGCATGTTTAATGAATAATGCATATAGAGATAATGAAAAACCACATGTTCATTTCTGGTTTGTTCCTAGATATAAAGAAGAAATAAAAATTTTGAACAAAATATATAAAGATAAACATTTCGGTTATAATTTTTGGAAATGGTCTAACAATAAATTTAAAAGACAAAAAGATATTTTTAATAAAGATGAAAAATTAAAAATATACGAAATGATGAAGAGTGAATTTAAAATGGAAAATAATAAATAAAATAGAAATACGAATATAAAATTCAAATATAATCATAAGCCAATTATAATATCGTCTTTAATAATTAAGTCATAATAAAATATAGTTGAAATGGAGAATAATAATATGAATTATTTAATAAGAAGAAAAAATAGAGAAGATTGTGCCACTATAGTTCATGTTGCTACAGTTGCTTGGAATGAGACTTATAAAGGAATAGTAGATGATGATTTTTTAAATAAATTATACGAAACTGAAGAACAAAGAACAAAAGAAATATATAACAAATTCAATGAAGAAGATAATCATCAATTAGTTCTCGAAGTTGATAATAACATTGTTGGGTTTGTCAATGTAGGAGATACAGATGATACAGAATACGATAATTGTGGTGAATTACATGCAATTTATATTTTAGGTAAATATAAAGGAAAAGGTTTTGGAAAAAAGTTATTTGAAGCAGGAGTAGAAGAATTAAAAAGAATGGGTTACGATAAAATGATAATTGGGTGCTTAGTTGGTAATCCAAGTAATGATTTTTATAAACATATGGGTGGCAAGTTAATAAGGACAAGAATTTTTGAAAAATTACAACTACCAGAAAATGTTTATTATTTTGAAAAAATATAAGATAAAAATTTAAAAATAATATGATTTAAAAGGAGTTTGATATTAAATGAGTAAGTTTGTGAAAGTAATGTTTGGAACATCGTCCAGAGCCAAAAGAGATTTTAAATATAAAATTGGTGATGTAAATATAAGTAATAATTGGAATCCAAATGCTGAAAGTGGAAAGGACTTTGGAGGCTTCAATTATTGTAATGAAGAATGTATATTAAGATGGTTACATCGTGGAGATACTCTATATGTAACCAATACGACAGCAGAGATAAATCTAGAAAATAATACCATCATAAATAATGATACAAATGGTAACTTCTTAAGAATACAAAAAGACTCATGGGGTAATACAGGAAGTAATGGCGGAACAGTAACACTAAATATGACTAATCAAAAAGCAAGTGGAAATATTGCCGTAGACTCCATATCCACCCTTACCATAAATATGACAAATAACTCTTACTATGAAGGGATGATAAACAATGAAAATACTGCTAAAAGCATTACATTAAAATTAGACAAA
>JABLTL010154332.1_pt1 | contig 22177 bp, 29 predicted proteins | sample 7160151 | NCBI WGS metagenome assembly JABLTL01 (sample SAMN14651223, study PRJNA627086) | human gut metagenome | isolation source: feces | host: Homo sapiens
AAAGACTGACGTTTCTTGCACAGGAATTAGAAAAGATTACGGCGGACCTCCCGGTCCTCATTCGGGCCATCATCTGCTGATAGTCTGGACGGTCGGTATTTTTGGCAGAGTAGCCTGCATCCTCGAAAATCACATAGTCCGAGATGCCGAGGGCATATTTTGCATAGTTGATGAGTTCTTCTCGCTGTACGGGCAGGCTAGCCCGGTCAACCTGATACTGCGTTGAGACTCGAACGTATATGGCGGCTTTCTTTTCCTCAAAGCGTTGTGCCGCCTTCTTCACCACATAGCCCATTGCGGAACCTCCAGAAGATAATGATAGCTGAAGAAAAAGCAGCTCCGTGCGTAGTGCGGGGCTGCTTTTCTGTTATGCACAAAAAGGAATGAAAGAAATTATGCAAATTGTCGGGGGGGGTACACATTCAGCGAATGAACAACGGCATCACGGATGCTGCCATAGTCTGCAAGGTATGGGTCCAGCTTTTGCAGCATAGTAAGCGAGATGGTCTTCTGAGGGCCGCACTGCTCGTCCAGAATATGAGTCGGTACGATGTAGAAGTCCCATCCGTCCAACACCAACGGGTTGGCCCGTTCCCGCACGGTCTCCGTATAGAGGCAGAACACATACACGTCAGATTGCCGCTTGACCTCCTCGGCATAGCCGTTGATGGAGTCCCAAGCTCTTGTTGGACGGATGCTGAACTGGATGTTGGACAGCCTGCCATCGCCCTGCCGCCATGCCTGAAGGTATGCGCCGCTCTTGACCTCGATGCGCACTTCATCGCGAGCCTCGCCATTACATACCCAGTTGTAGGGGAAAGAGATGTCGTAGGGAGTCCAGTCATCGTTGGTTCCGCTCAGATCAATGCCCAGCGCGGCTGATACGATGAACTCGCAGTAGGAGCCTCGCAGGGTGTTGTTGAGCAGGTCTGATGCGTTCCAGCGCCAGTAGTCGCTCAAGGATTTACCAATGGGCATATCATCGAAGACGATAAGCTCGTCCCCGGTACATTGCTTCGTCATGATTTTCACCTCCTCGAAAAGTCAACCCGTATCAGCCTACGTCGGCTTTTTCCTCATGTTGCATGGACGTTATGATGACCCGCTGCTCTGGGGTCATATAGCGGTCGAGCAGCGACCACAAAACCTGCCGGTCTGCGATGGACGCCTTCTCGTAGCAGGCGACTAAGATGTTGACATCGGGCGGCGTACGGCTTGCGGCGGGCAGATCGGCACCGACCAAAACGTCCAGCGTCACGCCCAGCACAGAGGCCAGCTCCACAGCGGTCTCGATGTTCGGCGTTCTATCGCCGGAAACATAACGTGAGATGGTAGTCTCCGTCGTGTTGATACGTTCTGCGACAGCACGCTGCGTGAGGCCGCGCTTGTCGATGAGTTCTTTGAACTGTTTGGCGAACATGGCTTTGCTGTACATAGTGATACCTCCCAATGCAGCTTACTTACCAAGTTTATAACATACTTGTCAAAGAGTAAACAAAACTTACCAAAATTATCATTTTAAGATTGACATATACCATATTGGTAAGCTATAATGAAGACACGGAAAGGGGGTGAGCAGATGAATAGCTCCAAGCTCAAGGGCATCCGGGTCGAGAAGGGAAAGACCCAGAAGAACATGGCCGAATTGATCGGCAAATCGCTTGTTACCTACTCCAAGAAGGAGCGCGGAGAAGTCGAGTTCTCCAATGAGGAAATGAGCATTGTCGCCAAGGCGCTTGACCTGACCAGCGATCAGGTCAACGCTATTTTTTTCGACGACAACTTACCGAAAGGGTAAGTATACGCATAGCGGTTTGCTGATGTCTAAAGTATAACGCATCAAGGGGGCAAAGAAAATGGGACGCGATGCCGCAAAAGCCTGTGAAAACCAGTGCTTCCGGTGTAGGAAAGAGGCCGCAAAGCACAACGATAAGCTCGGTAGCCGTGAAGGCGCTGCGGAACTGCTCGGAATCTCGGTTTCGAGCCTTGCGGATTACGAGCTGGGCAATACGAAGGTCATCCCGGTGGATAAGGTGGTGCTGATGGCAGACATCTACAATGCACCGGAGCTGATGGCGTGGTATTGTTCGTCGGAATGCCTTATCGGAAAGAGCCTCGAAATGCCGTCCCCTGAAATTGCCTCGGTAGAGCGTACGACTATGAAGCTGCTGAAGCAGCTCCGGCAGGGTGACATCGAGCAGGTCAAGGAAAAGCTCATCGACATCACGGCAGATGGCATCATCTCCAAGGATGAGTGGGCAGACCTGACCGAAATCCTCGACTACCTCGACGGACTGATTCGGTCGGCGCGGGAATTGAAGCTCATTGGCTCCAAGCTCCTGAACGGAGGCGCAGACGATGGCTGACATCCAAACGCTGAAGAAGCTGCTGGCAGAAGAATATGGCATCACAACCGCAAGAGAACTCGACGAAGCCATGAAGAAAATCGGCAGATTGAATATCGGCGTGTTTGCATCGCCGGTAAGAAAGGATGGAACGAAACATGAAAAAGTACGCAGTATTGCACGAGCCGGGTGACATCGTTACGCTGGCCGGAACCAGATTTGTGGTGCTGGATGTTGAGCGTCGTGGTAGCCTGCCGGACAGCCTGTTCCTGCTGGCGCTGGAATCGGTTGGTGCTTCTGAATTTGGCAGCTCCAACAACTACGCAGAGAGCGACCTGAAGAAGGCCGTGGATAAGTGGTTGGAGGACATGGGCAAGAGGGGTCTCGACAACGCCAAGCTCATCCCCCGCGAGATCGACCTGACCACGCTGGACGGTTCCGGCTGCTATGGGAAGCTGTCGGTGAAGGCTGCGCCGCTTACACTGGATGAAGCTCGCGAGTACGCTGACATCATCCCCAATGCGGAGCGGTGGTGCTGGCTGGCGACCGGTTGGAGCGGTCCCAGCAAGTCGGACGGTGATCTCGCCCTGTTCGTCAACTCCGATGGCGACTGGTTCAACCGCGGCTGCTCCGACTCGTACGGCATCCGCCCCGCTTTGAAGGCCCCCTCTATCCTCTTTGAGGACTCTGAGGCCGGTCTGGACTTGAGCAAGATTCCAACCGATGATCTGCTTCAGGAAATCCACCGCAGACTCGCGGAAAAGGCATGAGTGCCGATAAGCTGGCAGAAGCACGGCAGGCGGCGGAAACATCGCTGGGATTCAAAATCCCGGATGTGGTAGCCACCAGCGTTCTCTGGTATGCCCGGCGCAAATGTGAGCTGGCAGAGCAGCCGGAGAGCTACCTTCCGCTTCTGTACGAAACCGAGCTGACCGACTACTATATGCGGTTGGCAATCAACCTGAAGGGAGAAAAGCAACGTGAGCAACGAATGCGTGAAGCCCGAAATTCCGCAGTTCCCGGAACTGACATTTGAGGAAGAACGGCATCTCTACTACCTGAACGGGCTGGAAGTACCCAGCGTGACCACCCTGATGAAGCCGCTGTCCAGTGACTTCTACAGCACGGTGGACCCGGAGGTTCTGAACAAGGCCGCAAAGCGCGGCACGGCCATCCACAATGCGGTGGAGAACTACGCCAAGTTCGGCATTGAGGACATTCCGCCGGTGTATGCCGGGTATTTTGCCGGCTTCCGGGAGTGGTGGGATAGCCGCAAGCCGGAAGTTCTGGCGACCGAAACCAAGGTCTACCACAAAATCCTGCGGTATGCAGGCACGGTCGATCTGCTATGCATCATCGACGGCAGGGTGACGCTGGTGGACTACAAGACATCGGCACAGGTGAACAGCAAGCTCTGCGCTGTGCAGCTTGAAGCCTATGACAGGGCATGGGAGAGTCACGACATCAAGGTCGATGACCGGCTGATTCTTCACCTGTCCAAGAAGGGCTATCAGGAAGTAAAGTTTTCCCGGAGCGGGAAATGCTGGTCGGTGTTCTCGTCCTTGATGACGATTAAGAACTACATGAACGAGTGACTTTTAGGAGGTTCGACAGATGGAAAAAGAAACTATGGTGGCAACCGTTCCGCAGGCCGAAATCGTTGATGAGCAGCAGCTCTCCCGCGATGTGACCGACATCGAGTTTCAGGCGGAGTCGCTGGTTATCCAGACCGATGAAGATTACGCCTTTGCCGGTGAGTTTGGCAAGATGCTGAAGAAAAAGGCGTCGCAGGTCACGACATTCTTCAAGCCCATGAAAGACAGCGCCTATCAGGCCCACAAAGCGGTTTGCGACCGGGAAAAGGCCATGCTGACCCCGCTGCGCAACGCCGAGAAGACGGTCAAGCAGGTGATGAGCGCCTACATTGCAGAGCAGGAACGTAAGCGCCGGGAAGCTGAAGAAGCTGCTCGACGGGCAGCGGAAGCTGAACGGGAGCGCAAGATTCAGGAAGCGGCTACGCTGGAAGCCGCCGGTGACGCAGATGGAGCGGAGGCCGCCTTTGAGGAAGCCGCCATCATGGATGATGCTGCAAGCTATGCGGTAGTGCCTGCCGCAGCCACCCCGAAGGTCTCCGGCGTCAGCACCTCGAAAGACTGGGAAATCGTCGAGATCGACCCCAAGGCGGTCCCGCTGGCAGTGGCGGGCATTGAGCTCCGCCCGGTCGATCAGGCCGCTGTTATGCGCCTCATCCGTGCCTCGAAGGGCCAGATCGAAATTCCCGGAATCACCTACCGTCAGGTCGCAAAAATGAGCTTCAGGGGGTAAAAGAATATGTCTACTGCTATGAGCAAAGCTGAGAGCAACGCTCTCGTTGTCAGCTACGATGTTCTTGGCACGCACGTTGAGCTGGATTTGGATTTCGTGAAGAAGTACCTCGTTCGCGGCAGGGCAGAACTGGTAAGCAATCAGGAACTCGTGTTCTTTATGAATACCTGCCGCCAACAGAAGCTCAACCCGCTGGTTCAGGGTGAGGTGTACCTCATCAAGTACAGCAAGGATGATCCGGCGCAGATGGTCGTTGGCAAGGATGCCTACCTCCGCAGAGCATTTGACCACCCGGACTACCTGTTCAAGAACGACGGCATCACGGTACAGCGTGGGAACGAGATTATCCAGAAAGAGGGATGCTGCCTCTATCCGGGTGAAACTCTGGTTGGCGGCTGGTGCCGCGTTACCTTCATGCGGAACGGCAAGGAACGCACTGCATTCAAGGAAGTTGCCTTTGCCGAGTACAACAAGGGACAGGCAAACTGGAAATCCAAGCCTGGCACCATGATCAACAAGGTCGCTGTCAGCCAGTGCGTGAGGGACGTTTTCCCGAAGGACTATGAGGATATGTACTCCGAGGATGAGATGATTGCATCTGGCGCTATCCCGGTGGGGTACAGGGAGCTGGATGACCCGAAGCCGGAAGAACAGCCGGCCGAGGAAGAAGACCCGGTCATCTCGCAGGAGCAGCGCCAGCAGCTTTTCAAGGCGGCGCAGGCAAACTTCGGCAAGGACAAAGGCAACGCCGTGGTCAAGTCCATCATCGAGGAGATGGGGCTGACCTCTACGACCGGCATGAAGATGTCCACCTACAACAAGGTGGTCGAGCGGCTGGTCGAGATCTGCACGGCCCACAAGGCGGAGCTGGAAGCTGAGGAAGGCACCAAAAATGACGGTGCAGCCGAAGAATAAAGCCACCGGCGGAAAAGGAAGGTGAGGGGATGCCGTGGATAAGCGTACATCAGGAGGTGGACGGTACGAAGCTCCGTAGATTATACCGCGCCATCGGGTGTTCCAAGTTTGAAGCCCTCGGCATCCTGAACTTCCTGTGGTTCTGGGGCATGAAGAACGCTGATGAGACCGGGCTGGTCAAGGATGCCGACCTAGAAGTCCTGAGCCGATACCTGTACGGCTGCGGCGAGGACTGCCAGCTCGACATGGGCAAAGTGGTTCAGGCCCTTGTGGACACCGGCTGGATTGATGTGGCGGCCGACGGCTTTTACATCCACGACTGGGACACATGGCAGGAGCAGTGGTATAAGCTCCAGAAAAACCGTAGGCTGGATGCTGAACGAAAGCGGAAAGCCCGCCAGATGGAGCGTGAGGCCGCAAAGCCTGCGCCGAAGACCCCGGAGCCAGAACAGATGGAACTTCCTGTGGAGCCAGAAGCCAAGCGGCCAGCAAAGCCGAAACCGGATAAGAAATCCTATGCGGAGTTCGTGAAGATGAGCGAAGCGAACTACGACCGGCTCGTGAAACTGTACGGCAAAGCCTTTGCGGATGCCTGCATTGTGGAGCTTGACAACTACAAGGGCGCACGAGGAAAGACCTACAAGGACGACTACCGTGCCATCCTCTGCTGGGTCGTAGACCGGGTCAAAGAAAAGAAACCGGGCCTGCTTCAGCAGGGCGCAAGCGAATCTACGCCGGCTGAAGAAAATCCGTTCAGAGAGTGGGGTGAGCAGAATGGGTGAGTTTGATGGCCTGCTGCAAGGCGTCGTTCGTCAGGCGCAGGCGGCAAATCAGCCGGAGAACGGTGATTACTACGACGATGAAGGGTTCCTCGTATGCGGGAACTGCCATACCCGTCGGCAGGTAGAAGTCAATATGCCCGACCTGAAAGCCGTTCCGTTCGACCCCAAGAAGAAAGTTCGAGTCAAGATGCCGGTGTCCTGCCGCTGCCGGGCAGAACGGCGGAAGCAGGAAGAACAGATGCTCATGCAGGATCGGGAAATGCGGGAAGCACAAGCGCTGAAACAGCAAAGCCTCATGGACGAACGCCTGCGGGACATCAGCTTTGACGGGTTCCAGCAGACCAAAGACAATGCCTACAACCTGAAGCTCTGCCTGCGGTATGCGAAGCACTTCGACGAAATGCTGGCAAAGAATCAAGGACTTTTATTCTATGGCGGTGTCGGAACCGGCAAGACGTTCGCAGCGGCCTGCATTGCAAACCATCTCCTGAGCCTGCGGGTCCCGGTGGTGATGACCTCGTTTGTGAAGCTGCTGGAAACCATGCAGGGCTTCAGTGAGGATGACAGCGCCCTGATTGCCCGGCTGAACAGGGCAAAGCTGCTCATCATTGATGATCTCGGCGCTGAACGCAGTACGGACTTTGCTCTGGAAAAGGTCTACGACATCGTGGACAGCCGGTACAGGGCCAAGCTACCTATTATCCTCACCACGAACCTGAGCATGACCGAAATGAAAGAATCTGCGGACATCCGCTACACCCGCATCTATGACCGTATCTTTGAAATGTGCTACCCGATGCAGTTCACAGGTCGGTCGTGGAGAAAGGCAGAAGCGGCCCGCAGATTTGACGAGATGAAGAACTTTTTGGAGGGAAACGATGGATAAAGTTATCATCGCAAGCGTTGAGGACCGGTTGACGGTAGCTGCCATCCTCGTAAAGAACGACTACACCGTCCGGCAGGGCAAGCAGCTCCGGCCAGGCAAGAAAAGCTACGAATACTATCTGGAGTACGCTCCGAACGATAAGCCGAAGCAGGCGGCAGGGGAATGAGGACGCAGTTCTGCATCTACGGAGAGCCAAGAGGCAAAGAACGCCCGAAATTCTCGACCGTCTGTGGTCATGCGACAGCCCGAACCCCGGAGAACACGGTTCTGTACGAAAACCTCGTAAAGACCGAGTACAGAATCCAATCCGGGGTTCGGTTTGCTGATGACGCTATGTTGAGCGTGAGGATTTTTGCGTTCCTCTCCGTCCCGAAGTCGGTCAGCAAGAAAAAACACCTTGCCATGATCGACCGCCTGATACGCCCGACACGAAAGCCTGATTTCGACAACATCGGCAAAATCATCTGCGATGCCCTGAACGGCATTGCCTACCGCGATGATGCCCAGATCGTAGACGCACTGGTTCGGAAGTTCTACTCCGACACCCCGCGTGTTATCGTTGAAATCTCAGATATACCGTATGAACAGTAAAGGAGAATGACTATGAGCGACAAAACGTATGTGCTGTCCCTGAGCGCGGACACCTTCAACGCCTTCAAGATGGACTTCGACAGCGCCCTCCAGCGCTTGCTTCAGAAGATGGACAGGCTCCAGAGCGACAGCGCCTCCATCAACTGCAAAATCAGCGTGGCACTGACCCCGGCTCCGGAACGGAACTTCGATGCAACGCGGGAGGGGGACACCGTGCAGGTGATGAAGCCCAGCTTCAGCCACGAGATCAGCACCGAAATCAAGGTCAAGGACAAAACGACCGGCAACCTCTCCGGCAACCGCAAGCTGGTGTGGGATGAGGAGCTGATGGAGTATGTGATGAAGGACATCGACGATGGGCAGACCTCGCTTTTCGACACGGCCCAGAGCCGCCAGAATGCTGCGCCCCCTGTGGAGCAGGAACCGCCCCAGCTCCCGGAAGGCATCGTGGATGTTGACTACACGGTCATCAGCGATGACAAGGGCTACATCCTGCGCAACCCCGATAAGTGCGGCATCAAGGACCAGTGGGGCATCCTCAAAGTCCTTGTGGGAGAGCGGATGACGGTGAGCCGGAGTGCAGGCCACTGCTATGCGGAGACCGCAGACGGCATCATCGCCCTCGGCTCTGCCTACCTCGCAGAAGACCCCCGCCATGTGGATGACAGTATTCTGGAGCCTCATCTGGCAGAGGAAATCGCCTGCAACGGCTTCGGCACGGTTCAGGTCGGCGACCATGAGGAGCCGGAAAAGATCGTGGTAGAATGTCTGGAATGCGGTGGCATCCTGCTGGAGGTGGAGAACCCCAACGCCCGGAAGGGTGATGCAGAATGAGGTACGGAACCTGTTTTCTGTGCGGAAAGACCGGTTGGCTGGAGGAGCACCACGTCTACCCGGGGCCATTCCGGGACAAGTCCGAAAAGTATGGCCTGAAGGTGGGCCTGTGCGGCGAGAGCTGCCATCGGAACGGCCGGTATGCGGCGCACCAGTGCAGGGAAACCTCCGATGCCCTGAAGCAGTTCTGGCAGATCAAGTACATGATGGCCCACAAAGCCAGCGTCGCAGACTTCCGGGCGGCATTCGGGAAGAACTATCTGGAACTCGACTACTACGATGATGAAAGGAGCTACCCTATGAACATTATTGCCATCAGCGGCCGCTTGACACGCGACCCCGAACTGCGCACCACTCCCAATGGAAAGCCCGTGGTGGAGTTCACGGTTGCGGTTGACCGGCCCGGCGTTAAGGACCAGACGGACTTTATCGACTGCGTGGCGTGGGAAAAGAAGGCTGAGTTTGTCGCCCGGTATTTCAAGCAGGGAAAGCGTATCGAGGCAAGCGGTGTCCTTACCACACGCACCTACGAGAAAAACGGGGTGAAGCGCAAGCGGACGGAGGTTCGCTGCGATCAGGTCTTCTTCGGCGAGTCCAAGAAAGATAGCGGCTCCACCCCGCAGGCAGCGCCGGAACCCACGAACGATGATTTCCGCCCGCTGCCCGATGATGATGACATCCCGTTCTGAGAAAGGAGAACGCATGGAAGAAAATAAGAATCCCCTTATGGGCCACGTCGTAAAGGTCCCTGCACAGGTGTCCGGCATCCCTGACGGGGTGCAGATGACGGTGAACGCAGCCGTGACCACCTTTGCGGCGGTCGATGGCAAACCGGCTGGCATCGAAAGCATGGGTACGGCAGAATGCAATATGCTTGCCAGCTATACGCGGGGAACGGTCTCGTTCTCTGTCCACGGGGAAAAGCCCGTTATGGTGAGCGTCCGTCTGGATGAGTTGATGAGACTCTTGCAGGCGGCTGCTGCTGTATGTCACCATGAGCAGGAAGACAAGAAGAATGCTGAGGAGGAAAAGGCATGAGAAAGCTGTTTACGTCTGAGTCTGTGACCGAGGGTCATCCCGACAAGGTGTGCGACCGTATCTCTGATGCGGTGCTGGATGCAGTGCTGGCGAAGGACTCGGAGGGCCGGGTGGCCTGTGAGACCTGCTGCACCACCGACACGGTGTTCATCGCAGGCGAGATCACGAGCAAGGTCGATGTGGATATTGAGGGCATTGCCCGGCGGGTCCTGCGTGACATCGGCTACACCGGCGGGGCATCTGGCTTTGATGCCGACACCTGCAAGGTCATGGTGTCCGTCCACAAGCAGTCCCCTGATATTGCAATGGGAACCAGTGACATGGTCGGTGGCGCAGGCGATCAGGGCATGATGTTCGGCTACGCCTGCAACGAAACCCCGGAGCTGATGCCCCTGCCCATCATGCTTGCGCACAAGATGGCCTACAAGCTCTCCCAGACCCGCAAGGATGGAACCATCCCCTTTATCCTGCCGGATGGCAAAACGCAGGTAACGGTGGAATATGAGGGGGATGGGAAGCCCCAGCGTATCGACACCATCGTCATCTCCACCCAGCACACGGACGGAAGCCTCCCTATGCTGATGCACCCGCTGGTGGAAAATGTCATCACGCCTGTTTTGCAGGAAGCCCGTCAGCACCTCCCGTGGCTCGACATCGACACCTACGACCTGTACGTCAATCCTACCGGGCGTTTTGTGCAGGGTGGCCCTGCGGCAGACACCGGCTTGACCGGGCGGAAGATTATCGTGGACACCTATGGCGGTTATGCTCCCCACGGCGGCGGGGCATTCTCTGGCAAAGACCCCACAAAGGTTGACCGCAGTGCAGCATACATGGCTCGGCATATTGCAAAGAACGTCGTGGCATCGGGTCTGTGCGACAAGTGTCAGGTCCAGTTGGCCTATGCAATCGGCATGGCGCTCCCGGTATCCCTGCGCATCGACACGTTCGGGGCCAATGTGGATGAGGAAAAGCTCTGCAATGCAGTAGATCGCTGCTTTGAACTGACCCCGCTGGGAATCATTGATGCCCTGAACCTGCGCCTGCCTATCTATGAACAGACATCCGCCTACGGCCACTTCGGCAATGTAACGGGCGGCAATTTCACATGGGAGAGCACCCACAAAGCGGGGCTCCTGCGCAGAACGTATAACACGCTGTAAGAAACCGGGCAAGCCTCTTTCCCCGTGGGCGGGGAAGGGGGCGAAGCCCATGATGGGAGGTTTAGACATGGCACAGGAAGACAAGAACGTCACAATTCCCCCGGAAATGATGCAGGAAATCGTACGGGTGGCATCGGAAACAGCCATTGAAAAGTTCCAGCACGAAGCGGAGCGGAACCGAAAGGCCGTCAAGGACAAGCGCCTGCATAATACCAAGCTGCTGCTTCAGAACTACCACTGCTTTGTAGAGCATAGCAAGAGTGCCGTGTATGAAGCCAGCCAGCTCTCCGAGGATGATGACTTCGAGGAGTTGATGGAGGAGCTGATGAGCCAGAGCGACGGCAGGGTGAGGGTCCCGGTAGTGAGGAGCATTCAGGAGAGCGCTGCCCACACCCGCATCATCGTGCAGCACATCGACCGTATGCTGGAATACTACAAGTTCCGCTGTGAGCATTCCAAGCGTGCGGAGGAAATGCGTCGGTATCGGACGATTTACGACCTCTACATTGCCCCTGAACCCAAGACTCAGCAGCAGATCGCCGATGAAGAACACGTCGATTTGTCAACCGTGTTCCGCGACCAGAAGGCGGGTATTTCCAAGTTGAGCGCCCTGATTTTTGGATGGTTGGACTAAAATTTTGGCAAAGTTGCAAAAAAGTTGCTATTGCAGTGCAATTACCACTGTGGTAAGATACGAAGCGTGAACCGATGTGTCACCCCGGAAAAACCGCGAGTGGCACATCCGGCCTCGTATCAAGCTGCTAAGCCAAAATATTTCGCTCCGAATGCAAAACCGATTGACTCCGGTGGGTAAAGGGTTAGAATGAAGATAGACCCAAAATCTTACCGAAAAGGTCAGGAGGTACGACAGATGGAACGAAAATCCGATAAAGTTAGACGTCTGGTTGCAGACGGCGACTTCAAAGGGGCTTTGCGGATTGCAAAGGACTTCAGGCTCGGCATCACGAAGGAGCAGTCCTCCACGATGACAAGAGCGTATGAGTGCATGGTCCACGGAAGATTCTACAAGCAGCTCGGCTATAATCTCGATGAGAAGATAGCTGAGGGCGTGAAGATTCTGGTGGGCTTGTACGGAAGGAGCGAGGCACATGATTTACACCAGCCGGTACAGTAACCCGGAACTCAAGACCGGGAACTACACAGTCGTTGGGATAACACGGGGAGCGCCTAAGTTCCCCCTTCGGTATACGCTTGCAGGCAACATCATGGAGATCGCGCCGCCGGGTTATCTGTTCAACGAATACAACCGGGAGCGGTTCACGCCGCCCTACTTCCAGCACATGGACAGAGTAGGGACGGCGCGGATTGCTCAGATTCTCCAGCATTATGAGGACATGGGCAAGCCCGTGGTGCTTTGTTGCTACGAAGATGTCCGAAAGCCCGGAGAGTGGTGTCATAGACTGGTGTTCGCAGAATGGTGGCTCCAAAGAACAGGAGAAATGATCGAGGAGCTGCCCGACCCGTCACCAAACAAGTGGGCGAAACAGCCTGAACCGCAGAAAGCGGTTGAGCCTGATGCAGTCCAGATGAAAATGTGGTAATACCCGCCGATAGCTCAGAAAGTAGAGCACCTGACTCTTAATCAGGGGGTCGCACGGTTCAATCCCTGCTCGGCGGACCAACCATAGGGAGTCATGTTGGAAACAGCATGGCTCCCATTTTTTATGCCTACGAACAAGGGCTTTCCAGACGCTCACGTCTTTGGAAACAACCCACCCTCTGGAAAGCAACTGCTCCAGTCGAAACCAGAGGGGCAAATTTGAAAGAAAGGTCGGTGATATGAATGGCAAAGTTCCAGAACCCCGGAGCGTTCTTCCTCGGAACTCTGGTTGCTCAGGAGCAGAAGTTCCTGAAGCCGCTGATTGAAAATGCCCGCAAGCAGGGGTACACCCGGTTCGTTGAGCCGTGCGCCGGCGCTTTCGCCATGTCGCACATCGCGGCGCAGTGTGGGTACAAGCCCAGCGAGATTGAGGCCAGCGACGTTTCGATGTTCACCTCCATCATGGGATATGCTATCACGGGCCGGTCCCTTGAGGAGCTGGAAATCAGAGCGGATGGCTTCACGAATGAGGAACTGCTCGACCCTGCGGTTGCCCTCTATGCCCAGTTGTACCTGCGAAACGTAAAGAACGCCGGGAAGGAATACTTCTACGGCATCATGCGCGATCTGGAATACCGCAAGGAGGAGCATCTGGCGGAAATCCGCGCACAGCTCGACAGGGCCAAACAGTCCTTGCACGGGATGAGCTACCGCCCGCTGGATATGTGGAAGCATCTTGAGGAGTGCTATGATGACCCCCACTGCCTTGTGGTCGCAAACCCGCCCACCTATGCCGCTGGCTTCGAGAAGTGGTATGACACCGGCGGGCGCATGACGTGGAAAGAACCTGAGTACGGCATCTTTGACCCGAAGACCGGGCTGACTGAGCTGTACGACAAGATGAACGATGCCAAGTGCCTTCTGATGTGCTACGAGGAGAACGCACCGGGCCTCACTGCCGGGCATCCTGTCTTTGCCCGGTATGGTGTGCGTGACGGCATCAACGTGTACCTGACTACCAACCGCCCGGATGAGGCAACCATGCTTGCCGAGGGTAAAATGATTACCCGCCCGAACGAGGGCAAGCTGGAGCCGCTGGATTGCAGCATCCTGCCTCGTGATTATGAAATCACCCGCAAGAGCAAGATTCAGATTGCCCAGATCGAGCGCACCGCCGCCCAGTATTACAGAAAGCTCTGGACGCACAACTTTGTCGGTTCGTCTGCGCCTATCAACATGGCCGTCCTCATCGACGGCAAACTGGCTGGCGTGTTCGGGCTGGATAAGTCAGCGCTCACGATGGGAGCCTTCGGTACGCAGGTTTCCGATGCTGTGTTCCTCATGTACGGCATGACCGTTCCCCATAAGACCTACCGGCTGGGGCGGCTTCTGACCATGCTGGCACAGAACAGGCCGCTGATTATGAATATCTGCACGGATTTGGAGAAGGAAAAGGCCAAGTCCCTCAAGACGGTGCAGATGACCAAGTACCCGGAGGCCAAGGAAATGCGGGGGCTGATGGAGTTGACCAAGAAAGTCCCGGATAAGAAGATGGGCTACCGGCTCACATACGAGTCGCCATTGTACGACAGAAACGCCAAACAGGCATTGAATGAATGGTTAGGGAGGGAAGAACGATGGCAGAAACAGCGCGAGAAAACCAAGTCAGCAGCGCAGCCGTAAAGTATGAAACGGTCGCCGACATGGGTTCCGGTCTGGTCATTGCCAAAGTAAAGCTGACCGACTTCCGCGAGCAGGACATCAACGCTCGCATTATGAAGACTGAGATGCAGAAGCAGCTCACCGACAACATCAAAAAGCGGGGCCAGCTTGAAAGCCTCCCGTTCTGCGCACTCATCGACGGTAAGATCGAGATTATCTCCGGCCACCACCGCATCCGTTCTGCAAAGGACAGCGGTGTGCTGACGGAGCTTTTTGTCATTCTGGACACCACCGGCCTGCGGCGCTCTCAGGTGGCCGCAAAGCAGTTGGCACACAACGCCATCAGCGGCTTTGATGACCAGTCCACCCTGAAGGAAATCGCCAAGATGATCGACGATGTGGACGATATGCTGGAAAGCTACATTGGCAAGGACATCATCGGTGAGCCTATGGCCGAGCTTGAGAAGCTGCTGTCCCCGAAGGTGGAGTTCGACTGGAAGAACGTCACGTTCACCTTCCTGCCGCACCAGCTCCGCGATTTGGACCAGCTTGTGAAGGTTCTGGGTTCCCTCAGCCCCGATATGCTGGGCGTTGCAGATATTGACCAGCACGAGGAGTTCATCGAAACCATCACGAAGTACCAGCAGTTTGCCAACGTCAAGAACACCGGCGCTGCCATCCACGCCATGATTAAGGCCACCGAGTCCCTGTTCGATGACCTGCACTTTGACGAGAGTCAGGAGTGGGTGCAGTTGCCCAATCTGTTCGGCTCTCCGGCCATCCCCAAAGAGGCTGCTGATACCATCACGCAGGCGCTCGACAAGATGGTCAAGGAGGGCGAGATCGGCCCGAAGAACAAGTGGCAGGCCCTTGAATACTGGGCTGCGGATTATCTGGCAGGGAAGTAGGTGATAGCAAATGCCTACGCCTCTAAAGTACAATCCGGCGTACCACGATGACTGGGCATGGTCACTTGCTATCAAGGGCGCAACAGATCAGGACATTGCCGATGCCTTCCGCGTTTCGCGTAGGACCATCATTCGCTGGCGACAGACGTACCCGTCGTTCAATACGGCCTGTCAGAGCGGAAAAGAAGTCGCCGACGCAAAAGTAAAAAAATCTCTGTTTGAACGCGCTGTAGGCTTTGAATATCAGGAAAAGGAAAGCGTCATTGACGTAGACCCTCGGACTGGTGAGCAGAAGCCGGTCCGGGTCAGAACGCTCACGAAGAAAGCCGTTCCCGATACAATGGCGCAGATGTACTGGCTCAACAACCGATGCCGGGATGAGTTCTCCCAGACCCAGAAGGTTACGCTTGACGGAGCTGTTCAGACATCCCCGTTCGATAACCTGACGGATGATGAACTCCGCCGTTTGGCTCAAATGGACGAGGGCCTTGATGGCGACGCGGAATAATGTTTCGCCTGCCAAGCGTAAGTACCTCGGCTCAAATGCCCGGATTGCGCTGGCGAAACGGCACTACGCCGATTATGTCCAGTACGTCCACATGGGCAGGTGGAAAAGAGCCAGACACCTCGACCTCGTGTGTGAGAAGCTGGAAAGCATCATGGAGGGGAAGACCAAGCGGTTGATGATATTCATGCCGCCGCGCCACGGCAAGTCCATGACCGTGACCGAAACCTTCCCCTCGTTCTATCTGGGAAAGAACCCAGAGAAGCGTGTCATCGAGATCAGCTACAGCGGCGACCTTGCCCAGCAATTCGGCAAGCGGAACCGCGATAAGGTCGAGGAGTTCGGTCCTGCGCTGTTTGGGCATACCATCTCCCAAGTGCAGGCCACCAAAACGAACTGGAACCTCGACAACGGCATGGGCGGCATGATCTCCGTTGGTATCGGCGGCTCCATCACCGGCTATGGCGCAGACCTGCTTATCGTCGATGACCCCATCAAGAACCGCGCCGAGGCTGAATCTGCCACCTACCGCGATAAGCTGTGGGACGAGTACCAGTCCACGGTGAGTACCCGACTGCACGCAGGCGGCGCTGTTATCATCATCCTTACCCGCTGGCACGAAGATGACCTTGCCGCCCGGCTCCTGAACCCGGAGTACGGCAAGGTTGAGGACTGGGACATTATCTCGCTCCCGGCCGTTTGCGAAGACCCGGCTACCGACCCTCTGGGCCGTGAGCTAGGCGAGGCGCTGTGGCCTGCGGGCGGCTACGACGAAGCATGGGCTGCACAACAGAAAGAGACCGTCGGTACATACGCATGGTCTTCTCTGTATATGCAGACCCCCACACCGAGCTCCGGCGGTATGTTCAAGAGAGAGTGGTGGAAACGCTGGGCGGCGCTGCCGTCCGGCCTGCATGACTTCATCCAGTCGTGGGACTGCACCTTCAAGGACAAGGACGGCTCGGACTTCGTTGTTGGACAGGTCTGGGCAAGGAAAGGCGCAGACCGCTATCTGCTCGATCAGGTGCGTGGCCGCATGAGCTTCACGGAAACGCTGGATGCCATGCGCGGGCTTTCCTCCAAGTGGCCCCAGACCACAAGAAAGCTGGTCGAGGACAAGGCCAACGGCACGGCGGTCATCGACGTGCTGAAGAAAGAAATCCCCGGAATCATCCCGGTGGAGCCGTTTGGTGGCAAGGTGGTCCGCGCCCATGCGACCACCGCTGTGGCTGAAGCTGGAAACGTCTACATCCCAGCGGCATCTGCCTGCCCGTGGGTGATGGACTTTGTGGAGGAAATGGCAGCGTTCCCAAGCGGTGCGCACGATGACCAAGTTGACTGCTATTCGCAGGCGAACGCCTATTACAACGACAATACGTTTGATATTCGTTCGCTGATAACGTAAGAAAAGAGGTGAATGCAATGCTGATTATTTTCTCGGTCAATGACCAGAAAATCACCCATGACCTGAAAGGCCAGCTTGTCGCAGGCAGCGTAGACATTGTGCAGGCCGCATTCAAATTTGACAGCTCGTGGGATGAACTGGACAAGATCGTCGTCTTCACGAGCAGCGCTTGTCCCAAGTCCGTCCCGGTGCAGTTTGCCGATGAGGCGTTCTACATCCCGAAGGATGTGCTGAAGCCCGGCAAGCTCTACGTTTCCGTGGTCGGTTTCGGGCTGGACGGCCGGAAGAAAACTACGCAGAAGTGGGACATCATGCAGGCTATCACCGTTCAGAAGTGTGGCGATTGCCTGCATTGCGACTGCAAAGGGTGTCACCAAGGTCATCAACGAAACCGCGATGAACGCGGATGTCACCAGCACCTTCACCAAATCCACCGTGTCCGTTGAGGGCGCGAATGGTTATTCGGCGAAGGATTACAACATCTGGATCTTTGAGCCTGCTGTTGCCTATGGCAATGCCGCAGTCCTCAAGGTTACGCTGGGCTGAGAGGGGAGGAACTGAACATGGCTGTGAACAATACCGCAAAGGCATACTCCAACATGGAGTTCCCCCTGAGCATGAAACGTCAGGATGCTTTTGCTCTTGACCCGACCTGCGTCTGGCCTTCTCTGGCGGAGGCGCAGAACTACGCAAAGACGAACCCGACCGCGTACATCGGTCAGGTCCTCTCCGTGGTTGCTGATGGTACGGCTACCGCATACACCATCAAGAACGCTGCTGGCGATCTCGCCCCGCTGGGCGATGCCGCAGTCGATATTGCGACCGATTCCGAAGTGAGCGAGATGCTGAGTGAAGTATTTCCCACCGATAACACCTGATAACGATATGGAGGAATGAACGATATGGCATACAATGAGGAAAAGCTGGCCCGCCTGAAGCACCTGAAGCAGCTCGCACAGAAAGCTAAGGCTGAGAGCGACGCTGTTGCTGCTCGTGTTAAGGCTCTGGAAGATGTTGGCGCACAGGCCAACGTGCTGGAGACCATTAAGGTCAACGGCGTGGTGCAGAGCATCGAGGATAAGGCTGTGGACATCAAGGTTCCCGGCTACACTGTGGAGAAGTCTGAGAAGTCCGGCGACTATGCTGCTGTCTACCAGCTCATGAAGGATGGCGTTGCCGTTGGCGCGGCTATCAACATTCCGAAGGATATGGTGGTTAAGTCTGGCTCTGTTGTGACCAACCCCACCGGCCAGCCCAAAGGCACTTATATCAAGCTGGTTCTGGCAAATGCCACCAACGACACCCTGTACGTTGATGTCGGCGGCCTGATCGAGTACGTTACCTCCGGCTCCGCTGCGGGTGATATGGTTGTCATCGCCATTGATGAGCAGACTCATAAGGTCACCGCATCCATCACCGACGGCGCAATCACTAAGGCAAAGCTGGAGACCGAGGTGCAGACCGCCCTGAACAAGGCCCATGAGCACGCCAACAAGGCACTGCTAGACACCTACGACCAGACCAACGACAACATCAAGGATGCCGTCAGCAAGAAGCACTCTCACGCCAATGCGGCCGAGCTGGACAAGATCGCTACCGGCGATAAAGCAAAGTGGGACGCCACCTCCACCAAGGTTGAAGGTATTGCTGATGGCGCTACCAAGGTCGAGGCCAGCACCACCGAAGGCAATATTAAGATCAATGGCGTGGAGACCGCGGTCGTTACCATCGCCACCGACACTGAGGTCACTGAGATGCTGACCGAGGTCTTTGGCGCAACCGCCTGATAACCCATAAATAAGAATGCAGCGGCAGGGGAATGGACTCCTGCCGCTGTTATTTTTGGAAAGGAAAGCGAACATGAGCGACAAACTCAACACGCTTGAAGCGCTTAGGCTTGCTTCTCTGAAGGCAAAGGGTTACACGGCAGAACAGATTGCAGAGTTGTCTTCTGCGATGGAAGACATCATCAAGGACATCAACGATTCGCTGAAGACCTGCGAAGCTCATGTACAGTCGGCTCATGCTCCTGCCAATGCGGAAGAAAACGTCATCGTTAGCATCCAGAGGAATGGGCAGGCTATCCCTCCCGACAACAAAGTCGTGAACATCGAGGTTCCGACCAAGACCTCTGCGCTGGAGAACGACTCCGGCTATGCCACGACGGAAGATGTTGTGGAAAAGGTCAACGGGGCCGGGCATCTGAAAGCCGTCCCTGTCGATGCTCTCCCTGCGCCCAGCGAGGCCAACGCTGACACCATTTATTTCCTTCGTAAGAACAACAGTGAAGCTGGGAAGCAGTACAGAGCGTACAAGCTCATCCACGGCATCTTTGAGATCGTCGGCTCTGCCGAGGTGGACCTCACCAGCTATGCTACACGGGAAAGTGTGGCAAAGGCGGATGATGGCCTCATCAAGGGCATTTACAACAACATGACCGCAAGCAGCGAGAAATATCTGGGCAGTGGGAACCTGCTGCTGTTCTGGACGCTTCTGAAAAGCCTGCTCAATGGCCATGAATCCAGCATCAACGACCTGCTGGCCCGCGTGAAGTTGCTGGAGCTGATTCTGAGCGCTGATGTTACCGGCAATCCATACTATGTCACCTTCAACACCCTGACGGATGTTGTGGTATCCTCTGGCATCTGGAACAAGTCGGATGGACGTATTGAATTTTAACAGGAAGGAGGAAGCGCAATGCACATACCTGAAGATGAGGCCGAGCGTCGGCGCTTGAATGAGCGTGGCCGTGAAATCCTCCGGCGGAGGAACGGCGCTGTGCGTCCGCATCGTGAGGATGGCTATGTGAACCTCCTGAACAAGTACGGAACCAAGCAGGACAACTCCGAGGCGTACAAGTTTGAACGGGAGCCGGTCATCCCTGATATGCAGCTCACCGGGCTGTATGAGGGCAACGGCCTGTTCTCCAAAATCATTGATACGCCTGCCGAGGAAGCGCTGAAACATGGTTTCGACCTGAACCTGAAAAGCGATGAGCTGAACGCCTTTGTGGAAGACGCTTTGGACGATCTCGAATGGGAGGAGAAAGCCGCCACCGCAATCAAGTGGGCGCGGCTCTACGGCGGTGCTCTTATCGTCATGCTGATCGACGATGGGCGCGGGCTGGAGGAGCCTGTTGACTGGGAACATATCCGCAGCATTGATGAGCTGCGCGTCTATGAGCGCTCCATCGTGCAGCCTGACTACGCCAGCCTGTACCAGCAGGACTACGGCGGGAAGGGCGTGGGGAACCGGGTGTCCAAGTTCGGACAGCCGGAATATTACTATGTTTCCAGCATCTACGGTTCCTTCAAGGTCCATGAGAGCCGCTGTCTGGTGTTCCGCAATGGCGTTCTGCCGGAGCAGACTTCCAATGCAACCTACTTGTTCTGGGGTATGCCTGAATACGTCCGCATTCGCCGGGCGCTGCGGGAAACCGTAACAGCCCACACCGACAGCGTGAAGCTGCTGGAGCGGAGCGTGCAGGCCATCTACAGCATGAAGGGCCTTGCCTCTCTGCTGACCACGGATGACGGCGAGAACCAAGTGCTGAAGCGCCTACAGCTTGTAGACACTTCCCGTGGTCTGCTGAACAGCATCGCCATTGACTCCGAGGGAGAGCAGTACGACTTCAAGACGTTCCAGTTTTCCGGTGTCAAGGATGTCATCGACGCGACCTGCAATATGCTGTCCGCGCTGACGAACATCCCCCAGACGATTCTGTTTGGCCGTTCACCGGCCGGCATGAACGCCACCGGTGACAGCGACTTCGAGAGCTATTACAACTTTGTGGAGAAGATTCAGCGCTTGATGCTGAAGCGTAACCTCCGCACACTGCTGGACGTTGTGTTCCGGGCGGGCATCGCTTCAGGCGATGTGGCCGAGGAACCCGACTACAAGCTGGAGTTCAAGCCCCTGTGGAGCCTGAGCGACACAGAGCAGGCCACAGTTGACCAGACCAAGGCTCAGACCGCTCTGGTCAAGGCCCAGACTGCGCAGGCATACGTCGATATGCAGGCACTCGACCCCACCGAGGTGCGCCGCCGCCTTGCGTCCGATGAGGAGTTTGATGTCGAAGACATCATCTCCGAGGATGACGAGGATGATCTGTTGCAGTCGCTGCTGGGTACTGAGCCGAGCGCCATGAGCGACGTGGAAGCCGCCCAGAAGAACATTGAGCAGGGGCAGGCTCCGGGCGGCGAGGAACAGAGCGCTACCGTAGCACCTACGGCCACTCCGCCGACCACCAATGCCGATGCCACCGACACTGACTATGGTGTCGGCGTTCTTGTTGTGCAGGATGGCCGGTTTCTCTGCGGCACTCGCCTGAAGGGCGGCTCTGTTGGTGGACCGGGTGGGCATATCGAGGCGGGGGAGTCCCCGGAAGATGCAGCCATCCGCGAAACACAGGAGGAGTTCGGCATCACGCCGAAAGACCTCATGCCGGTAGCCTTCCTGAGTGACCTGAAACCGCCGTACTGCCCGTCCCATGTGTTTCTCTGCACGGATTTTGACGGCAGCATCCGGTGCGCTGATGGCGAGATGACCTCTCCGGGGTTCATCACCGCCGAAAAGGTGGCCGAGCTGTCCACTCAGAATCCGGAACGTCTGTTCCCGCCGTTTGCCCAGAGCATCGCCGCGTTGCTCGACGTTTTATCGTCAAATCCCGGTTTGACATCGGATGCACAAAATGCTAAGATGAAAGATAGGATGGACTTCAACGAAGCCGACCACACACGGGATGAAAACGGGCAGTTCGCAGAGGGCAAGGGTAGCAGCTCTGGCTCCACCGAAAGCGTGCCTGCGGTATCTCCCGAAGGCGAAAACGTCCCCTGCACTGGGTTTGCTTCTCCTGCAAGGCTTGAAGATCATGCCACCCGCCACGGGTTGGCTGAGATGGGCTTTGCGACGAAAGAGGAATACCAGCAGAAAGGCATCGACTTTCTGAAGCAGCCTTGTGGCGGTGATGTTATTGGTTATGCTCGGCCTGATGGCGTAGTTGTTCGGTTCAACACCAAAACGACAGAGTACGCAACCGGCGTTCCCGGTGGGCCGCTTAAAACCTACATGAAAGCCAAGTGCAACCGAAAGACTGGCGAGGCACGGCCCGAAGTCGCCATGAAGTATTACGAGTTCAATAGGGAAAAGGACCTGAAGGAGGAAGACGATGAGCAAGGCAGTTAAATGCCCGGTATGCGGGCAGACCGAACTTGTCGATGACGGCGATGTCTGCGATGTCTGCAAGTGGTTCCATGAC
>JABLTL010047826.1_pt1 | contig 22126 bp, 19 predicted proteins | sample 7160151 | NCBI WGS metagenome assembly JABLTL01 (sample SAMN14651223, study PRJNA627086) | human gut metagenome | isolation source: feces | host: Homo sapiens
CTGACGCCGTAGTATTACATATGGTAACGCTACGGCGTCAGCCCTTATGTCCTTATGTTCTTATGTCTCCCGCGTTAGCGGCTGCCAAGCAACGCCTCGGCGCCAGCCCATTACGACATCGTTATTTCCCTAAAAAAGCGGTAAATACCGATTTTACCGGTATTATCCGCCTTGATTATCAGCACATATATACTCATTAGTAATTTTTTTGTAACTTTGCACCCGGAGAAAAAGGGGATAGCACGCGTTGTGCCTGTAAACCGACATAACGTACAAAATCTTCTACTTAACTACACACGATTACACATTACACACATACAATTTTGACTGACTGATGAAACGCATAATACTGTTCATGCAGGCGGCGCTGCTGCTCTGCACCCTCAACTCGTGCATACAGGACGAACCACTCAATGCAGAGTGCGACATAACGGGGGTGGACACACTGTGGCTGCAGCAAAACCGCAGTTTGATAAAGGGCAACCCGCGTATAGACAACACCCGCGTGTCGTTTACTGTGCCTTATGATGCCGACCGTTCGGCCCTTGCCCCCAAATTTTATCTTACCCCTGGCGCACGCCTTACGGCTATGGTTGACGGGGTGGAAGTGGCAGATGCCAACGGCATGACGCGCGACTTCAATACACCGCAAACCTACACTACCCATTCGGAGGACGGCCAATGGAGCAAGTCCTACGAGGTGTCCTTTGAATCTGAAGCCCCGATTGAGAAGCTCGATTTTGAGAACTTTGAGCTCGACCCCTCGGGACGTTACCAGGTGTGGTTCGAGATGGACGCCAACGATGCCAGCAATCCGCGCCGCAACTATTGGGCGTCGGGCAATCCGGGCTACAACCTTACGGGTCTTGGCTCGTCGCCAGGGGTGTTCCCCACTACGGCAGCCGAGGGTGGCGTGTCGGGCAAGTGCATAAAGCTCGAGACTAAGGATACTGGTATGTATGGCATGAGTACCAAACCCAAAATGCCTATTGCAGCCGGCAACCTGTTCATTGGCGAGTTTGAGTTGAGCAAGGCGTCGCGCTACCCGCGCAAGGCCACCAAGTTTGGTCTGCCATTGGTGCGTAAAAAGCCCGTCAAGCTCGAGGGCTACTACAAATATAAGGCCGGTGCCAAATTTACCGATGCCAAGAAAAAGGTGCAGCCCACCATGCACGACACGGCCGACATCTATGCTGTGGTGTATGAGATTGACCCCGACAATTTTGTGCCACTCGATGGCGACAACATACTTACTGCCTCAAACATAGCCCTTATGGCACGCATCGACAAGCCCGCAGAATTTGAGGGCGACATGTCGGAGCTTGCGGCTGCAGACTGGGTGCACTTTAGCGAACCCTTCAAACCTATGAACGGTAAGGAATTTGACGCAGAGCGTTTGGCCCGCGGTGGCTATGCCATAGCCATTGTCATGACCTCGAGCCGCCAGGGTGCCTACTTTGAGGGTGCTATTGGTTCAACGCTCTATGTAGACCAGCTGCGCGTGGTGTATGAGTAGGCGAGAGCAATAAGGCAACAGACTCGTGTGCTCCTAATACAGGCAACAAAAAAAGTGATGGGGTATGCCCCGTTGTAATGTGGTTGTCTGGCAAGGGCGGGCTGAAAGCCCAATGTAGCACATAGCCCAGGGCAAGCGTAGCGGCACCCTGGGTGGTCCCACAACAAATAATATTGACGCGCCCTGAAAGGGCAAAAGCATAAATAGAGCGGCAAGGGTGAACATGATTAAGGCTTTTGCCCTTACAGGGCGCGACTGCTCCAACGCGTGATACCCAGGGTGTCGCTACGCTTGCCCTGGGCTATGTGCTCCATTGGGCCTTCAGCCCGCACTTGTAAGTAGGGTATTGTCAGACATCATCGGTTGCGGCTCAGCAACTCAAGCAAGCTTGATTGCATTCGCCTCGTGCGATGATTCAGCCCGCCCTTACCAAATACGATATTTCAATAATATAAGAATTACGACTAACAAGTAAATTAAGCTGAACGATGCAGACAAAGGCAATTACAGATAACTCTGAATGGTGCAAATATAGCATAGAGTTGCCTAAAGAAGATGTGCGCTTTTTCAGAACCTTGGCAAAACGTTTGGGCTGGGAAGTAGGGCGCAAGCAGCGTAGTACGAAAAATGGCCAATAATATTACAATATCATCATTCGTTCAATGAAAAAGATACTACTCAGCATACTCCTGCTGCTGACCCTCATGCCCGCTGCCCAAGCGCAGAAGATGGGCGAGGCCAAAGAAACGGACACAAACTTGATAAAGGCTGCCCTGAAGGGCTGGCACGTGCGCATAGGCGCTGGTGTGAGTCTGGGCGGCACATCGCCCATGCCGCTGCCGGCCGAGATACGCAAGATTAACAGCTACAACCCCACGCTGTGCATTCAGCTCGAGGGCGCTGTGCAACGCAAGTTCGGCCCGCACTGGGGCACCATGATAGGCGTGCGCTTCGAAAACAAAGGCATGAAAACCGACGCCAAGGTGAAGAACTACCACATGGAGGCCACCAACAACAATCCGGCCGAGGGCACATCGGGCCAGGTGATAGGTGCCTGGACGGGTAATGTAAAGACCGAGGTGAACAACAACTACCTCACCTTCCCCGTGCTGGCCACTTATGCTTTCAACGACCGTTGGCAGGTGCAGGCCGGACCTTACTTTTCGTACCTCATCAATGGCACGTTCAAGGGCGAGGCTTACGACGGTTATATCCGCGATGGTGTGCCCACGGGCAACAAGGCCGAGATAGAGAGCGCCACTTACGACTTCAGCGACGACTTGCGTCGTTTTGCCTGGGGTGTACAGTTGGGCGGCGAGTTCAAGGCTTACAAGCACTTGTCGGTGTCGGCCAACTTGACATGGGGTTGCAACAGCATTTTCCCCTCCGACTTTTCGGCTGTGACGTTCAAGCTCTTCCCCATTTATGGCACGTTAGGGTTTAATTACCTGTTCTAAACAAGTTGCCTGAAAGGTGCGGCAAAAAACGCAAGCACTAATGGGGGCGACGCGTCTCGCGTCGGGACAGAAAAAGAAAAGAAATACGAGTTCTGCTAAATAATAGCAGCGTTTTTTCCCGACGCGAGACGCGTCGCCCCCATTAGTGTTAGCGTTTAGTAGTAGCGTTTATTGTAGTGTTTGGTGCTGCAAAAAAGCGCAAGCACTAATGGGGGCATTATAACCGACAATAATAACAAATATATTCATACTTTTTATGAGAAAACTTTTACTTATGGCTGTGGCCGTGTGCTGCAGTGCGCCCACTTTTGCACAGACCGACGTGCAACCCGTGGTGGGTGGCTATGAGGGCAACCTCTACGTCAATGTGGGTAGTGCCGACTATGTGGAGGACAACGACCTGCGTATGTACGCCAAGGTGTTTGTCAATGCTTCGGAGGACGCTACCGGCAAGGTAGACTTCAGCTTGCCCAACTTCTCGTTTATGGGCATAAAGCTCGGCGACATCTTTTTGCCTACTATTGGCTTGAACAAGAATGATGGCGTTTACACCTTTGGCGAGAACCCCGAGGTACGCCTGACATTCAAACTAACCGAAACTGACAACATCTTGGCTGATGCCAAGCTTGATGATGCCCTTTCGTATGTGAAGGGCGACAGCATCGTGGCCTATATTCCTGTAAAGTGGGTGATGGACGAAACGAGCAAGACCCCTATTGCCGTACTGTTCAAGGGCGCGCGCGTGAACCCTTACGCTTTGAGCAACTACAACTTTAACGATGCTACGCGCTGGACGCAGAGCCGTCCGTGGGACAGCACGCATGGTTATTTTGACTGGACAGCGTTGGAGGACAACGATGAATATTGGGAGAGCTCAAAATGGCAGATGGAAGACTATACCACCCCCGACGCTTGGTGCATTTCGCACGTGATGGGCATGAGTGGCCTCGGTGCCACTGTGGTGGGCGCTAAGGAATTGACCAACGGCGACGAAGAAAACCCCGACTATGTGGTGCGTTTGACCAACACCCCCAACCCATTTATGCCCACACAGGTTGTGCCGGGCTATATGACGCTCGGCACGAGCTTTGCCTCGGCCAGTGTGTCGGACCTCGGCAAGGCCGACGGTGGTACGTTTGGCGGTGTGGCCTTTACTGGCAAGCCCGATGCCATACAGTTTGACTACAGCCGCTCGCACACACAGGCTGGCGACACACTCTATGCTGCTGAGGTGATTAACAGCGAGGAGCCTGCCACTGTGGTGGCTTACTTGTGGAAGGGCCAGTACAAGCAGGAGACTGTGCCGGGCGAGACGGCTTTTGCCGGTCCTTCGACAGTGACCATGTATGGCCGCGAGCGCAACATACTCGACATCAAGACCACTACTGGCGGTGCAACAACCAAGAGCGACGACGCGGCTTGCATAGCCAAGGTGGTGAAGAGCATTACTGGCAATGTGGAGGGTAAACTCGAAACGATGGTTGTGCCCCTCGACTATGGCAAGTATGCCGGTACTGATGTGCAGCCCGACTCGCTGAACATCATCTTTGCGGCCAGCGACTACTTTGGCCAGCGCAGCAAGGTGGGTGCAGGCAATGCTTTGGTGGTGGACAATGTGAAGTTGCTCTACTATCATGACATTAAGGATGCCAGCTACAACGGCGAGGGCTTTGAGTTCGGTCCCAGCCATGCTGCCGACTTCAGCACAGAGGCTTATGTGCCTGCCAACTTGCAGTTTACCAAGGTGGGCCAGGGTGCCACTGTGGAGCAGGTTTATAACGCCGAAACAGGTGTGTTGACCATTACGGTGAAGGGCCAGGACGTGCGTTTCAACCCCGAGTCTGTGACAGTGTACACCATTCAGTTTGACGCTGCAAAGACCGCCGTTTCTGGTGTGAAGGCTGATGCCGCCACTAAGGCTGCCCCTGCCGTTTACGGTATCGATGGCCGCCGTTTGACCGCTCCTGTAAAGGGTGCCAACATCATTGGTGGCAAGAAGGTTATCAAGTAATTAACAACGAAACAATAACAACAACGGGGCTGTGCCGTGCCGGTGCAAACCTTGTGCTTGGTGCAGCCCCCTTTTAACGCAAAACAAAACAATGAAAAAACAACTTTTGACGCTCGCGCTGCTGGCTGTGGCTGGCACGGCGGGGGCGCAGACTTCTACCCCTGCTTCGCAAGTGCCTAATGGCAACTTTGAAGGTAGTTGGGCAGCTTGTAAGCCTTGGACAGGCAATGGCAAAACCAAGGAGATGAATAAGCAACCCGAAAAATGGACGGTGTCGAATGTTCCAGGACTTGTAGGTCGTGTTTTGACTTTTAAAGGTGCTACAAATGTAGGGGATCAGCAGACACCTGGCCGTGGTGGAGAAGGTAACGCAATCAAAATATACAATGCTCCCAATAGTTTTCTTTCATCAAAGACTGTGCCAGGTTATATGACATTGGGCAAATCGTGGAGTACTTCAAATAATACAGGTGGGGACGCAGACGGTGGTACTTTTGGTGGCATATCGTTTGTTAACAAGCCCGATGCCTTGCGCTTTTATTACAAACGTAGTCATACAGGTACAAATACACGTTCATCGGTGATCGCTTATTTGTGGAATGGTAGTACTTCGCAGGAAAATGTACCATCAGATCTTGGTGCACAGACCAAGGTTACTATGGCAGATCGTGATGTGAACGTTCTCGGGAAGTCTTATTCTCAAGGTGGCAATGTGACTAACAATGCCAAACTTATAGCCAAGATAGAGTATTATACAACCGAAACGCCTACAGAGTGGACGGAGTGTATCATACCATTTGAATATGTAAAGAAGAACGCGGCAGAGACTCCTGCAAAGTTTAATATTATATTTGCAGCAAGCGATTATTTTAATTCGACGGTGACTCAAGGCGTGACAATGTATATTGATGATGTTGATCTCGTATACTACCACACTCTTAAGTCTGCCACATACGATGGCCAAGCGATAGAAAACTTTGCTGAGAATACATTGAGCTATGACCTTTCATCACAGGTTTATGATGAGAAGAAGTTTGATTGTACTGTGAAGGGTATAGGTGCAGAGGCTGTAAGGAGCTATGATGAGGCAACGGGCTTGCTCACTGTTACCGTAAATGGCAACAACATTTCAGACGATGCTACGAGCAAAACGGTGTACACCTTCCAGTTTAAGAAGGTGGATTACACAGGTATGCTCTCAGCCCTCAGTGTGAATGGAAAGGACATAGAGGCTTTTGCCGAAGACAGTTACCACTATACCGTAGTAGGCGACTATACCGATGGCTGTGTGACGGCTACGACCAAGGGCGCTGATGACGTGGTGGCTACCAACTATGATGCTACTACTCGCATTTATAGCATAAATGTGACTGGTGGCTCTAAGGCAAATACCTATTTTGTAAAGTTCGCAAAAGCCACTACTGATTACAAGGGCAAGATGAGCATCGCTATGGCTGGTGAACTGCTGTCGGCTGCTACATCAACCGTAGGTATTACGACTCCTGTTGATGGCAAGGCAGACTTCCAACTCCTTGGTTTTGAACTGTTCGGGGGCCCCATCGGTGACATCTTTGTAACCGATGTGCCTTATGTAGAGGAAAATGGTGTGGTAACCCTCTATAAGGAGCAGACTATTACTATATTTGGTGATAATTCAGAAAATATGGGCTTGATAGACCTCCCCGTAGTGCTCACGGGTACGCTGAAGGACGGCAAACTTACTGCGAATATTGGCATTACTTGGAATGGAGAGAAAATCACGGTAGACCTCGTTCCGCTTGATGCTACAAGCCTTGATCTCTCGTCAAACGCCGTAGATCTTGGTAGTACTTCGCTTGCCGGCATGAAGGCCGACATGACCAACAAGAACTTGACCATCTTCTTGCCCGAGGCTACAGAGGGTGTAGATGCTAAGGAAAATAACGTAGTAGTAGGCACCACCGCCAGCAGCCTTTCACTCGCTGATGGCAATGACTGGGGTGTGACCAAGGACTTCACTGCCGCAGCAGTAAGCTATGACCGCGTATTTAAGAATGATGGCAACTATGTGCAGAGCTTTGTATTGCCCTTCGGCTTTACTGTGCCCGAAGGTACTACGGTGGCTGAACTCAGCAGCGTGAATGGTGACAACCTCGTGTTCAAGCCCGTGGCTGAGACAGTGGCCAACAAGCCTTACTTGGTGGTGACTAATGATGGTGAATTTATCAACAAGCTGACAAATGTGCAGGTGAAGGCTACTACTGGTGCCGACCTGACTACTACCGTGGATGGTGTAAGCCACATTGGTTCGTACACTGCTCAGAATGTAGAGGGCGTGTATGGCTATGCTAATGGCAAGTTTGTAAAGGCTAACACTGGTTCGGTTAAGCCCTTCCGCACTTATGTCAAGGTGGCTGGCTCACAGGGTGCTGCTCCCATGGCTTTCGGTGTGAACATTGAGGGTACTGTAACGGGCATCAACAATGCCACTACTGCTGCCACAGCCAAGGAGGCTATCTACAACCTGCAGGGCGTGCGCGTGAGCGGTGACTTGAAGCACCTGACTAAGGGTGTGTACATTGTGAACGGCCAGAAGGTGGTAGTGAAGTAACACATAATAATATAAAGAAAGACAATGAAAAAGACATATATGCGCCCCGAGGGCACAGTAATACAGCTCTGCATGGAGCAGCACATTCTTGACGGTTCGATTACGGCTAACACTTCAAAGGCTGACGCCCAGGACGATGTGGAGTTTGAATCGGCCGCCAAGGGCTGGGGCAGCGAAAGCTGGAGCGAGGAGTAAAGGCGCTCATCAGGCTTAAGCTCAAAACTCGAGCATAAATGGGGGCGATGCGTCCCGCATCGGGGTAAAAGGGGGTTGCACTCTCTTTGCCCCGGCGCGAGGGGTGTCGCCCCCATTGGTGTTTTTGGGGGGTGGGGGCATAATAGGCATATTGGGCATATTAGGCATAATAGGCATATTGGGCATAATAGGCAATAGGCATATTAGGCTTATTAGGCAATAGGCATAATAGGCTTGATAGGCATAATGGGCTTGATAATACAGCCCGCTCGCACATTTTTTTGAAAAAAAGTGCGTGCGGGCTGTAACTTTTTGCCGCTATGACCGTCTACATAACAGAGAGCCAAAAATGAAAGAGATAGATTTTCGACAAGACCTCCTTCCGCTAAAGGATAAAATATACCGTGTGGGCCTGCGCATCACGCTCAACGCCCAAGAGGCGGAAGACTTGACGCAGGACACGCTGGTGCGTGCCTGGACAAGGCGCGCAGAGCTGGTGGGGGTGAAGAACTTGGAGGCTTTCTGCATAACCATTTGCCGCAACCTTGCGCTCGACCGCATGGCGCGGGCCGAAAATGCTAACCAGCCGCTCGAGGCTGCGGGCACGGAGGCTTGCGACACGGCTCCGGGGCCCGACGAGAGGCTGGAGAGGGACGAGAAGTTGCAGCGGGTGCACCAAATATTCAACGCTCTGCCCGAAAGGCTGCGCACGGCGCTGCAGTTGCGCGACATTGAGGGTTTGAGCTATGCCGAGGCCGCCGGGGCAATGGAACTGACGGAGGCCGCCTTTAAGGTGACGCTGCACCGCGCTCGCAAGGCTGTTAAGACACAATACGAAAAAATTGAGAACTATGGACTATAAGTATATTGAACAACTCCTTGACCGCTACTGGGCCTGCGAGACCTCTGAGGAGGAGGAACGCATACTGAAGGCTTTTTTCAGCCAAAAGGACGTGCCGGCCGCACTGGCGCGCTACAGGGCTTTGTTCGTATATGAAACCGAGCAATGTGCCGCCAGCACGCTGGGCGACGACTTTGACCGCCGCGTGATGGAAGCTGCCGGTGTGGCTGACGGGGCTGAGGCTCCTGCCGCAGGGCGTGTGGTGTCGGTGCACCACATTACGCTGGGGCGCAGGTTGCGTCCGCTGTGGCGTGCCGCTGCTGCTGTGGCCATAGTGACGCTGCTTGGCACGGCTGCGCAGCACTCGTTTATGCAGCCTTCGGCCACGGACCAGGCTGCTGGCTGGGACTATAACCAGTCGGCTTACAAGGACTCGTACCAGGACCCGCAGAAGGCTTACGAGGCGAGCATGCGCACACTGGAGATGTTTAAGGAGGGCGCACAGACTGCTGTGAATGACTCTGCTATTCATAACGCGGCTGGCAAGGCTGCCAAGAACTGATGGGCGGGGCTATGGCACTGAAACATTGGTTTGTGACTTTGCTGCTGGCCCTTGTGGCTGCGGTGGCCGCCCGTGCACAGGGTGGCGGCGAGCAGGATTTTGCCTCGCGCTTTATGTCGCTCTATGGCAAGGGCCGCGCGGTGGAGTGTACCACGGTGTCGCCGCTGATGCTTGAGCGCATGATGCAGCTGCCTGATGTGGAGGGTGACTCGCACACGCGTGAGGTGCTGAAGCAGCTCAAGTCGATAAGGCTGGTGAGCAGCACGGCGGGGCATGATGTGACGCACCTTTATGCTAACGCGCGCCGGCTGGCCGAACGTAATGCCTTGCGCTACAAGTTGTACGCCGAACGGGCTGGCAAACGCCTGTATGTGCGCCGCAGGGGCAAGTATATTGTGGAGATGGTGCTGATGATGAGGCACTCGGGCCGCTTTGACTTGATTAACCTGACGGGTAACATGACGAACGACTTTCTGGACACGCTGATGAGGCGCTGAGCCGCTGGGGGCTGAGCCGGGCTGTTCTGGCTTTGGTCTCTCGCTCTTGACTTTTGACAATCAATTTGCACTTTATCATAAAACAATCAAACGCTCCCGCCCGTGCCACGGGGTTGAAATAATGGCGCAAGCGATCTTTAATAAAACAATCAACTTTTGACTGTATGCCTCTGGGCGCGGTGCACGACTTTGCCTTTTACCTGTGTGCTGCATGGCTGTTTCTGGCCCCCGGAATAATGGTTTCAGTTTTCTCTCTCTCAAAATGGGGTGGCTGGGTGGCACTAACTTGCTGGCAGGCGCTCTATGCAAGATAAACAGGGGAGCATGTTGCTCGCACACAATGTGGTGGGCTGCTTGCTTCCCTTTATCTTTTTCGGGGGGGTGGTAATGATGGGCATATTAGGCTTAATGGGCAATAGGCATGATAGGCAATAAGCATGATGGGCAATAGGCATAATAGGCATATTAGGCATAGGCAATAGGCATAATGGGCAATAGGCATAATAGGCCTAATAAAAAGGGCTGGCGCCTTAGCGTTACTACTTGCAACGCTAAGGCGCCAGCCTATTAGCACATTAGGCTCGCGGCAGCGGGCTTTTGTGCACAAAAAAATATCCCGACGCTTCACAGCGGCGGGATATCTTCTTCGTGGAGTTTCCTCTACGAATATTTGGATTTTAATGGAAAAATGAATGGAGAAATGAAATTCAGTCCATGTATGAGTATGTCATGAATTACAAGTTGGGGTTATCCTCGCCCCACTTCTCAACGGGAGGTACGATGCCGAGTTCAACAATCTCGTCGCGCATCTTGCAGAGGTGCTCATACGACTTGTTGAGGGCAGCCATTTCCTCTTCGGTGCCAGTGGGCTGTGTAAAGTGCACACCGGTTTTGTCGATAGTGGTAGGCATGGCCATCATGACATTTTTGTAACCACACTTGTCGCAGTTTACGTAGCAGCCTGCGGGCAGAGTGAAGGGTTCGCCGCCCATGGCAGCTTCGATCATCTTGACAGCGTTGTAGGCAGGGCTCTGGAATGAGCTGCGGCCGCGGAGCTTGATGATGTTTGAACCACCTTGTACGGTGTGGTGCTTGATTTCCTCCCAGCGCTCGGCAGAGAGTCCCATCTCTGAGAGGGGCTTGCCGTCAACCTTTACCTGTGAGGCAAATACGGCCATTTGTTCGCCGTGGCCGCCATAGGTGTGTGCGCCGGTCACCTTGTCCTGCTGTACGCCGAACTCGTGGGCGAGAGCCTGCTGCAAGCGAGTAGAGTCGAGTGCAGCGAGTGAGGTGAGCTGGTTGGGCTTGAGGCCTGAGTGGATAAGTGCTGTAAGGGCAGTAACGTCGGCAGGGTTGAAGATAACGACTACGTGCTCTACATCGGGGCAGTACTTTTTGATGTTGTCGCCAAACTCGGCAGCAATTTTGCAGTTGCCTTTGAGCAGGTCCTCACGTGTCATGCCGTCCTTACGGGGTGCACCACCTGATGAGATGATGTACTTGGCACCGGTAAAGGCCTCTTTGGGGTCGACGGTGTAGGTTACGTTGGCTCCGGGGAATGCGCACTGCTGTATTTCGTCGAACACGCCGTGTACGCCCGGTTCGTAGATATCGTAAAGACAGATGTTGGGGGTAAGGCCGAGCATCAAGGCGCTCTGTACCATGTTTGAACCGATCATGCCGCCTGCGCCGACAATGACGAGTTTCTCATTGCTTAAGTATGCCATAGTTGTATTACTATATATATTGGTTATATATGTGTGTCTGTATGGTGTGTACGGTTGCACACCGGAGGGGGTGTGTGTCGTATCACGCCGCAAAATTACAAACTTTCGCGAATTATGGTATATGTGACGCGTTATTTTTTTGATACATCTTTCGGCTTGTGCGCTTTTTTAGGTTTTTTGAACTTTTGCGGTTGGGAGGTGCCAGGCAAAAAACGGGTATTGCTGGTTGGTAAAACATGAACATGCGATAGGACTCAAGCACCAAACGCAAGCTCTAGTGGGGGCGACGCGTCTCGCGTCGGGATAGTGCAGCTGTTATTTAGTGGGGCTTGTGTGTCTTTTCTTTTTATTTTCCCGACGCGAGACGCGTCGCCCCCATTAGTGCTTGCGTTTGGTGCTTGAGTTCGTTAGCATGTTTGTGCTTTATCAGACAGCCAAGCAAAAAACGGGTTTTCTGCTTGGCATGGCATTCGGTTTGCACTAATTTTCGCTTACGCGCAAATTAGGCTGCGGTTCGGAAGTACAAAGCAAAAAACGGGTTTTCTGCTTTGCACTTCACTCACCTTGCACTAATTTTGCACACAGAATATAACGCAAGGACAATGACACAGATTAAAGATAGCTGGAAAGCAAAGGGCTATGTTGATGAGCCCGTGCCGCAGGGCGTTGACCTCAAGGCCGAAATTCGACGCATGTGCAAGGAGAAAAATGCCATCATTCTGGCACACTACTACACCGAGGGCGTGCTGCAGGATATTGCCGACTTTGTGGGCGACAGCCTCGGACTGGCCCAACAGGCGGCTAAAACTGATGCCGACATCATTGTGATGTGCGGCGTGCACTTTATGGGCGAGACTAACAAAATTCTCTGTCCGCAGAAAAAGGTGCTCGTGCCCGACCTCAATGCCACATGCTCGCTGGCTGAAAGCTGTCCGGCAGACAAGTTTGCCGACTTTGTAAAGGCGCACCCCGGCTACCAGGTGGTGTCGTATGTCAACACCACGGCGGCCGTCAAGGCGCTGACTGATGTGGTGGTGACGTCGAGCAACGCCAAAAAGATTGTCGAAACTTTCCCCAAGGACGCCAAGCTCATCTTCGGTCCCGACTACAATCTGGGCAATTACATCAATGCGCAGACGGGACGCCAGATGCTGCTCTGGAACGGCGGCTGCCATGTGCACGAGCGTTTTTCGGTGACGAAACTCGTGGAACTTAAAAAGGAACACCCCGGAGCCAAAGTGCTGGTACACCCCGAATGCCGCGGCGCGGTGGTGAAACTGGCCGACGTGGTGGGCTCTACGGCCGCACTGCTGAAATATGCCATCGACTCGCCGTGCAACACCTTCCTGGTGGTGACGGAGAGCGGCATACTGCACGAAATGCAGAAGCACTGTCCTGACAAGCACTTCATACCCGTGCCGCCCGACGACAGCACCTGCGGCTGCAACGAGTGTAACTACATGCGCCTCTGCACGCTCGAAAAGGTGTATAACACGCTGCGCTACGAGTGGCCCGAAATTGAGGTGCCGGCCGAGGTGGCTGCACGCGCCATCAAGCCCATCGAGCGTATGCTCGAACTGAGCAAATAGAAGGCTGGCGTGCGATGATTGTAATTTTCAAGAAAGACTATCTGAAGGAATTGTATGAGCAGGGTGTTGCGAAGAAAAAGAAATACAGGTTCCAACCTCAGATTGTGCGACGTTATCAAGACCGCATCAATTTCCTTATAAAGGCGAGTCGCGTAGAGGATTTGTTCTCTATAAAGTCCTTGCACTATGAAGTGCTGACTGGCGACAAGGCTGGCATATCTTCGGTACGGGTGAATGACCAATACCGCATAGAGTTTGAAGTGGAGACTGTTGAAGGCGAGTCTGTACTGACGTTGTGCAACATAATAGAACTCTCAAACCATTACGACTAAACGCGTTGGCAGAATTGGTAAGCAAGTTGACAAAGAATTCTACCTACGTTAAACATTTTACAGCAAAATGATTACGCTTAAAGATGTAGACCCCAATATGATAGCCAACAATCTGACGCCGCAGCATGTGTCGGCGCCAGGCTACTTGCTGGCAGACGAAATAGCTGAAAGAGGCATTACTGTTGAGCGTTTTGCACAACTCACAGACATTGATGCCGAAAGTTTGAGGGAGATTATTGACGGACAGGCGCCCATTACTCCAGCCCACGCCATGATATTTGAGGCAGCCCTTGGCATAAGAGCCAGCATTTGGCTGGGGCTACAGGCAGATTATGACATGCAGAAGGAGCGCAGCAACAAGTCGTTTGTAGAGCGCTTGCGTTCCATTCGCAAAATAGCGGCTGTGCTGTAAATGCAAGGCTGTACCCGCTCCGTCACCCAATATATAAGTTTATACCCATGACAATATCCCAACGTGTAGAGGCCCTTGGCCAGTGGCTCGCAAGCCATGCCGGGGCCGAGGGTGGGGCAGTAGAGGCATACATCGTGCCCACTGCCGACCCGCACAATGATGAGTACATACCCGTGCGCTGGCAGTGCCGCCAGTGGCTCACGGGATTTGACGGCTCGGCCGGCCTGGCCGTAGTCACCACCCGTGGCACTGCCGCACTGTGGACCGACTCACGCTATTGGCTGCAGGCCGCCACACAACTCGACGGCACACCCTTTGCACTGATGCGCGAGGGCAACCCCGACACGCCCACCATGGCCCAATGGCTCAAGGCGCAGGGCATCACCCGCGTGAGCGCACCGGCTGACATGGTGACGCTGTCCGACGTGGCCGCACTGTCCGCCGACGGACTGGACTATGTGGCGCTGCCCGACGCCTTCGACACTCTGTGGACCGACCGTCCCGCCGTGCCGGCAGAGCCCATCGTGGTGCAGCCCGCCACCTGTGCCGGGGCCACCATGCAGCAAAAGCTCGAACGCCTGCGCCAGCACCTCAGCAAGAGCGGCATGACCGACGCCTGTCTCTTTACCGACCTGGCCGACCTGGCATGGCTGCTCAACCTGCGCGGGGCCGATGTGGCCTACAACCCCGTGTTTGTGGGTTACCTGGGCTACGAGCCCGCCACGGGCCGCTTCACCCTCTTTACCCACACCAGCACCCTCACCGCCGAGGCCAGCGCCCAGCTGCACGAGGGTGGGGTGGCCGTGCAGCCCTACGAGGCCGCGGCACCCTGGGTGGCCACCCACACCACACGCCTCGACCCCTCGCAGGCCACCATGTCGCTGTGTGCCGACCCACGGCAGCAGCCCACCTTCAGTTCGCCCCTCGAGGGCTGGCGCGCCATCAAGACCGAGGCCGAGGCCGAAGGCTTTCGCCAGGCCATGCTGCGCGACGGTGTGGCCATGGTACAATTTCTGCGCTGGCTCGACGAGCAGCAAGCCGCCGGCAACGAGGTTACCGAAATCTCGGCCGACGAAAAGCTCACCGCCCTGCGCGCCCAGCAGCCCGGCTATTGCGAACTGAGTTTCCCCACCATAGCCGCCTGTGGCGCCCACGGAGCCATAGTACACTACGAGGCCACGCCCCGCACCAATGTACGCCTCACCCCCCACGGCCTGCTCTTGCTCGACAGCGGAGCACAGTACGACTGCGGCACCACCGACCTCACACGCACCATAGTCCTTGGCAACCTCACCGCCGAGGAACGCCGCGTCTACACCCTTGTGCTCAAGGGCCATCTGCGACTGGCTCACCTGCAGTTTCCCGAGGGCACCACGGGGCTGCAGCTCGACCTTGCCGCACGCCAGGACATGTGGGCTGCCGGCTACGACTTTGGCCACGGCACGGGTCACGGCGTGGGTTCCCACCTGTGTGTGCACGAGGGTCCGCACCAGATACGCAAAAATGTGCGTCCCTGCACACTCATACCCTTCGAACCCGGCATGACCATTACCGACGAGCCCGGCATCTATGTTGAAGGGCGCTTTGGCGTGCGCATCGAAAACACGCTCCTTTGCGTACCGTCGCGTGAGACGGATTTCGGCCGTTTCTTGCGTTTCGAAACCCTCACCCTCTGTCCCTACGACCTGCGTGCCGTAGAGCGCGACATGCTCACCACCGACGAGGTGGAGCAAATCAACGCCTACCACATGGTGGTGCGCCGCCGCCTCATGCCGCTGCTCACCGACGAGGCCGACAAAATATGGCTGGCCCGCGCCACAGCAAGCATCGAGGACGACCGCGGGTAGGCGGCAGGCACAGGGCGCTGGCAACAAACTCAAGCACAAAGCTCAAGCACAAACTCTAGCTCTAATGGGGGCGACGCGTCCCGCGTCGGTACAACTCAGCCACTAACCGCTAACGCGGGAAACATAAGGACATAAGAACATAAGGACATAAGATAACGTTTGTGTTAGCCGCTTACCGCGGAAACATAAGAACATAAGTTTACATAAGAAACACATAAGGCTGCTGCGCGGATGACGGCCACGGACTTGCGTCCATGTGGCCTCAAGAAACATAAGGGCTGACGCCGTAGCGTGCTTGGTGCTTTTGCTTCCTTACATATATAATATGACGCTCGAGGTTGTAACGGCGTAGCCCTTATGTTCTTGAGGGCACATGGACGCAAGTCCATGCCCGTATGTCTTGAAACACTTATGTTCTTATGTCCTTATGTTCTTATGTTTTCCGCGTTAGCGGTTAGTGCCTGGGTGCTTGAGTAGCACCGACGCGAGACGCGTCGCCCCCATTAGAGCGAGCGTCTTGTGCTCATATCCAGAGCTTGCGTTTCGTGCTTGACTCCCCCCCCAAAAAACTCTTTACCCCCAATCAATAACACACACTTACAAATATGGAAACAACAAGACAACAAAAGATAGCTCGATTGATACAGAAGGAGCTAAGTGACATATTCCAGCGTCAGACACAAGCCACCCACGGCGTGCTCGTGTCAGTAAGCGCCGTGCGCGTAAGTCCCGACCTCAGCATAGCCCGCGGCTACCTGAGCATATTCCCCTCGGAGCGCGCCCACGAAATACTCGACAACATCAACGCCAACACCCGGCAAGTGCGCTACGAACTCGGCACACGCGTGCGCCACCAGCTGCGCATCATACCCGAGCTCAAATTCTTCATCGACGACTCACTCGACTACCTCGACCACATCGACAGCCTCCTCAACGAAGGCGGACACAAACCACAACCCGACGACACCACCCCGAACCATGCTTAACAGCCAACGCCTGCCATGGTTCATGGCCTTGCGCTACCTCTTCTCGCGCAAACGCGTGGCCAGCATCAACATCATATCCGGCATAGCCGTCACAGGCGTAGCCTTCGGCACGGCAGCCCTGCTCTGCACCCTGAGCGTGTTCAATGGTTTTCACGACCTCATCGGCTCCCTCTACACCGCCTTCGACCCCCCCATCGAGGTAGTGCCCACACAGGGCAAACTCGTCACCGCCGACGACCCCGCCCTGCAGCGCATGGCCACCATGCCCGAGGTGGAGGCTGCCTCATACTGCCTCGAGGACAACGCCCTCATACTCTTCCGCGGCCGTCCCACCATCATCACCCTCAAGGGCGTCGACGACCACTACGACCACGTCACCGGCATACGCTCCATACTCTACGGCACAGGCACCTACCAGCTCCACCGCGGCACCATCGAGTACGGCATACCCGGCATCGGCCTGGCCTCCGCCATGGGCAGCATCGACTACGGCACACTCCAGATATGCGCCCCCCGCAAGGGCGAGCGCATCAACCTGGCCAACCCCGGCGAGAGCATCAACGCCCTCGACATCACCTCACCACGCGTCTGCTTCAACGTCAACCAGCGCAAGTACGACGACAACTACCTCATCACCTCCCTCACCTTTGCCCAAGCCCTCTTCGAGCAGCCCGGTTGCGTGAGCGGTCTTGAGCTAAAACTCCGTCCCGGGGCCGACCTCCAGGCCGTCAAGTCGCGCATGCAGCAGGTGGCAGGCAGCCGTTTCAAGGTGCAGGACCAGCTTGAGCAGCAGCAGGACGTGTTCAACGTCATGCAAATCGAAAAGCTCATGGCCTACCTCTTCCTCACCTTCATCGTCATGGTAGCCTGTTTCAACATCATCGGTTCAGTGTCCATGCTCATCATCGAAAAGCGTGGCGACATGGCCACCCTGCGTCATCTTGGAGCCACCGACAGCATGATATTCCGCATCTTCCTCTACGAGGGCCGTCTCATCACCCTCCTTGGCGCCGTCATCGGCATCGTGCTCGGCCTCCTGTTGTGCTGGCTGCAGCAAACCTTCGGCTTCATCAGCCTCTCCTCGTCGGGTGGCAACTTCATCATCGACGCCTATCCCGTCAGTGTCCATGCCCTCGACGTGCTCATCGTGCTCCTCACCGTGGTCGTAGTCGGTTCCCTCGCCGTATGGTACCCCGTGCGCTACCTCAGCCGCCGCTGATGCAGTAGCGTGTTGCGGCAGCCGCTAACGCGGGAGACATAAGAACATAAGGACATAAGAACATAAGATACGTTTGTGTTAGCCGCTTACCGCGGAGACATAAGAACATAAGCTGCATAAGAAACATATAAGGCCGCTGCGCGGCTGGCCACGGACTAACGTCCGCGTGGCCCAAGAAACATAAGGGCTGACGCCGTAGTATTACATATAGTAACGCTACGGCGTCAGCCCTTATGTCCTTCTGTTCTTCTGTTCTTCTGTCTCCCGCGTTAGCGGCTGGCAGGCCACGCTCGCGGCCACACTGTCCCCATAAATGTCACATAATCAAGCAGAATATCAAAAAATATTGCAAAAAACTTGCACGAAATAAAACAACTCTCTATATTTGCCCCGTAAAATCTAACGAAAGCAAGCACACTACCTACACATTGCTGGCATTGCACTACCTACCTACTCTTTATTAACGCACTGCCCGCAACAGCAAACACAGGATTTTATAACCATATATTTTAACAACACCAAATGAGAAAAATTACAACTTTCTTGGCGTTGCTCCTCACGTGCATTATTGGAGCAACAGCCTCCGACTTCGTACCCAAAGCTGGTATGAAGTACCTTATTAAGTGTAAGGGTGACAACAACGTAGTTTGTACGCGCGAAGGTACAAACATCTTGCAGGCTCAGCAAAGTGTGTCAGATGCTTCATACTTTACTTTCGAGAGCAAGGTCGTTGAAAACGTTACCTATTTCTACATCCACCCTGCTGGCGATGCCACAAAGTACGTTTATACCGCAAAGACTCCTTCAACCGACAATAACGCCAATAACGGAGTTGTAGGCGTAACAGACACCAAGGACGACGCCACTTGTCTTTGGAAAATCACTTTCAATAAGGGTAACAATAACCCATGTGCTTTCAACATCACGCCTAAGGGCTATGACGAGTACAGTTGGAACTGTCGTGACAAGGGTATTGGTTATTGGACTACTCGTTATAAAAACAATGAAGACAACAACAGTTGGTACATCACTCCCAACGTTGTGCTTAATGGCTACTATACCATTAAGAATACCGCAACCGATCGTCGCACCAACCTTTACAACGATTTCAGCGTAGATAACATCACTCGTGCTGCTGAAAATCTGCCTACTACCCTTACCAACAACTACGTATGGCACGTAACCACTGCCAACAACAATGAACTCACTGTTCTTAACGGTCAGGGCACTCCCCTCTATCATGATGGTAATGCTTCACTTCCCACGCTTAAAGTAGCTTACTCTGACGGAACCAAGTATTACTTCGGTGAGGCTCTTAATTGTGGTAACTCAGGTAGAAACTTCAAACTTACTCTATGGAAAGATGGCGATTACAGTGTGGCCGATAACCAGTGGACATTCGCTCCAGTCGAGGTCAGCAATATCTACAACGTAGTGTGCAACATCGCAGATGGCTATGTAACTTACAAAGCTACAAGCGAAAAGGCCAAGAATGGTGGTTTCTTCTTCCTTTCTTCTGCTCCACAGGTTGCCGATCTTACTGCAGCTACAGTTGAATACTATGATGCGGCAGTCACAGTTGATGGCAACAACATCAATGTAACTTACACCTGCAGATTGGAAGAACTCAAGCAGGATGCCAAAGAGGCTCTTGCCAAGACTGGTGTAGGCTATCCTACAGCGACTGCTGCAACCCGTACTGCATTGGCCAATGTAGTAGAAGGCACAGATGCAGCTGCCATCGCAACTGCACTCGATGCTTACAAAAAGGACAAGACCTCTATCCAAATGCCCGAAGACGGCAAGGCTTACGTAATCACCAATATTCACATGACTGGTGGTAAGCGTTACATGAAATATCAGGCTGATGGTACTTCAATGGTTGCTCGCGACGATGCAGCAGAACTCCCCATCGAGGCTACTTACATCTGCCACAAGGTAGGCGAAAAATATGTATTCGCCAACAACTCTGGCACTTACCTCACATGGCGCGGTAACGCAACAACTGACTGCACCAACGGCAATAAGGGCTACACCACATCTTACGATGCCGACTACAACACCTTTACCGTAGCAGCAAACCCCAACGTGTTCGGTTGTCTCTCTTTCGGTGCTAAGCGTGATCATGATGCACATACTCAGTCATACTACATCGTTACAAAAACAGGTTCTTTCCAGAAAGCTGGTTTTGACAACTACTACGATGAAAACAACTCATCAGCTTTCACTTTCGAAGAAGTAACCTATCCCAACACCATCACCTTCCACGATGCCCAAAACATCAATGGTGTAAGCCACATCGCCACATTCAGCGCACCTTTTGCCACCATCATTCCCGAGGGCGTTAAGGCATACTATGTAAGCGCTAAGGGCACTGAGGCCACTATGACTGCCATCGACGCACAGGCTATCCCCGCCAACCAAGGCGTAATCCTTACTTCTGAGTCTGGTGCCGCTGCCACAATGGTTCCTGCAGCAGGCGAAACTGCCGCTACCATCACTGGCAACCAACTCGGCCACTCTGCCGGTGCTGCCAAGACTCTGACTGCTGGCGAAGGCTATATCCTTGGCAACGGCACTGAAGGCATTGCCTTCTATCCCTGCAAGGCTGGTTCACTGCCCAGCAACAAGGCATACCTCCTTGGCAACGGCGAAAGCGCTATTGTTATGAACTTTGGCAATGCCGTTACTGGCATCAACACCATCGCTGCTCCTGCCAGCGCAAAGGCCCCCATCTTCGACCTCAGCGGTCGTCGCGTAGTAAAGGCTACTAAGGGTCTCTACATTCAGAATGGCAAGAAGGTCATCGTAAAGTAATACAAACTACAAACACATTTCATAGATAAAAACATGAAACTTACATATATCACACCCGCATCAAGGGCTATCAACTTCGAGCCTATGCAGATGCTCGCAGCGTCTCCAAAGGTGACTATCGTTGACGACGAAACAAAGTCTATCGACCCCACCACTTCTTTCTCTGAAGGCAAGGGCTGGAGCTCTGAAGGCTGGGACAACGAAGATTAATACACCCCCGAATCTTCATAGATTAGAAAACGATTGATAATTAGCAAGCCGCGCAAGGCGCAACCCCCACAGGTTGCAGTCCTTGCGCGGCTTATTTAATGTGCTAATGTGCCAATGCCGTAGCGTGTCTTGGCAGCCGCTAACGCGGTAAACAGAAGGACATAAGGACATAAGGGCTGACGCCGTAGTATTACATATAGTAACGCTACGGCGTCAGCCCTTATGTTTCTTGAGGCCACCCGGACGCAAGTCCGTGGTCGTCAGCCGCGCAGCGGCCTTATATGTTTCTTATGTAGCTTATGTTCTTATGTTCCCGCGGTAAGCGGCCAACACAAACGTACTTATGTTCTTATGTCCTTATGTTCTTCTGTCTCCCGCGTTAGCGGCTGCCAAATCACCCCACGGCGTCATCCTCACCTCACCCTAATCACCGACAGCCCGTCGCGTTCAGGCAAAATAAGCTGTTCCACCCGTTCGTCAGCCGCCACATGGTCATTAAACTCCTTGATAGCCGCCGTCTGCGCATCATTATCATACGCCGCGTCCACCACATGCCCGTCCCACAGCGTATTATCCGCCAGCATCACCGACCCACTGTGCATCATCGGCATCAGCAGTTCATAATACGCCACATACTCACGCTTGTTAGCATCAACAAACGCCACATCAATATCCAGCCCCATTGGCGGCAGCAACTCAAACACATCACCCACCACCATCTCAACCCGCGCAGGGTAAGGCGCCCCCTCGAGCCAGGGCCGCGTAAAACACTCCTGTTCATCATTCACCTCAAACGTCACCACCCGTCCGTCAGCCTCCATGCCCGAAGCCATAGCCAGCGCCGAGTATCCCGAGTAAGTGCCAATCTCCACCACCGTGCGAGGCCGCAGCATCTGCATCATCATGCGCAGCAGCTGCCCCTGCAAGTGACCCGACGCCATGCGCGGCCGCAGCAAGTGCAAGTTAGTAGCCCGGTACAGCCGTTTCAAGTAATCATCGGGCGCAGTAGTGTGTGAGAGTATGTAATCGTCAATAGTCATGGGAGGGGTGAGGTTATGAGGTTATAAGGTTATGAGGGATTGGGTTATGAGGTTATAAGGTTATGAGGTTAAAAAGTAACTCTTGTGAGCAGGGCTGGGGGTGAGCGTCTCGTGTCGGGACATCTCAAGCAAAGAACCAGCACAAATCGCCAGCACAGATCGCCAGCACAAAGCGCAAACCCAAATGGGGGCGACGCGTCCCGCGTCGGTACATGCCAATCATCATAACTGACGTGCACAATTCAGCGTATCACGCCTTGGCAGCGGCCTCAGCCTCA
>JABLTL010042384.1_pt1 | contig 22097 bp, 13 predicted proteins | sample 7160151 | NCBI WGS metagenome assembly JABLTL01 (sample SAMN14651223, study PRJNA627086) | human gut metagenome | isolation source: feces | host: Homo sapiens
ACTGCTTGAGTTTTATTTTTTGCGTTGTCGTTCGTGACAACGGAAATGCATTATAGACTTTTTTTGATTGTTGTCAAATTATTTTTTATTAATTTTTCAACTTTTTTGGTCTATTAATACTTACACTTCACTAAAACCGCTTGTTTATGCCATCTAGCTTTAAGATTATTCGTGAGTGCTTTCTTAAGTTTAGTTCATTTTTCTGATTAATCAAATTTATTCTCAAAGATTAATGGTTAATTAATCACCAAGGTTTTCGATCGAATATTCTTGTATCTGAACTCAAATGACTTTGATCTTAGGTAGGTGTTTTAGTTTTTGTCTCTAAAATCAAAACGAATGAAGGTAGATCAGTAGGCTCTACCTTCAACACATCAAACAATTTTCATAAGACACTTTCTATGTCTTAAGCTCTGATTGCTTTTACTTTCTAAGACTCAGTGTCATCGCCTAGCATTACTGACAGACCACTTTCTCTGTGAACTCGTTTAACAACACATTCTTTGAATAGCTCTTTATCGGTAATGATTGATACCTTACCACCTACGGTTATTGGTTTATTATCTTTATCGAATTTATCTTTAGACTTTGCTCTGGTAAGACCAGTGTAGATCAGCTCTTTAGTTAATACAGGATTATAGGTTGCACATAAAACCATACATACGTATGAGTACTCACTTCCCTGTGATTTGTGAATAGTCATAGCAAAGCCTGACTCATAGTCTCCTAGTCTTTCAGGACTTATCACACGTATAGAGCCATACAACTTATCCTGTTTTAGAGAACCATCCTTTGGCGGGAAGAACACTTTTAAACGATTTTCAGCTTTGTCCTCTTCTGTTGAAAATGCAACAAAACCAACATCACCGTTATCTACATTCAAAAATGAATCATTCTTTGTTATAAGAATTACCTTTCCAGGATAGAAATCCTCAGGATCATATCTGAAATTCAATTTTGATTTTTTCAAAAAAGATTGAACATCAGAATTTACTTTTTTGTTGATCTCAATAGTGCCTAATGGCCCATTTCTATTAGCACAGAGAATTCTGTAATGATTTAAACGCTCAAATGCTATTTTTGCCTCATCCTCATTTCTGACAATGAAATTCAATTCGCTCAAATATGAGAGAAACTCTTCTTTAGCACTAAAGAATTTTTGACTCTCTATTGAGATCCTTGAAGACATTGATCGAAGACCAACTCTTGATTTGTCATTGATAAAGATAGAACATACCTCAGCATCTTTATCAAATAGCTCTTTATCACTCTTATTCTCTGTAATTAAGTTCTCGTCTTTGTACCAACTATCAACTTCATTTTTGTTGTCTTCAGTGATCTGATTTACTCTTGTTGCAAGCAAACCTAACTTTGAGGTGGACTTGAAACGATGGGACTCTACTAACATCGACACATTTTCTGAGATATTGTAACCAATTCCATTTTTCTGCATTAGAGAATCTTCTGAATAAGAAGAGATCTCAGACAATAGCTTTAATTTTTCTTTTGAAATAGGATTTTTCTGATTTAATACAGAACAGAGATCTGAAAAGACAGTACCAGGTTCTACAGAGAACAGCTGATCTTTATCACCTAAGAGGATGACTTTGGTATTAGGACCAATTGCTTTTATCAATTTTGCAAACAGGCTTAAAGAGATCATAGAAACTTCATCTACAACCAAAATATCACAAGGTAGTGGGTTACTCTCGTTGTATACAGGTTTCTCTTTATGAGGAATAACCTTGATGCTCTTATGAACAGTAGTTGCAGTTTTGGGGATCATGTCTAGAAGTTTTTGTGGATCTTGAACATGATTATCATCGCAGAGCAACTTAAAGGTCTTTAAAAAGTCACTTCCTGTTTGTAACTGCCCTTCAATAGACTCGACCATTCTAGTTGCAGCCTTTCCTGTAGGAGCACACAACAAGATCTGCTTATGCTCATCAGGATCTTTTGCAAGCAACAACATCAGAAGTTTTAACACAGTGGTAGTCTTACCAGTACCAGGACCACCACAAATTACAGAAAAGTCTGATAGATAAGAGGAGGCAGCTGCAACTTTCTGCCAATTTACTTTTGTATTACTACTTTCTGTTTTTGTTGAAGATTTATCATCAAAAAGAATATTCAGAGCATTTTTTAAATATTCTATTTCACTTTGACAATATTCAGATTTATTGTGACTCTTTTCTTTTACAAATGTTGAAGCGCAATACTCATAAACATAGAAACTTCTAAAGTAAATTCGCTCTTGATCTGTGTTTGGTGCATAAATAAACAAAGGAGCTTTGTCATCCAATTTATCACTTACAATCGAATTTTTAACCTTTAACAGACATTCTTTACTTGAGGCCACAATGCGTTGTACAAAATCTTGAATTTTCTGCTCAAGATCTTTTACAAGTTCTGCTGAAAATTCATCATTTTCATATAAATTTGAGCAAATTTTGTCAAAAATTAGATTTTTTAAGCAATTTTCATCAATTTTTACACAAATATCACCATCTTCTAATTTTAAAGACAGTGCCATCAACCAGAAAATGTGATCTTTAGTAAAAAGCTCTTTATAGGTCTTTAAATACTGCTCTGATAAAGCAATAACAATTGGCTTTACAAAAGGGAAAGTCCTACACTCTTTAATAAAAGCATCAACATCAATAGAGGCATCTTCATAAGAAGATATAAAACTATCAAGATAATCTTCAGTTATGATCTTTTTCATACTTTCCTCTACTCATGATTGTTATTTTCTTCAATACCATCAAACAAATCACTTAAACGTTTGATGAGTTCTTCTGATGGTCTTACATAGAACTGGCCTGGACTTACCGTATCATTACTATTCATACCTCTTAAATACAGATACATCACACCTCCGAAGTCTTTTTCATATGAAAAATCATGAAGAGTGCACTTTAAAAATCTGTACAAAGCAAGAGAGTAGAATAAGATCTGCACATCATAGCGTGCTTCAAAAATCGACTTTAAGATACTATCTTGAGTATAATCACCAAAGCTATCTCCTAAGTAATTTGACTTGTAGTCAATCATGAAGAACTTATCACCTTGTTTAGTTGTAAATTTAGCAACTAAATCCAAGCTTCCTTTCATAAAGCCTTTGAAGTTACTTTTCTTAAGATCAGGCAAATCAGGTATATGACTTAAGTTGTTATCTTTTACAACCTTTGCATAAAATTCATGACAAAGTCTATTTAAGACTTTTACTTTAAAGTCTTTACAAGGCAAGTAATAGTCAAGCTCCCTTGCGCAATTGTCAGGAGTTAAGTCTGATAGTTTTAAATGATCGTTTTTGCTACTCTCAGGTAAGAGATTGGCATTTAGAATGTTATTTAACCAGGAGGCCAAAGCACAAATCTTTTCATTACCTTGATTTGAGATTAAATGGTAATAATCGTACTTAAGCTGTGAGTTAACAAATTGATATATAGACTCCTGATCTTCTTTGTCCACATCATTTCTTGATAAAACTATTTCTAAAAGCTTATGTAAGAAGGAACCTGCTGCACTTCCTCTTGAGAAGGTAAAGTTAATAAGATTGCGCTCTTCATTAGAGATATCTTCCTCAAGATCATTTGCATCAGGTTCAATTTCTTTTTCATCAATGTCTGATGCAAACATGTCATTATGAGCTCCACTGGTAATTGCTGAATATGAAGTTACAGTAAAGCTGTTATCAACTGATCCTTTATCAAGAGATGAAGGCTCGTCAATTCTATCGTTATTTTGAGAGTCGACTTTTATCTTAGCTGTTATTAACTTTTCATTATCAGGATCACTTTCGCTATCGAATATATTTAGATTTGTAAATAATTCTTTAGAATCAAGAGCCTTTAGAAGCTCTCCCTCTTTTGGAGTTGCAATAGCTCTTAATGCACTCTTTGTATCATTTTTTTTCTCACCAAGATAAACAGGAAGAAATACAAAATTTGCTAATTGAGCTCTGGTCAAATCAACATAAAGCAATCTTACTTTTTCCTGCAAAGAGGCTACTTTTTCAAGTTCACTAATAGCAGTACCATTGACTTGTTCACTTGTATTTAAAGACAAACTTACATGCCTGTCATGTGGGTCATAGTAAATACCATCTTTGTCATAATTAGTCGTTCCAAATAAGAAAGGAGAGAAAACAATTGGATATTGCAAACCTTTTGATTTGTGAATGGTATAAATTTTTACTAATGACTGTTCTGACTCTAGGTGCTTTTTAGTTACATCATCAGATAAATCACTGTTACCATTTAGAACAAGATCTTTAAACCAAAGTAACTGAGCATTAGAACCTATGACTTTTGAATTTATAGATTGAATAATCTCTGCAATTTGAAAATAATTTGATAGTGCTCGCTCACCATTTTCTGCATTTAGCATTGTTTTTAACAAATCATGTTTGTTCAAATAATATAAAAATGCAGTAATGAAACCATAACTTTCCCATTTATTTCCACACTCTCTTAAAAGGGAAATTTCATCATCAAACTCAAAAGAATCTGTCTTTTGAATAAATTCTTCTCTTGTAAGACTCAATAAAGATGAACCTAATAGTCTATAAACTTTAGAGGCATTAGTGCTATTACAAATAGCTTCCATTAAATAGATTATATTCTCGGCTTCTACTGATGCTTTTTTGGTATCATCGGAGCTATTACTGTAGCTTTTACTTTGTGATGAAGAGCTTAATACAGACTCGTCATCTGAGAAATAAACAGACTGTATAGATAGCTCTTTTAAGGCATCTTGAATAGCTTTATTTTCATTTTTATTGCTTACCAAGATAGCAATATCACTTGGTTTGACAGCTCTTACATTACCTTTAGAATTTATTTTTCCATATAGAAGGCATCGCTTTACTTCCAAAGCTACACTTTTGGATATTGCCTGCATTAGCACTTCAGCTTTAGTTTTATCATTAAATTCTATTTTTCTTACAAAGTTGCAGACTGATGTGTTGTTTTCGGAAGTATCAGACAGATTTTCGTCAGATGCTACTAGGTTATCTTCTATAGGGATATCAAAATAGAAACTTGATTTTTCAGAATTAGGAGATGCTATTACTGGCTCAAATTTAATGTTGCTAGGAGTTTTTTCAGAATAAGAATCATTGTAATCAAAAGGTTTAGCAACATAATTACTGTCACATCCTTCTTTTACTTGTGCAAAAATCTCATTTACTGCTTTTACAACATTAGCATTTGAGCGGAAGTTGGTTCCAAGGGTATAGATACAACCACCAATTTTTTCAATTTGAGATTTTGCCTCATTGTAAGAGTTGATATCAGAGCCTCTGAACTTATAGATAGACTGTTTAGGATCACCGATTAAATAACAATGAGCATTGCTATTAACCGCATCTTGATTAAGGTAGAGTTTACTAAAGACAGTAAATTGAACAGGATCGGTATCTTGGAACTCATCGATCATGGCAATTGGATAGCGTTTTCTTAATAATGATGCTAAGACATCTCCTCTATTTTTTTCTTTAGTTAAAGCGACAGCTAATTGCCTTAAGACTTCATTATTAGAATTTAGATTATCCCTTTCACATAGAGCATCTGATTTCTTAATCATCATGATTGAGACTAAATACTCTAGTTCTTTTTTTATTAAATCTATATTTGTTTGTATGTCATGAGCTAAAATAATTACAGATCTAGAAGCTTTTTCAAATTCAGATATCTCATCTAACCTAGCAAAAGCATAACCTTTTTTTCCGCTTACAAAATTACTATCTTCTTTATAAAATTCTTTGAAATCGTAATCTTTTACATTTTTCTTAATTTCTTGTCCAAAATTAAAGGAGTTAAATTTACCTGAAGCTATATTAGCTAAGAGGCTCTTTAATATGATCTTTACATCACTCCTGATGGGATTTTTTTTAGGTTCGCCTTTAGCTAATTCATAAAGAGAACCAGGGCCACCATTAGCAGCAAAGACTTCATCCTTATATTTTTCTACTATCTGTATGTCCTGAGCATGCTCTTCATTTATTGAAGCAATATCTTTTTCTACAGCATCTAATAGGTATTTAAGTCTAGCAATTGGCGTTTTTTGCAGTTTTTCTGAAGATTGATAGTAAGACTTTAAAGAAAAACCAAAATATCCCTTTGCATCGTTGATAAGTCTTACTCGGTCTAGATTGGCTACTGTCTTTTTAAAGCTCAGAGGAGAATCTTTATCTAATAACTCTAAAAGAAGATCTTTGTCAAAGTCTGAGTCCTTATAAAATAAATCTCTCCATACTGAAAAAGCTGCTTCCCTTTTCTCTTCTTCAAAATCGTTTGTAAGCTCTACATTAAAAGCTCTGCCAGCTTCAAAAGAGTAAATTTGATTTAATGCCTTATTACAGAATGAGTGAATGGTACTGATTGAGGCTTTATCAATTGAGCGCTCTGCTCTTATTAATAATCTTGAATAAAGGATAGCTTGTTTTTGCTGGATGTTGATATCAACTGCATTATTATTTTCAAGACTATCTTTAACTTTTAACTTGTCTTTTAAATAAAGCTCAACAATATCTTTTAGAGGATCATTTTCATCTAAACTATCTACAGTCTTTTGACCTTTACCTATAGCTTCAAATAAAACTCTACAAGTATGAATTTTTTCTAAAATTCTTGCTCTTAAATCAGAAGCAGCTGCATTAGTAAAAGTAACTACTAGGATATCTTCTATATCTAAAGGAGTAGCATTTTCTCCTTTTCCTTTTTTTAAGCCTTCCAATAAAAGACGTACCACTAGATTACTAATGGTAAAAGTCTTACCAGTTCCTGCTGAAGCCTCAATCATTGATGAACTATTCAAATCAAAGGTCTTAATCTCAAGAGGATCAGGTTTATTTAAATTTTTATTTTTCAAATTTTCACTTGCCACCATTTGTTCTTTCCCTGATTTTTTAGTTCTTTGTATTGTTTCGTTTAGAAGTTACTTTAAAAATCATAGTTGAAAATAACTCTAACATTTTGTTTGCTTCTTCTATTTGGGATGCACTTAGATACTGTGGTTCTAAAAACGTTTTGTCGCAACCGAAAAGGTATTTAGCTTCAGCATAACTGTTATAAGAATCGTTAAAGTAATCATTAAAAGTTTTATCGGCTACTGCTGTAGCAAGATAATCATCTAATGTAGGTTCATCCCAATCTGGAGTAGTATCATTTCTCTTATTAGTATTGGTTCTTTTTGATTTTTCAGAAGCAAAATCTTTAAAAACACTTTTACACAAAGGTATAGGAATTAGATTTGCTGTTAAATAAAATTCAATAAATCTTTTAAGGATATCATCTGGTGTAATTCCACAATCTTTTAAATGATCATTAAATTTAGAACCATCAACATCATATGATTCGAATTTTTTATTAACAACTCTTATCTTTTGAGCTTGCTGAGGAATTGATGAGGATGGAATGTATTTATAAGCGAGTAGTCTTAAAAAGGCCTCTACCATCATACCTGCATTTTCACTATCAGGATTTGACATAAAATCCATTAAAATATCTGAACGCTTTGGTAGTTCACCAGCAAAAGTCACAGTATAACCGTTTACCTTTAGAGTCTTACTAAATTGTTGCTCTGAGTAAATGTCAGTTTGAGGCATACCAATAAGACTATCAGAGAATTTATTTAGAGAATCTTTTATTTCATTTACTGTCTTGTCATTGAAAATGTCATAAGGTAATTCACCTTTTTGAGTATGCTTTTCTAAAATCTCATCAATCGATTTATCTGAAGAAATCTTTTCTGATTCTATGATTTCTCTTAAGATGTCTGATTTATCAAGGTTATCAAGAGAGAAAGGCTCCTCATCATTTAGCTTAATCTGATTTTTCAAATCCAACTTGATATTCAATCTTGATTTTAAGAAAGACTTACATGGATTTAAAAGCGCATTCTTTAAGTCACTTATTGAAACAGTAATGTTAGGTTGCAAAGTTATATTCCAAGGATTTTTATCTTGTGAGTTCCCTAAACAACCTATAGGGATCTTTTTATCTTTTTCTGTTGGTAAACCATTTTCACTAATATCCATCTTCCAAAAAGCAGTTTTGTTAAAAGAAGGGTACAGCTTTAAACTGTCAGAACTTTCTTTTTGATAATTGATCAAATCATAAGAATTTAAACGTTCCTGTCTGAAAAGACGCTTCAATACGTTCTTGCGATTTTCTTCACTGTTATTTGGATCTGAATTTGGAACTGTAAAATTATCACCTAAATAATCTTCAAGCTCAGTAATTACTGTAGATGGATTTTTTTGTGTCTTATCAATTGGAGATTCACCTAAATAAGACAGGTATAAGCTCTTTTCTGCTGACAGAATTGCTTCTAAGAAGATATATCTGTCATCAATTGATAATGATCTGTCATTGATCCTAGATAAGGACTTAACTCCCATTAAGTTAAAGCTTGGGGTTGTGTCTTTTCTAGGGAAGGCATCGTCATTTAAACCTAAGATGTAGATATGTTTAAAAGGAACAGCTCTCATTGGCATCAATGAGCAGAAGATTAAACCACCACGTAAGTATCTTGATGAGTCTCTGTCGTTACCAAAGGCGTGGATTAGTTTTGCTCTAAAGACAGGTAGCTTAATCTTGATATTAGAGCGAACACCTTCATCAAAAAGACTGTCGTTCTCACTGTTTTCTTGAGAACTTTCGCTACCCTTTAAGTTATTAACTGCCTCGTTCATCTCAGAGAGGATCTGACTGATTGCTTCAACCTCTTCTTTAGAATCATCGTCTAATACGAAGAAATTGTCTAACAGCAACACCTGAAGTTTTTGTGTCCACTCTAAAGTGGTGATATTCAGATTTGGAGAGAACTCATCTCTAATCTGTTTTATCTTATCCACAAATTCACAGAACTTGTTAAGTAGTTCAAAATCACCAGTGTCGATATCATCATATCCGTCAGTATCAGATCCTGAACCTAGCATAAAGCCTTTTAACAGACGGTTAAGTCCAGCCTCTAAAGTCCATGGCAAAGGTTCTTTATTCTCATCTGCAAAATTTAAATTCTCTTTAACCTCTTGCTCATCTAATCCCCAATGAACTTTTGCTCCTGCTAGCCAATTTTCAATCACAGATAAATCATCAACTGTAATTCCAAACTTGTTAGCGATTGCATCTACGGATAAAAGATCTGAAATCAAATTCGCAGTTATTCCTTTATTACCAATAGAGAGTAACTGCACCACAGCATCAGCAATCTTGCTTGATGAGCGTACGGTCTTATCGCAAATTGAGTAAGGGATGAAATCAGGATCGTCTCGATTAACAGAACCAAAGACAGCTTCAATTAAAGGAGCATAACTCTCAATATCAGGCATCATGACTAGCATGTCTCGAGGAGCTGTTGCGTTACCAGAATCGTCTTTTTCCTTTTTAATTGTAGATAAGATCTCATCACGTAAGATCTCAATCTCACGCATTGGTGTATGACATGATCTAATTTGGAATGATCTGTCATTGTCTTTAATTAAATGAACACCTTTGCCATCTAGAGTTAACAAACGCTGTTTTAAGGTATCCAGTACAGATAAATCTGAAAGATCATCATTAATCTCTTCATCTTTCCCATTTTTCCTGTCGACAAAGGCTTGAGTGACATCAACAGCATCTTCTTGTGACAAAAGCGTATTTAAGGTATCTCTTCCTTGTTTTCCTAGTGAGATTAAAAGAGGATTTCCATCTACAAGTTCGTCATTCTCATAGTTTTTATAAAAGTTTTCGTAATAAGCATCTTCTTTTGCAGAAGAAAGATCAAAGCCATGTACACCTTTAATATCTAGCTCATATTTATCTTTTAAGGCATTTGATCTTAGATACTTTACAATCTGCTCTTTTTCCCATTTCCAGTTTACTTTCTCTGAGCGCATGTCTCCCCAATATTCCTGACATGGATTTAAGTTCATAAAGAAAACAGGAATTATCTTTCCAAGAGCAGCGAATAACTGTATAACCTGAGTAGGAAGAGCAGTAACACCAAAGATAAAGACTCGCTTTGGCATTTTTGAGTAATCTATAGTTGCAGGATCGCTTTGCATTGCTTCTAACTTTTGAATTAGATTACTTACAACTGTAGCTCTATCCCATAGATTTGCTTCATTGTTGGTCTTTTCTAGATTGCCTTTAAGTTTTGTCCATAGTTTAATCTGCCAGATATTACCTACGATAGAACGAACAGCATTATCTTTTCTTGAAGTGGATTTTGCACCACTCTCCTTATATTTACTAGAAGTTGCTTTTGCAATCCAATCAGCCAATACAGAACCAGGTGCAACCTTATATTTTCCATCTTCAACAGATACTGCATCAAAAACGGAATCATCAAACTTATTCCAAGCTAGAATCCAATCTGGGCGATACATCTGATATTGATCAAAGGTATCAGCAATTGCACCACACAGTTGGTATGACTTTTCAGTCTTCTCAATAGATGTATCAAGATTTAGATATTCTTTCATTGGCTCGTAGATAGGATCATCGCTTTTTGAAATTTCATCTATCAAAGAAAAGATTGACCATGTCATATGCTCATGAGAAAAACGGTTGGATGAATCTGCATTATTTAAGTTTTTATGCAATGACCAGATAAAAGCCCATACTTGTTCAAAATCAATACCAGAGCAAACCCCATTTTGTTTTGCAATTTCCTGCTGAAGGTAGGTTTGCATACCCTTGTTCATAACAATTACTTTTTCAAAAGCAAATGGATTGCCATTATTAGGAGGAGTGAGTTTTTGAATGACTTGAGAACAGATTAAAGCTAATGTGCTTAAGTCGTTTGAGTTAATTACATTCATTAACATTTTAAGGCTCCTCTTAATTGTAATGAGAAAAGCTTAACCTAGAGCAAGATCATTTGATGCTAATTAGGTCTAAAAATAAGAATTTATTGTATTGTTTAACGATTCGCTTTTGCTATTTAAGTATATAGGTATATTAACACAAATATAACGATTAGTATTATAAATATACGCACTAATTATAAAAATAAGAAAAGTTAAGTTATGTATTGGAATATGAATACGTTCGCTTGATGAGAAGTTATAGGTAGAAGGTAGGTTGATTCAGCAAGGAAGAATGGAAAATGATGAGTTTTAAGCGGGCATAAAAAAGCCCACCGAAGTGGGCCTTTTTTAATCATTGCAAGAAATTATTTCTTGTAACGACGAGCTAGGTTGTCTAAACGCTCGTTAGCACGTGCAGCGTCTGACTTAACGAATGCAACGTCGTTTGCTAACTTTGACTGCTGAGCCTTTAAAGCGTCAACGTCAGCTGCGATAGCGTCTAACTTTGACTCTAAAGCAGAAGTGTTTGCACAACCAACTAATACTGATGAACCTAAAGCAACAACAGCTAAAGTAGCCTGGAACTTATTCATTTTTATCTCCAAAACTGTTTAAACAGATAATAGGAACAAACAAACATAACCTTTGTTCCTTTGAACAATGCTAATTATAGTATCAAAATTTGCGAATGGCACATTTATTTCAAAAATTTTACAAATTTTTTTTAAAAATTTTTCTCATGAACATTAAACAATGCTCAAAATTATAACCAACACATTGAAATATAAGGATATATTCAGTATATTGGCTATTTATAATCTATGTAAAATGTTAGTTACTTATTTTCATTTTTGAGCATTTTTACCACTTGCACTAGATCTTTCAGGCATTTTGCGTCTGAAATTTTGCTTTTTTCGGTCTCAATATGCTCGCCAACTAGGAATAAATTTGAAATTCCAGCTCCCTTGGCCGCAATTAAATCACTTGCATGATCTCCAATCATAATAGAGGACTTTAGATCAATACCAAGATCTGTTGCAGCGCTCTTGAACATACCGCTCTTAGGTTTTCTGCACTCGCAGATACAACGGTATTTCTCTATAGGAGCTTCTGGATGATGTGGGCAGAAGTAAATTCCATCAAAACAAGCATCATATAAAGACAGATTTGCCTGCATGAATGAAGTTACTTTAAAAAAATCTGATTCTGTGTATTTGCCTCTGGCAATACCAGACTGATTGGTGACAAGGACTAAAAGATATCCCATATCTTTTAGTTCCTTTAATGAAGAAGCTACGCCTTCAATCAGATCATAATTCTCTATTTTTCCAACGAAGCCGTAGTCTATGTTGATTACACCGTCTCTATCAAAAAAGGCAGCTTTTCTCACTATGCTAAATCCTTAATCTTAGCAGGATCTAAAGCGATATCCTCAGATAAGGTAATCACAATCCCCTTATCTAATACTTCTTTAGCAATATCTTTAGCTTCTTCTAAAGAATGCAGTTTGCATGAACCACACTGATATGGATTTGATGCAGGAACTACAGTACCTTCAGGCAAAGAATAGATATCTTCCATTGAAGCTCTAAAAGCATCAGCAACTTTGCCTGCATCAGCTTTACCAATAAGGCTCATATAGAAGCCAGTCTTACAGCCCATAGGTGAAATATCAATTACTTCCACCACACCTTTCTCATTTAAATGCTCTCGCATGAAGCCTGCAAAGAAGTGCTCAAAAGTGTGAATTCCCTTCTCAGGCATCATCCCCTGATTTGGTTTCTTAATACGCAGATCCCAGACTTCAATTTCATCGCCTAAAGGGGTTTTCATCACTTTAGCTAGTCTTACTGAAGGAGCTGGCATAATGGTATGGTCTACTAAAAAACTGTCTACTAATGGCATTTTTATATCCTTCTTTATGTATTTTTCTAATACAAGTGTTCAAATATAACGTGGTCTTTTAACTATATACTAGTATAGATTGCAACGCTGTAACTGATATTTATAGTTTTGAGAGCGGTTATAAACCTGTCTAGCTACTTTAATCAGCCAATCCTTGCCTTTATAGGTTCCCTTTCTGTAACCTGACCAACCTTCATGATAATTTAAATACTGATTAAAAGCATCAGTTAACTTTACACCATTAGTCTTTTTGGTCTTGGTCATGTACCAGCCAATAAAGTCTAATGAGTCTTTAAAGTTAGAACGTGATGAGAAGAATGAGCCTTCATCATCTACGTAGTCATCCCAAACAGGATCTTGAGCCTGGGCATAACCGTATGCAGAGCTTCCTCTTCCATAAGGGATAAATAAGAACCAACGCATTGGAGGCTGAGCATCTTCTCTAAAGCCAGATTCCTGAGCCATGATAGACATAGCTACATTGATAGGCACACCATACTTACGATGTACATCGTGAGCATCAACATACCAGCTATCCTTCTCCTGAAAAATAGAGCATAGATTCTCTGTATTAGAAGGTGGTGTAGTAGTACAGCCTGTCATCACCGCCAAGCTAAATACGGTTAGTGCGATACTTTTTAGGGAAAGTCTCTTCTGCATAGTAAGTCTTAATGTATCCAATATGATTTATTACCAGAATTAAATAGCGTCGTCGCCTTCTTCACCAGTACGAATTCTGATCACGCGCTCTACATCTGATACGAAAATCTTACCATCGCCGATCTTACCTGTATGAGCACCTTCTGTGATGGCTTCAATACATAGATCAACATCCTCATCTTTTACTACAAGCTCAATCTTAGCTTTTGGTAAAAAATCAACTACGTACTCAGCACCTCTGTAAAGCTCAGTATGACCTTTCTGTCTACCAAAGCCTTTAACCTCTGATACGGTCATACCAGAAATACCTTTTGAACTTAAAGCTTCACGAACGTCGTCTAATTTGAATGGTTTGATAATCGCTGAAATTTTTTTCATTTTTTTATCCTAACCTGTGAAAGTTATTATTGTGCGCCTGCTAGGCTGTTTGCATATTCTAACACTTAAGCCTAGTGATTTTCTCTTAAATAGAATGCAATTATCACAAATATAGAATGACTTATATTATCAGGTCTTAGGTTTTCTCAAGGATTGAAGCTGTATTAGAGGAATTTATAAGTGCTTAAAAATTGACTTTATATCTGCTCTATTACTTTCTACCTTTTCTATTAATTGACGGTTTAACTCCCTCGCCAAAGATCTGTCATCAAATTTTCTAAAACCACCATTAATTTTCGCTTCAATTAATCATTTTCTTGACGATATTAATTTCATTGAAACTCACATTAATGATGTATTAATACAAAACTCCTTATAAATCGCTATGTTAAAGAAAGATTTTAGTTTTGGCACATCAATTGCAACAGTAAAAGTACATTTGGAAATACGTCAATTTTTGGAGTTTATTATGAATCACGAAGTTTCAAATACCGCTTTAAAGACTATCAATACTGTTATGATGTGGTTATTCTGCCTGACCGTTTTAATGTTAATTGTACCTTGGCAGGCTGTATCAACAGAATTTGCCGACCGTATTGAATCCAATAAGATCTTTTTATATTTCGCTCTGATAATTGAAATTTCAAACTTCATTTCTCAGGCAGTTTTCTCAGTAAATACACTTTTACGCAGAAAGAACAGCGTCAAGAGAATTCAGGAAAAAGTTGAAAAGGCTGTTGAGACTTTAGACTTTGCTGAACGCGCTCTGCTTCGTGAGTATGTATTACAGAGAAAGTCAGTTTTAACCTTACCTGTAACAGAACCTACCGTTAGAAACCTGATTGACGACGGTGTGTTAAAGATTGTTAATGTTGTGGATGATGTAACAGCTAAAGCACAGATCATTATCTCTAAAGAAGCTCGTCCATATATCACCTACAAAGCAATCGGTTTAACCTTAGGTAAAATGAGCGAGGAGCAGATTTCACAGATTATGAACTCAAGACCTGATTATGCTAGAGAGAAAGCAATTCAGACCAACCGCGTATTCATAGGTTCACGTTCAGTAAATCAGTTGTACAAAGGCAATGATCCTAAGGACAAGCCAAGCAACGACGTAGCAGCTTAATATTCCATAATGTACTCCAAACAAGGTCCTAGAAATAGGACCTTATTTGTTTGTACCTGCAAAACAGCAGGTACAACATCCTAAAGTTAAAAGACAATACTTTTGAGGTCTGTCATTTGCTTTGTCAGTATTATGAACGATTTTTTGACAGGTAATCTTTTAGCTTATCAACTAAACCAAGATCAGCTGGTAACCATGCAACCGAGTCTAGAGAATACTTATCAAGCCACTTGGCAGCTTCATGCTCTAAGAGTTCCAGTTTTCCTGACAGTACAGAACAGATATAACATTTCATTGACAGATGAAAATTAGGATAATCATATTCGACAGTGTCAAAATATTCCTTTACCTTAATTTCAGTATCAAGTTCTTCTTTTATCTCTCTTACAATGGCGTTTTCAGGAGTTTCACCTTTCTCAACTTTTCCACCGGGAAATTCCCAGCCATCTTTAAATTCACCATAGCCTCTTTGTGTTGCAAATATCTTTTTATCTTTAATGATAATGGCTGCAACAACGTTTACTGTTTTCATATTATTTCCGTATTACTTGTTTACTATATAGTCAAAAATGTCGTCCCGAACCGGATTTTCAAGTTTTAACATCAGATTGACTGCAGAAAAGGATCAGTCTTCTGTCTCATCAGAATCACCATCTACGATCGTTATAAGCTCGTTATACAGCTGATCTGGAACTTCATTTTCAAGCAGAAAGTTCATGGTAATAGGCTTATCACCTTTTGCTGTACCATCAATAGTGTTCACTTTACCAAGATAGATAAAAGGAGCTGTTATATTTTCTAATGACGGATACTTTCTGACAAACAAATGCAGATTTACCTTATTGTCTTTATTATGAATAAGGTTATTGCCTATATCTGAATCCTGTTTTGTACTGTTTGGTGACTGCCATTGAAATAACTGGGGTGATAAAAACCTGTCATCATAATTTACAGAGTTTTTTATTCCCTCTTTCTTATATAAATCCACAAATAGAAGGTAATCGGATTTTACTGCCGTTATTAATCCATGACCTCTAAATGATGAATGTGTCTTCTCATAGTTTGTAAGAGGCGCCGTATCACGCATAGAGTATTCTGAATAGAGTTTGAAAAATGGTGTTCCATAATTTACAGTTCCAAATTCAGAGACATAACGTCTTAGTCCATATTCAATTGCATCTTTTACCCAAGGAAGCAAAGGATTGCCTGATGTTAAAAACTCAATTACATACTTATTCAAAGATAGGTTATCTTTATCTTTTAAAAGTCTGATGTTTTCATAGGAGCTGTTTTCATTTTTATCAAAATATACGCCTGACAAGACATTTGCCGCATGGTTTAAAGTACCTGCAGAAGGATTATCAATGTATTTTTCAAGTTTTCTGGCTATTTCAGAACACTGCAAAGTAAAGTTTTTAGCTTCCATTAGAGATTTTATAATCACAAGTTCATAAGGCCGTTTTGATGGAAGCAGAAACTTATGTACAAACTTTAACATACAGTAACCAGTAGGTTCATCAAATGCCCAGGAAACAGGATTACTTTTAGCTTCAACAGATTTCACAAAGTCATAATAGGTACTGAAGGCTGCTGGTTTGGTAAAGTTTAAAGGATCATAGGCGCCATCCTGCTTCAGAAAATCGGTAAGCATTGGTATTTTATTGCCATTGATTTTCTTAAAGCTGTAATAATTATCTTTAAGATACTTTAACGCATAGAACTTCTCATGCTCCAACTGTTTTAAAATCTGCTTTTTGGTGATCCTGTCCATATGGATATGAGTACTGCCAGGAATATCAGAAAAATCATTTTCTACAGAAACTTTCAGTGAATCTCTGTCGTAGTTGTTTTTCCCATTTAAGGCGATAGCCATTAGAAATGACTTCTGATAATTACCGATAAAATCAAGAACAGTTACAAACTCTTTATTAGGAAGCTTTCTAAGACCACGTCCTAACTGTTGCACAAAAATAATGGAAGATGCTGTAGGTCTTAACATCAGAATTGTATTTACAGATGGAATATCAACACCTTCATTGAAAATATCCACTGTAAAGATGACACTCAATGGCTCATTTTCATTCTCAAGTTTTTTTATAAAGCTATCTCTTTTACCAGAACTGTCTTTTCCAGACAATGCTACAGCATAATCATTGCTGCCAGGAGAAAGTCTCCTGTTGAACTCATCTGCCATATATTGAGCATGTTCAACGGTTGCACAAAAACCTAAAACTTTTGCTTTACCATCACCGTCATGATCGTAAAACTTCATTTTCTCAAGAATATAGTCGACGCGCACTCCAACCATCAGAAGCTTAGCCACTTCATCAAGATAACCTGACTCTCCTGGTTTGTTTTTCAACTTACTGTAATCAATTCCCTGTGCATCAGTAATACCAAAGTAGTGGAACGGACAGACAAGATCGAAGGCCAAAGCATCTCTTAATCTGATTTCAATTGCAACATTATTGTCAAAGAGACTGAAGACATCTCCTGAATCGGATCTTTCAGGGGTTGCTGTAAGTCCTAGTAAAAACTTAGGCTTGAAATAATCTAAAATCCTTTTGTATGTACTGCTTGTGGCATGATGAGCCTCATCAACAACGATGTAATCAAAAGCTTCGTTTTTAAATTCTTCAAAATGGTCAACTAAAGTATCACGTGATGCGAAAATGTATTTTGCATCTTTATTCTTTTCTCTTGCATTAAAAAATCCGGAGCTGTAGTTACTGTCTGTAGCTTTTATAACATCATCAAAAGATTCCTTTGCTTTAGACAGGATCTCACTTCTGTGCACAATAAACAGAAGTTTTTGAGGCTTAAACTGCATGGCATCAAAAACACTCATGTAGGTTTTACCGCTACCTGTTGCTGCAATGGCAAGAGCTTTTGTCTATCCTAGAGCTCTCAATTTATCAAGCTTTGTAATAGCTTCAGACTGCATGCGATTAGGTCTTATGCTCTCATCAAAAGTGAAAAGATCTTTACTCTCAGATAACTGTTTAGGATGATTGATTAAGTATTTTCTATAGGAGTCTAAAAACTCAGTAGAGTAGTCTTTGGCAAATTCACTCTCCCACAATCTGTCAAATTCTTTTAGGATGTCAGATGAGAGATTTTTGTCACTGTCATTTACTGGAGTAGAGGTTGAATGGAGAACATTCCATTCCATATTACATTTTAAAGCTGAAGCTGTAAGGTTTGATGAGCCAACGAGAACTGTCCATTTCGGCTGATTGTCATCAGCTTTAAAACCTTTGAAAAGAAAACCTTTTGTATGAAATCCATAATCAGAGCCAGGAACAAAAATCTTTAATTTCACATTTGAAAAAGCGGCCAGCCTTTCAAGAGCCTTTGGATCAGTAAAATGGAGATAAGTTGATGTTAACACCTCACCTTTAATCTTATTATCTTCAAGCTCTTTTAAGGTATCCAGTAAGATCTGCAATCCACCATAGGTAATAAAAGCCACACTAATCTTGAACTGTGAGCAACCTTCGAGAAGAGTTACCAGGGTAGAATACACATTTTTAGATTTACTGTTATAGATAAAAGAGGCTTCCTGAGTCATAGTCTGTACCATGAATTTAAACTTATTCTAATGACCAGAGTGTAGCAGCTTTGTATAAAAATACCAGACAGCAAAATACTGTTTTGATGTGAAACTAACAGTACGCAGCAATCCTGAAGAGAGCTTTAAAACATCTGATGTTCAAGTTTCTGTATTAGAAATAGACGGGGTTTATGAAGAGGTAAAATCAGACTAAAAGTATGACGTTTACGTTGGTGGTTAGACTGATTTGTTTGTCTAAGACAAAAAGAAATCCCCAGCTTTGCTGACTGAGGATTTTTTAGCATTCATCTGGTTACATAAATAGTAACAAAAGCGAATGATTATAAGATTAAATTAGTACTCAATAGTACTCATCTTTGAAAGCTTCTTGCGATCATGCCATGCTTCAATGTAACGAACGGTACCAGTTCTACCACGTGAACACATTGAAGAGGTTAGAGCAAAGCCACCCTTATAGTGAACACCATCTAGCAACTCACCTGGGGTTACACCAGTTGCTGAGAAGAAGCACTGATCGGTGGTTACAAGCTCGTCAATTGAACGGATAGCCTTTAAATCAAAGCCATCTTTGATGATAGCTTCGCGCTCTTCTTCGGTCTTTGGCTTTAATCTTGTGAGCATCTGAGCTCCGGTGCCCTTTAAAGCACAAGCAGTTACAACAGCTTCAGGAGTACCACCAACACCTACTAACATATCGATATCTGATCTTGGATCGATAGTCATTAAGGCACCCGCGATATCACCATCTGAGTGAACCATTACACGAGCACCAGCTGCGTGGATCTGATTGATTAACTCAGCATGGCGAGGCTTATCTAATACGAATACCTTTAAGTCACCTACTCTCTTACCTAATGCTTTAGCTACATTTAAAAGATTATCTTTGATTGGAGCATCAAGATCAATAACATTAGCGGCCTCAGGACCTACCGCCATTTTTTCACAGTAGTAGCTGTGACCTGGGTTGAACATAGTGCCCTTTAATGCGATACCAACAGCAGCAATACCATTTGGTCTACCACCTGCAACACATGAAGTTCCGTCGATAGGATCAACTGCGATATCAAACTCTAAGCCGTCACCGAAACCTACTTTTTCGCCAGTGTATAGCATAGGAGCATCATCTTTTTCACCTTCGCCGATGACAATGGTTCCTTTGATATGCAAACTTTGGAATGCAATACGCATTGCATCTACAGCTGCTCTATCAACAAGCTCTTTATCACCAAGACCTGTGAATTTTGCTGAAGCTAAAGCAGCAGCTTCTGTTACACGAACTAAATCAAGAGCGATATTCTTATCGGCTAAATGTTGTTGCATCATTACCTCTAAACTTCATGAAGTGCACAAAATGTGCATTTGTGTGCGGATTTTCGATGCGTGTATGATACACCGATATTAAGAATTATTAAAAACAAATCGTAAAAATCATGTTGAAAAAACAGAAGTGGCTTTTACAAAGAAGATTAAGTCAAGCGTATAGGTATCATTAGTCCCTATAAATTTCAACTTTTCAGTAAATGACAAGGCACCTCAACACAATTTTTAACACCTAAAATTGGCTATTTCATACATTTTTTAACACCTGTTTTAGTGCTAAAACTACATTTTTTCACATCTACTAATTATTCATATACTTGATTTATTTATAAATCAATATGTTAAGTTTTACTCACAAAATTAAGATACAATGACACATGATCTTACTTACATGAGGCAAACCAAAGATAACCGATGCCAGCTTATAATGAAGCATATCTAGATGAAGTTGTAGAAACTCAAGGAAAGCTATTTGCCCACATTGCTTACGATTTTCCTGACATGGATACCAAAGACTTCATTGAAAGCTATATGAAGAGTAAAACACGTCACTACATTGATGTTTCTCAAGCCTATGTAAGTACTAAAAATTACCTAGAGCTTTTTGAATACTTCTGTGAGGTTGATAAGTATCAACTAAAGAAAGGTAAAGCATTAGGTGTTTTTATACCTGATTGGATAGGTAGATTTTATGCTTACTATCAATGGAAATATGATCTTCCTAGTGCTGAGCTATTAAAAATCGTTCCTTTAGACTTTCTTAAAAGGTCTTTTTATGGTCTGCAAGATCTTGAGATAGAGCTTGCTGCAGCAAGGGTTCATGACCATTTAAAAGAGCAGAAATAAAGACTTCTCAAAAGGGAAATTCAAAAAGCTCACCTTCTACATTAGACTCAATCAATTCTGTGATCGGATCTTGTGATGCAGAAAGTGAGCTTTTTACTAAGCCATTTCAAAGGCAAGAGTAAAGGTTGTGCCTTCACCTAGTTTTGAATCAACATCGATAGAGCCATGACACTCTTCAACGATGTGTTTTACGATAGTAAGACCTAAACCTGTACTGTCTTTATTGGAGTGACTTCTGTCAACACAGAAAAATCTTTCAAAGATTCTGTCCTGATCTTCTTTTGGAATACCAATACCGGTATCTTTTACAACAATAAAGAACTTGTGCTCCTGCCTGAAGATCTTGCAGTTAACAATACCATTTTCTTTGTTGTATTTAATAGCATTATCAATTAAGTTGTAGAGAATTTCAGACATATATCTGCGTACGAAATTCATCTCCAAATCTTCACTATCAAGCACAAGGGTTACGCCCTTTTTAGAAGCTTTCTCTTTTAGAGAATCTACTACACTTTCAGAGAGTGACTTTAAGTTTATATGCTCACTTTGTGCTTTTACGCCTGATTCAACCTTTGATAAGAACATGATGTCGTTTATCATGTTCAACAAAGCCTGACCTTCTGAGCGGATCTTTTTACCAAAGTTCTGTAAATCATCAGGACGTACAATACCGTTTTCAATAAGTTCTGCTCTACCAATGATAGATTGTAGAGGTGTCTTTAACTCATGAGATACATTTGAAGCAAATTCCTGACGTTGCATCTGCAACTGCTTAGCTTTAGTAATATCAACTAATAAGAGTACGAAACCTACTAATTTGTCGTTTTCGGTGATCTTATTGAAAATTAGTTTGTAATACTTACCTGATAACTCAATATCCTGCTTCACACTCTCAATCTCTTCTCTTTTCTCAAAGATTGAACAAAAGATTGGAGAACGATTTATGTTAAGCAGGCTCTCACCCTTGTACTTTTCAGGCTCATCAATATTGAAAATAGACTGCGCACTCTGATTTATCAGAATAACCTCTCCTTTCTTGTTTAAAAAGATGATGCCCTCAGACATATAGGCTGTCATCACTTTTATTTGAGAATGAGCTGCAGTTACTTTACGTAATAACTTCTTAATACGGTGCTGATGAGAATCAATCCTTTCTAAGAAAGGCTTTAACTCGTCATAAACTACGTTATCAGCAGGATTGTTCAAATCAATTTTATTGATAGGACTTACAATCTTAGCTGAAATTCTCTTAGCTAAAATAACTGATACTACGATAGCTAACAGCAGAATGATAAGCAGGTGTAAACCTAATGAGAGAGCCTGTGAAAAGATGTTATCTGTAGTGTAGGCACAGCGCAATACATCGCCTGACTTTAACCTTACAGCATAGTAAACAGTTCTCTTACCTAAGGTAGAAGAGTATCTGTAAACTCTGCTTTTACCGGTTTTCTCAGCCTGACGAAATTCTAAAAGCACCTGAC
>JABLTL010109899.1_pt1 | contig 21982 bp, 16 predicted proteins | sample 7160151 | NCBI WGS metagenome assembly JABLTL01 (sample SAMN14651223, study PRJNA627086) | human gut metagenome | isolation source: feces | host: Homo sapiens
GACATCCTTAGGGAGGTGCTCCTGAGTGACTCACCCCTGGCACGCGGATGGCGAGGCTGGCGCATGGCGGCCTACCCCCACACCGAGCCGGGCATCGACCTGAAGCTGCTCACACGCCACAGGGGACGACTGCCCATAGGCGGATACCTGGGAGGGACAATCGTGCACGACGGCGAGAATCACTACTCGTTCGTGGAAATCGCCAGGGACAGCAGGTGGGTGCCGCAGCAGCGCAACCCGCACATCTACGAGGGGCGCTTCGTCAACGTCAACCGCCGCCCCGACGGCAGGCTCTATCCCTCGCTCACCCGACCGCCCTACACCGAGGTGTTCACCTTCAGGCACTTCTGCCTGGCTGCAGCCGAAGAGCTGCGCATGGTGGCAGACATGATAGGATAGGCCTGGGAGAGGAAGCGGGAGGCTGAAGGCTGGGAGGCATAATCTGACAACTGACAATTCTGACAATTCTGACAATTAGTGTTCATCATGACGAAATCCTCTTTTTTAGACTCTATAACTATTTATATATTAAATAGATATATATAATAAGAGGGGGAATTGTCATCCCTTGAAATTTAATTGTCAGAATTGTCAGATGTCAGAACAGGAACGCTCCACTTGCCACAGTCTCTCTCTCAAAGGCTGATAACCAATAGTTTACATCACATTAACGAACAAGACAGACAAACAGAAATGAAGTACAACATCAGTAAACCAACCCCTCCAGCCATGCCAAATCTGGGTCGTGGCACGGAATGCGTGCAGCTTTTGCTCTCGCAAACGTCAAAAGACATGCACCAGTCGCTCGTGCCCATGCTATTTCCTGTACTGGGGGCGCACATAAGTGGCGCAGAATTTATGTATCCCGACCGCAGCTGGAAGGAAATGTGCGGCATGATGGGCAATCTGGTGGCCGAGAGCGGTGCCGGCAAGGGGCAGCTGTCGGGGCTCCCGTACCTTTGCCATGTGACAGGAAAGCATGCGAAAAGCACATTCCCAGTAGGGGAGAAAAATTTTCCCAACTGGAGAAATATCTACTGTAGTTTCAGATGACAAATGCGTAGCCTTTATCGTACAGGAAAACGTTTCAACCCAACTCCCGACACCCCGTCGGCACCCGCACGAAAAGCGCCCTACGAGCCCGCAAATGGCAAAAACAGGCATGTGGGCAGAAATGCAGCACGACGCATTCATGCACGTGCGCGAGAAAATAATAGGAGAAAAACTTGCAGATACAACAAATACGGCTTACCTTTGTATTTGGAATCCCACCCGGGCGAAAGGCTACACACGCCCAGGTGAGGCATCGCCTGCCCCTTGGTACTTCGCTCCCTGCGGCCTCGGGCAGAGCATCAGAGAGGAGAACAGACAGTATTAAATAAGAATGGAAGATCAGGAAAGAATTATCAAAGTTGACATCGAGCACGAGATGCGGCAAAGCTACATCAACTACTCCATGAGCGTGATAGTGGCACGCGCACTGCCCGATGTGAGAGACGGATTCAAGCCTGTGCACAGGCGCATCCTCTTCGGCATGAAGGAGATGGGCAACCTGCACAGCAGACCATACAAGAAGTGTGCACGTATCGTGGGTGAAGTGCTCGGTAAGTTCCACCCCCACGGCGACAGCTCAGTATATTTCGCACTCGTGCGCATGGCACAGGAGTGGGCCATGAGATACACGTTGGTGGATGGGCAGGGCAACTTCGGAAGCGTGGATGGCGACAGCCCCGCCGCCATGCGATACACCGAGGCACGACTGAGCCTCATGGGCGAGGCCATGATGGACGACCTGGACAAGGAGACCGTGGATATGACCAACAACTTCGACGACACCCTGCAGGAGCCCACCGTGATGCCCACCAAGCTGCCCAACCTGCTGCTCAACGGAGCCACAGGCATAGCCGTGGGTATGGCCACCAACATACCCACACACAACCTGGGAGAGGTGATAGATGCATGCGTGGCATTCGTAGATAATCCCGAGATGGACGTGGAGGCGCTCATGCAGTATGTCAAGGGTCCCGACTTCCCCACCGGAGGCTACATCATGGGACTGCAGGGCATCAAGGACGCATACGAGACCGGACGCGGACGCATCATCATGCGCGCCAAGGCCGACATCGAGGCAGGCGACACACACGACAAGATAGTGGTGACCGAGATACCCTACGGAGTGAACAAGCAGCAGCTCATCGAGTATATCGCACAGCTGGTGCAGGAGAAGAAGATAGAGGGCATACACAACGCCAACGACGAGAGCGACCGCGACGGAATGCGCATCGTGATAGACGTGAAGCGTGACACCAACAGCCGGGTGGTGCTGAACAAGCTGTTCAAGATGACCCCCATGCAGACCAGCTTCAGCGTGAACAGCATCGCACTGGTCAAGGGTCGCCCGCAGCTGCTCACCCTGCGCGACTTCATCAGCAACTTCGTGGAGCACCGCCATGAGGTGGTCATCCGCCGCACCAGATACGACCTGCGCAAGGCCGAGGAGCGCGTGCACATCCTGCGCGGACTCATCATCGCCAGCGACAACATCGACGAGGTGGTGCGCATCATCAAGCAGAGCCAGACACCCGCAGCAGCACAGCGTGCGCTGGAGGAGCGCTTCGGGCTGGACGAGATACAGAGCAAGGCCATCGTGGATATGCGACTGTCACAGCTCACCGGTCTGCAGCAGAACAAGCTGCATGCCGAGTATGACGAACTGATGAAGAAGATAGAGTACTTCAACCAGATACTCACCGACGACAACCTGTGCCGCAAGGTCATCAAGGACGAACTGCTGGAAGTGAAGGAGCAGTTCTGTGACGTGCGCCGCACGGAAATCATGCCCAACGCCGACGAGTTCAACGCCGAGGACTTCTATGCCGATGACGAGGTGGTGGTGACCATCAGCCACATGGGCTACATCAAGCGCACACCCCTGGCAGAATTCCGTGCACAGGGACGCGGAGGCATAGGCGTGAAGGCAAGCAGCACCAGGGACAACGACTTCATCGAGAAGATCTACCCCGCCACCATGCACAACACCATGCTCTTCTTCACCGACCGCGGACGCTGCCACTGGCTCAAGGTGTATGACATACCCGAGGGCAACAAGCAGAACAAGGGACGAGCCATACAGAACATGCTCATGATACAGCCCGGCGACAGCATAAGCGCATGCCTGTGCATACGCAAGCTGCAGGACCCCGAGTTCTGCCAGTCACATCATGTAATGTTCTGCACCAAGAACGGCATCATCAAGAAGACACTCCTCACGGAATACAGCCGCGTGCGTGCCAACGGCGTGAACGCCATCAACATACGCGAGGACGACCAGGTGATAGGCGTGGAGCTGACCAACGGAAAGAACGAAATCATCGTGGCCAACGCAGGCGGACGAGTGGTGAGATTCCCCGAGGACCTGGTACGCGACATGGGACGAGTGAGCACGGGCGTGCAGAGCATCATCCTCGATGACGACCCCAGAGACCGTGTGGTGGGCATGTGCGTGGTCAATGACGTGGAGAAGGAGAGCATCATGGTGCTCAGCGAGAACGGATACGGCAAGCGCACCGGAGTGGATGAGTACCGCAAGACAAGCCGCCACTGCAAGGGAGTGAAGACCATGGCCATAACGGACAAGACGGGCTACGTGGTTGCCACCGAGGTGGTTACCGACGATGACGACCTGATGATCATCAACAAGAGCGGCACCACAATACGCTTGCACGCCGACTCGGTGAAGGTGACCAAGGGACGTGTGGCGCAAGGAACCAAACTGATAGAGCTGAAGAAGCGCAACGACGTCATCAGCCATCTCAGCGTGGTGCCCCGTGACGACGAGGAGGAAGAGTACTCCGAGGAGACCGAAGAGACCCAGAACCCTGGAACTGAAGAGACCCAGACTCCCGGGACAGAGGCTCAGAACCCCGGAACAGACACCCAGAACCCCGGAACAGAAGAAAACGAATAAAGTCATATTATCTATTTCAAAACAAATCCTACGATTATGAAAAAGGTACTGTTAACGATTGCTCTCGCACTTGCAGTAGGCAGCTTGAGCGCACAGACAGCTGATGACAAGGCCAAGGCAAAGGCTGAGGCAGCCGCCCTGAAGGCCGCTCAGAAGGAAGCCAAGGCACAGGTCAAGGAAGCCCAGCAGATATGGGACGCACTCAATCTGCAGATACAGGAGAAGAAGGCTACGGCCGAGGGAACTCTGGACGAGTGCAAGAAGGGACAGGAAATCCTGCAGAAGGCCCTGCACAGCGGCATGATAGACGAGAAGAAGCTTGATGAAGCCTACTCTCTCAGCACCAACCTGTGCATGCATCCCCTCAACATCATGCTGGAGGCAGCCTCCAACAAGGTGCCCTTCGACACAGCCTATTTCTACAACAATCTGAAATGCCTGACCGACGCTCTGCACAACGAGCTGAAGTACACCAAGGTGACCAAGGGCGAGACAGGCAACGAGGCACAGCTCAAAGCCAAGCGCGTGCAGTTGTCCCAGTGCGGCGACTACTACATCTACGCTGCCCAGTTTGAGAGCGCATGCGGCCGCTACCAGAGCGCCCTCGAGGCATACGACCGCGCCATGAGCTATACCGAGACCTATCCCGAGATAGCCGACATCTGCAAGATGCGCATCCCCAAGGAGCAGATTGCCTATTACGCCTTCCACATGGCACACGACGCCAAGATGTGGGACGCTATGGAGAAGTATTACGACGAGGCCCTGAAGTTCAAGGATGGAGCCGAGGGCACCCAGCAGGCCAAGATTTCCAGCTATCTGGAGCGCAAGGATACCGTAGCCTGGGCAAAGGCCATGCACGACGTGAGCCTGCAGGAGCCCCAGAAGCACACCGACCTGATTCAGATTCTGCTCTCCTACTACCAGAAGCAGGGACTGGACAAGATGATGGCTTATGCCGATGAGGTGCTGGCAGTAGATAAGGACGTGCTCATCGCCAACTACGGCAAGGGCTACGCATATTTCGCCCAGGAGAAGTACGACGAGGCATTCGCATGCTACAGAAAGTGCAACGAACTGAAGCCCGACTACTACGACGCCTGGTACCAGGCTGGCCTGTGCAAGTTCCGTCAGGCTCTGGCCAAGAACGCCACAGTGAGCAACATCAAGAACCAGGTGAAGGCAAAAGCCACACTGGAGGAGGTGAAGAAGATGTTCGGAGAGGCTATCCCCTACTTCGAGAAGGCACGTGAGTGCACTCCCGACGAGCCCCAGAAGTGGGCCTACGAGCTGAAGCAATGCTATAGCGTGACAGGTCAGGCTGCCAAGGCTGCCGAGATGGACAAGCTGCTCTAAGCAGACACACAAGATGTGCGGGGTGGCGGACGTCTCGAGCCTGAGCGGATGCCATCCCGCACATTATATATTCCCGCACACGCGCAGGCGGACACGGGAAACCACCCTACGGCACTCAGCCCGATGCACTAAACCACATTGGATATCACCAGAGGGCCATGTGGCACAAGCCGCACACACATCCTCTGAATAACAGATAAGGCAAACATTTTTCAGAATGAAGAAATCTTTTGTTATCTTATTGCTCTTCACATGTCTGGGCAGCATGCTCCAGGCAGCAGACAAGAAGGACAAAGCCCAGAAGCCGGTGAAGATGTCAACACTCTACAAGGCTGCATCAAACGCCATCAAGAACTCTTCGGGACAAGACGGAGCAAGAACCAATCTGATAAACGCCCTGCCCCGGACCGACCTCAAGGACAAGGACCGCGCGATGATATACTACACCGCCGCCAGACTCTATGAGTCGGTCAATAGCGTGGAAAACCGAAAGGCATATCTCAAACAGCAATACGACACCGCCCTCTTCTTCAATTCGCTGCTCAACATGTACGAGCAGCTGCGCCTGTGCGACAGCGTGGATGCTGTGCCCAACGCGCAAGAGAAGGTGCGGCTGAAATACTCCAGAAAGACAAGCGACCTGCGTCAGAAATACAAGAAGAACATCCTCAACGGCGGGAAGTTCTTCCTGCGCAAGGGCAATTATGATGCCGCCTATGGATTCATGGACGCATACTATACCTACACCACCAACAAGCGCGATACCATGCTGCCCAAACTGGCCTATCGCGCGGCACTCTGCGGATACCTCTCCAACAAGCCCGCCCACACGCTGAAATACATCGACAAGGCCATCGAGGCCGCCACACGCGGCGACAAGCCCATTCTGCAGGAGTATAAGGTGCGCACCTACGAACTCCTCAAGAACGACTCGGCCTGGGTGAGAGAACTGCATGCCGGAGTCAACCAGTACCCCGAGTATGACTATTTCTTCGTTCACCTGGTCGATTATTACGACTCCCATCGCATGACCAAGGAGGGATGCGCTCTGGCCGACTCGCTCATCAAGGTGGTCACAGCCGACAAGGCCATCTACTGGTACACCAAGTGCAAGATGAAGCTCATCGAGAACGACTACGAGGCATGCATACGGTTTGCCGACAGCACCCTGCTGCGCGACCCCGCCTTCACCGACGCCTACTACAACAAGGGCAGCTCCTACCTCAATATGGCCGTCATCCGTCAGGAGAATGCATGCAGCAACATCAAGGATCCACGCTTTGAGCAGGACCGCCGCGACATACGCAATCTCTATGCTGCCGCCATGCCGTGCATGCAGAAAGTGCGCGAACTGCAGCCCGACAACATAGACCGCTGGGCACCGCCACTCTATCGCATCTACCTGTTCCTCAACAAGGGGAAGGAGTTTGACGAGATAGACAAGCTCTTGAAGAAGAAAGCGGCCGACGACAGAAAGAAGCAAGCCGAGGCTGCCAAGAAGTAGCTCCCCTCTCACAAGGGCAACGGGAAGACTCCCACAGCATCGCTTCACGCACACGCCATAACACAACCATAAACAACATACTGCACATGAACAGAAGACCTATCGCGCTGATAACAGGTGCCACAAGCGGCATCGGCGAGAGTTGCGCACACAAGTTTGCACAGGCCGGCTACAATCTGATAGTCACAGCACGGCGCTCCGACCTCCTGGCCGGTCTGAAGAGGAAATTGGAGCGACAGGGTGTGGAGGTGCTTCCACTGGTGTTCGATGTAAGGGACCGTATGGCCGCCCATGATGCCATTGCCGGCTTGCCCCAGGAGTGGGCCGAAGTGGATGTGCTGGTCAACAATGCCGGACTGGCACGCGGACTGGAGCCGGAATACGAGGGCAATATGGACGACTGGGACGAGATGATAGACACCAACATACGCGGACTGCTCACCATGACCCGTCTCATCGTGCCCGCGATGGTAGCCCGCAACCATGGGCACATCATCAACATCGGTTCTGTGGCAGGCGATGCCGCTTATGCCGGAGGCAACGTCTATTGTGCCACCAAGAGTGCGGTGAAGTCCATCAGCGACGGACTGCGCATCGATGTGGCTCACACCAAGGTGCGCGTGACGAACATCAAGCCCGGACTGGTGGAGACAAACTTCTCACGGGTGCGCTTTCACGGCAACGAGGACCGTGCCGACAAGGTTTATCAGGGCATCAAGCCACTTACCGGAGATGATGTGGCCGATGTGGTGCTCTATGCCGTACAGGCTCCCGAGCATGTACAGATAGCCGAGGTGCTGGTGCTTGCCACCCACCAGGCCAGCGGCAGCGTCATCCATCGCGAATAGTTACACGCTTGAGGGGAATTTCGAATCAGGATTTTGGGATTGAGAAGCCGAGTTCGCGCAATCCCCAAGTAGCATGACTCTTGAAAAGGACTCACATCCTTTTGACCACGAATCAAGGCTCCTGCGATGGCACACTCCCCTCTTCCCGAATCGCAGGCGGCATGACAACTCGAAAGGAGCCACATCCCTTTAACCACGAATCAAGGCTCTTACGATAGAGCAGCAGTAATCCCAGAATGACGCAGCGCGGTGCAACAGGCAAGGCACCGCGCTGCGTTTGTGTTTGCACCGTGCTGCATCCGCCTTTGCAGCGTGCTGCATGAAATGAAGCTATAAGACAGCCTCCCGCCCCCCAACACTTTTCTTGAACGAAGAAAAGACGCTGGCAAGGAAACTCATTCGTTGTCCCCGATAACAAGAAAGAGGCTGGCAGATGGTTCAGAGATAGAAATCCCGGGTAAGGCGGGCGTATTCGGGCGAACGCGCTCCATCGGCACTCTGCAGAAGCATCTCGCTGCACTCTACCGGCAGCACACGCTGGCGCGAGAACTCAAGCAGAACGCGCTTGGGCGGTTTGCGCATGACAGTACGCACGTGCAGGCTTCGGGTGAGATGCAGCCCGCGCTCAAGTGCCAGTCCCACAAAGGTGGTTTGTGATGAGGTGGGCAGCACCACCGAGAAACGTCCGTCATCGGTGAGCAGACGCACCACGGCATCAAGCAGGCTTTCAGCAGGCAGCGCCTGGGCATTACGCGCCATCATGCGGCGCTCGGAGGGAGGCAGCACATCGTTGACAAAGAAGGGCGGATTGGACAGGATGCGGTCAAAAGCCCCCTGCTGCGAAGTGAATACGCGCACATCGGCCTGCCGGATGCTGATGCGCGAGGCAAATGGACTTTCCTGCACATTCTGCTGCGCCTGCTCCACCGACGGAAAGTCGATGTCTATCCCCTCCACTTGGGCGTGTGATGCACGTTGTGCCGCCATGAGCGCCACCAGTCCGCTGCCCGTGCCGATATCAAGCACATGGCAAGCGCCATCAAGATGAGCCCACGCTCCCAGCAGCACTCCATCGGTACCCACAGGCATCGACGAGGCATCGTGTCGCACCACAAACTGGCGGAAGCGGAAGTATGGTAGGCTCATTATCCGTTTGGTTCTGTGAAACATAAATAATGCAGCAGGCGTGCCAATAGAGCCGTCTGACTCGCGCACGGGGGCAAGAAACATGCCAAACTGCATTGCGTGAGGGCAAAGATACGCTTTTTAAGACCGACAAACCACGAAAATCCGAATATTTTTAGTACTTTTGCACTCGTTTGAATCGAGATATAAAGACAGATACAGAAAAGAGGAATTACCCCTATGACAAACACCAAAAAGGTTTCCTTCTCCTTTGTTGCAGACTTGAGCGAAGAATCAGCCAAGATGATGCACGCCGACATGAGCGGTGAGATGCCCGTGCTGTGTGTACGCGACTCAGTTCTCTTCCCCGGCACAATGACGCCGGTGACGATAGGGAGAAGCGCTAGCATAAAGACTTTGAAGCAAGCCGAGAAGGGCAATGGCACAGTGGCAGTATTCTGCCAGAAAGACGCGTCGGTAAATCAGCCCGACATGAACGACCTCTACACCATAGGAGTAGTGGGCAAACTGGTGCATTTCATGAAACTGCCCGACGGCAAATACACCGCACTCATACATGCAGCCAACCGTGCCGAGCTGCTTGCGCTGCAGCAGGATGCACGGGGCTACCACGGAACCGTGGAGGCTCGTCCTGATGTGGAGCCCACTGCCGAGGAGGAAGATACCTTCACGACCATGCTGGTGGAGCTGCAGGAGAAGGTGAAGCAGCTGGCTCTGCTCACCGAGTTCTGCCCCCAGGAGTTCATCCAGTATATAGAGAACATGCAGCCCTCATCGCTCATGCTCAACGTGATATGCAGCTACCTGCCCGTAGGTAACGACGTGAAGCACGAGATGCTGTCGGCCGCCAGCGAGTCCCAAAGGGCAGAACAGGCTCTGGCACACCTGAACGGCCTGATGCAGCTGGCACGTCTGCGCAAGGAGATAGAGCGCCGCACACAGAAAGAGATAGACAAGCAGCAGCGCGAATACTTCCTCAGCCAGGAAATCAGACAGCTGCAGAACGAGCTGGGCAACAAGGACGACTCCAGCGTGAGACTGGATGACCAGGAGCGCATGAAGCAGGAGGCCAAGGACAAGAAGTGGAGCAAGAAGGTGAAAAAGACCTTTGAGCAGGAGCTGGCCAAGCTGAACCGCATCAACATACAGGCGCCCGACTACAACGTGCAGCTCAACTATCTGCAGACCATCCTGCGCCTTCCATGGGACTATTGTACCAAGGACTCTCTGGACCTCAAGCGCGCAGAGAACCGCCTGAACAAGGACCACTACGGCATGGAGAAGGTGAAGGAGCGCATCCTGGAGCACCTGGCTGTGCTGAAGCTCAAGAATGACCTCAAGAGCCCAATCATCTGCCTCTACGGCCCTCCAGGCGTGGGCAAGACAAGTCTGGGCAAGAGCATCGCAGCTGCACTCAACCGCAACTACGTGCGCATCAGTCTGGGCGGCATGCACGACGAGAGTGAGATACGCGGACATCGACGCACCTACATAGGTGCCATGCCTGGACGCATCATCAAGGGAATACAGAAGGCCGGTTCGTCCAACCCCGTCTTCATCCTCGACGAGATAGACAAGGTGACGGAGAACACCGTCAACGGCGACCCCTCATCGGCTCTGCTCGAGGTGCTCGACCCTGAGCAGAACAGCGCCTTCCACGACAACTTCCTCGACATGGACTACGACCTGAGCCGGGTGATGTTCATTGCCACAGCCAACAACATCAATGCCATCCCACGCCCACTGCTCGACCGCATGGAACTGATAGAGGTGGGAGGCTACATCACCGAGGAGAAGGTGGAGATAGCACGCCGCCATCTGCTGCCCAAGGCCAAAGCGGATATGGGACTCGATGCCGACAACTCACCCAAGGTGGGCAAGGAGGCTCTGGAGTTCATTATAGAAAGGTACACGCGCGAGAGCGGTGTGAGAGGACTGGAGAAGCAGATAAGCAAACTGCTCAGAAAGGTGGCTCTCAATGTGGCACGCGGCACTGACGACCAGTTGCCCAAGACCATCACACCGGCCTGCGTGGAGAAGTTGCTGGGCAACCCGCCCTTCAACCGCGACAAATACCAGGGCAACCGCGATGCAGGCGTGGTGACCGGACTGGCATGGACCAGCGTGGGCGGTGAGATACTGTTCATCGAGACCAGTCTGAGCCAGGGCAAGGGAGGCAAGCTCACGCTCACCGGCAATCTGGGAGACGTGATGAAGGAGAGCGCCATGCTGGCTCTGGAGTATATCAAGGCTCATGCCGACCTGCTGGGAATAGACATGCGCATCTTCGACAACTACAACATACACATACATGTGCCCGAAGGTGCCGTGCCCAAAGACGGCCCCAGCGCCGGTGTCACCATAGCCACCAGCATAGCCAGCGCACTCACCCAGCGCACGGTGCGCGACAAACTGGCCATGACGGGCGAGATAACCCTGCGCGGAAAGGTGCTGCCCGTGGGCGGCATACGCGAGAAGATTCTGGCTGCAAAGCGTGCGGGCATCACCGACATCATGCTCTGCCAGGACAACGAGAAGGATATCCTGGAGATTCCCGAGGTGTATCTGAAGGGGCTCAACTTCCACTATGTCAACACGGTGTCCGATGTGTGGGACTTTGCACTTCTGCAAGAGAAGGTGGCCAACCCCATCACCTTCCACCTGGATGACGAAAAGAAGGAGGAGAAGAAGGCATGACATTCCAACTGCAACAGACCGATGCCCAGTCGGAAGCACGCGCCGGAGTCATCCACACCGACCACGGCCAGATACTCACGCCCGTCTTCATGCCCGTAGGAACTGTGGGCAGCGTGAAAGGCGTATCAGTGCGCGACCTCAAGGAGGAGGTCAAGGCACAAATCATATTGGGCAACACCTATCACCTCTACCTGCGTCCGGGCACCGAAATACTGGAAAAGGCAGGCGGACTGCACCGCTTCAACAGTTGGGACGGCCCTATCCTCACGGATAGCGGCGGTTTCCAGGTGTTCTCGCTCACAGGCATACGCAAGCTCACAGAGGAGGGATGCACCTTCCGCAGCCATATCGACGGCAGCAAGCACATCTTCACTCCCGAGCGCGTGATGGACATCGAGCGCAGCATAGGAGCGGATATCATGATGGCGCTCGACGAATGCCCGCCGGGTACAAGCGAGTATGCCTATGCCAAAAAGAGCCTTGGGATGACCCACCGCTGGCTTGACCGCTGCCTGAAACGCTTCAACGAGACCGAACCCAAGTATGGTTACCAGCAGAGTCTGTTCCCCATCGTGCAGGGTTGCACCTATCGTGATCTGCGCACACAGAGTGCCGAGTTCGTGGCCGAAAAGGGTTGCGACGGAAATGCCATCGGCGGTCTGGCTGTGGGCGAACCAGCCGAGGTGATGTACGAGATGATAGAGGTGGTCAATGCCATTCTGCCCAAAGACAAACCACGCTACCTCATGGGAGTGGGCACACCAGCCAACCTGCTCGAGGGCATCGAGCGAGGGGTGGATATGTTTGACTGTGTGATGCCCACGCGAAACGGCCGCAACGCCATGATATTCACGGCCAACGGCATCATGAACATGCGCAACCGCAAGTGGCAGGACGACTTCAGCCCCATCGACATCGATGGCCCCTGCTCGTTGGACCGCACCTACACCAAGGCATATCTGCACCATCTCTTCAAGGCGCAGGAGCTTCTCGCGCTGGAGATAGCCTCTATCCACAACCTCTCCTTCTACCTGTGGCTCACAGGGGAAGCACGCAAGCACATCCTGGCCGGCGACTTCCGTGCATGGAAGGAAGTGATGGTCAAGCGTGTGACAGAACGACTCTAAGACAATAGGAAGATACAAGATAAAGCAAGGCATGAGACCAAGATTCCTGACACGCATCGACAGATATCTGATAGCAAAGTTCCTGGGGACGTACTTCTTCTCCATACTGTTGATTATCAGTATCGCTGTGGTGTTTGACTTCAACGAGAACGTGGATAAGTTCACCACGAACCACGCCACTTGGCACGCCATCATCTTCCAGTATTATCTCAACTTCGTCCCCTACTTCACCAACCTCTTCAGCGCGCTCTTCGTCTTTCTGAGTGTCATCTTCTTCACTACGAAGCTGGCCGACAACAGCGAGATAATAGCCATGATCAGTACCGGCATGAGTTTCGGACGCCTCTTGAGACCCTACCTCATCAGTTCGACCATCATTGCGGCCATGACTTTCTACCTGGGCGCAGAGGTTATCCCACGCGGAAGCGTCAAGCGTCTGGCGTTTGAGAACCAGTATAAGCGCAGCAAGAAGAACCCCACCTATGCCGACAATGTGCAGCTACAGGTGGATACCGGCGTGATAGCCTTCATGGAGCACTTCGACGGCATCAGCAAGACAGGTGTACACTTCTCGCTGGACAAGTTCGAGGACAAGAAGCTCATCTCGCATCTGACAGCCACCACAGTGGAATACGACACCCTGAGCGACGTGCGCTACCACTGGAGGCTCAATGATGTGACCATACGCGAACTGAAGGGACTGCGCGAGCACATCACGCATCATGCCCGTCTGGACTCCATCATCACCATGGAGCCACAGGATTTCCTCTTCATCCGCAACCAGCAGGAGACGATGACCAACCGCGAACTGAAGGAGTACATAGAGAAGCAGAAGAACCGCGGAAGCGGCAACCTGAAGGCCTTCGAAGTGGAGTACCACAAGCGTTTTGCTTCGCCCTTTGCCGCATTCATCCTCTCCACCATAGGCATGTCATTGTCCTCACGCAAGCGCAAGGGCGGCATGGGAATGGCCTTGGGAGTCGGTCTGGCACTGAGCGCAAGCTACATCCTGCTGCAGGGAATCTCAGCAACATTCTGCACCAATGGCGGTCTGCATCCTATTCTGGCCGCATGGATGCCTAACATATTATATACATTCATCGCCTGGTATCTCTATGCCAAGGCACCCAGATGACATTGAACGAACTGATATGGACTTTTACGACTTAGACTTAAACGACCTGGTGCTTGATGCACTGGACGACATGAACTTCATCGAGACCACTCCCATCCAGGAGCACTCTATCCCTCCCATCCTGGAGGGACGCGATGTGCTGGGTGTCGCACAGACTGGTACCGGCAAGACTGCCGCCTATCTGCTGCCCATCCTGAGCAAACTGCAGGACGGAGGATACCCCACCGATGCCATCAACTGCATCATCATGTCGCCTACACGAGAGCTTGCACAGCAGATTGACCAGGCTATGCAGGGATTCTCCTATTACCTGCCCGACGTGAGCAGCGTGGCTGTATATGGCGGCAACGACGGCATCAGATACGAGCAGGAAAAGCGCAGCATGCAGAGCGGAGCCGATGTGATCATTGCCACCCCAGGCCGTCTGATAAGCCACATAAGCCTGGGCAACGTGGATCTCAGCAAGGTGTCATTCTTCATCCTGGACGAAGCGGACCGCATGCTGGACATGGGCTTCAGCGAGGACATCATGCAGATAGCCAAGATGCTGCCCGACAGCAGACAGACCATACTCTTCAGTGCCACCATGCCCGACAAGATTCAGCAGCTGGCCAAGAGTATCATGCACGATCCCGTGGAGGTGAAGCTGGCGGTGAGCAAGCCTGCCGAGAAAATCAAGCAGAGTGCCTACATCTGCTACGAGACGCAGAAGATGGGCATCATCAAGAGCATCTTCGCACAGGAGAAGCCCGAGCGTGTGATTATCTTCACAGGCTCCAAGATGAAGACCAAGGATCTGGCCATCGCCCTCATACGTGCCGGCTACAACGCCCGGGCTATGCACAGCGACCTGGCACAGAGCGAGCGTGATGAGGTGATGTACCTCTTCCGCAGCCAGCAGATAGACATCCTGGTGGCTACCGACATTGTAGCCCGTGGTATCGACATCGATGATATCCAGCTCGTAATCAACTATGATGTGCCTCACGACGAGGAGGATTACGTGCACAGAATCGGCCGTACAGCCCGCGCAGGACGCAACGGACGCGCCATCACTCTGGTGAGCGAGAAGGAGCAGCCCGAATTCAAGCAGATAGAGCGCTTCCTGGAAAAGGAGATAGAGAAGAATCCCATACCCGAGCAACTGGGTGAAGGGCCGGCCTATAGCGGCAAGAGCACCGGCAGAAGACCTTCGGGCAAGGGTTCACAGAGGGGTTCCGACGGAAGGAAAGGTGCCGGAAAGGGTTCACGCAAGGGCAAGAAACAGGGCGAGGGAAATGCCCCTCAGGCCAAAGGAAGAGGCCAGAAGCCCGGCAACAAGGCTCCCCAGAACGCCTCGAATGCAGCAGCACCAGCCGACGGCATACAGCAGCCTGCCAACGCAGAAAAGCATGAAGCAACAGGCAACCAGGCTGGCGAAGGCAAGAGCAAGCGCTCAGGCAGAGGACGCCGTCGCCCTCAGGGCAACAAGGAACATGCACAGCAGTCAGCAGAAAGTGCTTCTGCTTCCCACAGCAGCAATGAGGCCGGTGCCAAGGAAAGCAACACTCCTACCCCATCAGCAGCCTGCAATCCAGCAGGAGACGCATCTGCCAACGGTGAGCAGAAGCGCAGGAATACAAAAAAGCGCCATTACAGAAGACCTAAGTCCAGTAATGGCGCGGATGGTAAAAGCAACGCAGAAGGTTAAGCAAACCTTCTGCGATAGTCAATCATCTTGAGGGCGGTGACTGCACATTCATCGCCCTTATTGCCCAGAATACCGCCGCAGCGGTCCTCGGCTTGCTCCATCGTGTTGCACGTGAGCAAACCATAGATGACGGGTACGTTATAGTCGGCATTCAGCGAGGCAAGTCCCTCGGTGGCTCCCTGGCAGATATAGTCGAAATGGGGAGTGTCACCACGCACCACACAACCTATTGCTATCACAGCATCCACCTGGCCGCTCTTGACAAACTGTGCGGCTCCGAACACCAACTCAAAACTTCCAGGCACTGTGTGCACGATGATGTCATCCTCGCTCACACCATGCTTCATAAGCGTATCACAGGCACCCTGCAACAGAGCGCCTGTGATTTTATTGTTCCATTCACTCACCACGATTCCCACGCGAACGCCCTTGCCTGAAGGGACAGAGTTGAAATCGTAGTCGGAGAGATTGTGAAGTCTGCTTGCCATAAACTGACCGATTACTTGCTTACACGCTCGATGTACTTGTCTATCTCGCTGCCTACAGCGCTCTGCATGTAGTTTGACTTCACCTTCTTGTAGCAGTCCAGAGCCTTGTCGTTCTGACCAAGAGACTCATAAATCTGACCTGCCTGCACCAGATAGATGGGGCTGAGGGTGTTGTTGTCGGCCTTGTCGGCAGCCTTCATGAGCAGCTTCACGGCCTTCTCGTTCTGACCCAGTTCTGCATAGCAGTTGCCCAGCAGACCGATGGCAGAGGGGCTCACCATCTCGTCACCGCAGTCATCATAGTCCTCCAGCATCTTCACAGCCTCTTCGTACTTCTCTGTCTGAGCATAGCACATAGCGGCATACAGAGTGGCCAGGTTGCCAGCCTTGGTGCTGCCAAACTTGTCGGCAACAGCCAGGAAGCCCATTGCATCGCCCTCACCGTTCAGTGCCTTCTCATAGTTACCGTCCATAAACTGCTGCTGGGCAGCGAAGAGAGCCTCGTCGGCCTTCTTGTTGTTGGGGACGATATAGAACTGGTGAACCAGCAGAATGCCGATTACCACCACCAGGACAGCACCTATGCCGTAGCCCAGAGGCTTGATGTTCTTCTCCACAAATGACTTAGAGGCCTCGATGGCCTCGTCAAACTCATTGGCCTCAGCCTTGACGTTCTTTTTTGACATACTTATATCTTTGTTTTTGTTTATATGCACTCAAAGCGATGCAAAGTTAGTCAATAAATCCCACAGCAGGAAATCAAGAGGCATTTTTTTCGCTTCACCAGCCTGCGCAACAGACTTTTCGGGCATCGGAAGGCTTTTTGTGCGCACTATACATTAAATAAATAGGGTCGGGAGAACGCCGTATGGGAGAAAAATAGTAAATTTGTGATTGGAAAAGGAAGAAAATGCCTCCATGCGGGAGGCGCGATATACAAACAACTTAATCAAAACTAAAACAATTATGGTAAACCGTTTTATCCTGAATGAAGTATCCTACTTCGGTCCCGGCGCACGCAAGGAGCTGCCCGAGGTAGCCCATCGACTGGGTCTGAAGAAAGCACTGGTGGTGACCGACAAGGGTCTTGTGAAGTTTGGTGTAGCCAAGATGGTGACCGACGTACTGGACGAGGCCGACATCCCCTATGAGATATACAGCGAGGTGAAGCCCAACCCCACCGTGACGAACGTCAAGCAGGGAGTGGATGCCTTTGCCGCTTCGGGCGCCGACTTTATCGTTGCCATCGGCGGTGGCTCCAGCATGGATACTGCCAAGGGAATAGGCATAGTGACCAACAATCCTGAGTTTGCCGACGTGGTAAGCCTGGAGGGATGTGCTCCCACAAAGCACAAGACGGTGCCCATCATCGCTCTGCCCACCACCGCAGGAACGGCTGCCGAGACCACTATCAACTATGTGATCATCGACGAGGAGAAGCACAAGAAGATGGTATGTGTGGATCCCAACGACATCCCCTGCTGCGCTATCATCGATGCCGAACTGATGTACAGCCTGCCCAAGGGCACTACAGCCGCCACTGGCATGGACGCTCTGACACACGCCATAGAGGGCTACATCACCAAGGCTGCATGGGAGTTGTCGGACATGTTCGAGATTGAGGCCATCCGCCTAATAAACAAGTATCTGCGTCAGGCCGTATATGATCCCAAGAATCCAGCCGGCCGCTCGGGCATGGCATTGGCACAGTATGTGGCTGGTATGGCATTCTCCAATGTGGGTCTGGGTGTGGTACACGGCATGGCTCATCCCATGGGTTCGCTCTTCGATATTCCTCACGGTGTGGCCAACGCTCTGCTTCTGCCCACCATCATGGAGTACAACAAGCCCGTGTGCATAGACAAGTATGTGGAGATAGCAAAGGCTATGGACGCCTACAAGGAGGGTATGACCAAAGCCGAAGCCGCACAGGCTGCCTGCGATGCTGTACGTGCTCTGGCCATCGAAGTGGGCATCCCGCAGCATCTCTCCGACCTGGGAATCACCGCAAAGGACATCGATGCGCTGGCCGACCAGGCTATCGAGGACGTTTGCACGCCGGGTAACCCACGTCTGGTAACCCGTCAGGACATCGTAGAACTCTACAAGAAAGTACTCTAATATCTGATCCCAGACAAACTGACAACCGGCAGGGGCGTACCACACAACGTGTTACGCCCCTATTTTCAATATAGAAAGACCCTCGTCATGTGCCACACACGGAGACCTGAGACACGATATTCCCACTGGATGTTTTTACCAGAGTCCGTTAGGAATGAACATTGAAAAAACTAAAGAAAGGCTTTGTCGTCGGTATTCTTTTCGCTAACTTTGCATCGGATAGTTCGTGAGCAAGTAAAGACAGCATGCTCTGAAGTGTCCAACGAATCACAGATTGTAGAACATCAAAACACGCAAAAACAAGAAACAGACAGTACAGAATCATAAGGAAACGAGGATGACAAGCCGCGAAAGACGGCTGGTCACACTGTAAATCACAAATCACACAGGGCAATGACCCTATTGTACCAACCACAGCGTTTCCGTATGCTACTTATCGGATATTGAGCTTCGGCTCTTGTTCTCTTTTCATCGAATACCGCCAATATTCATCACACGAGAACAGGCAGCATGGAAGTTCATGCCTCATGGGCGTGAACTGTCCTGTCGCTTGCTGTGTGATATGGTCACTTGGCGGTAACCAGATGAAAAGGCAAGTGCAGCGGTACACGCCTTTTTATTTTATCACACTATGAAAGGAAGAAACTTTCTCAAGATTGCCATTCTCATGCTGGGCATGACCATGAGCACAGCATGCAGCAACGATGACAACATAGGCGGAGAGGAGACTCCACCAACAAGCAACACAAACACAACTGCAACAACCTCCATCAAAAGCACCACCCTCACGGCTGGCGCGGGTTGGAATGAGGCGAGGACGACATGGGTACATGAGGATTTCTCTCGCAGATATGGTCTCACACTATATGAAGGAAACATACTGGTGCTTAGTCAGCAACGCAAGAGCGGGCAATGGGCTTTCGAAAGAACTGATTATCAAAACGCAGGAAGCGGAATTGTTGATGTAAAGGAAGTGGGTAAGATAGGCGATATCACACTCAAGTCCTCAATTGGAAACGGTCATTACACCTTTAGTATTTATTCTTACTGCCTCGGCATGAATCTGCCATTCTACCCCAACCACGGTTATGCTACATGCTTCGTGACAGGCGATGGTGAGACAAAATATATGCGCATCTTTGCCAAAGGCTACACTCTGGACAAACAGGGAGCATTGGCCACCATCACCCTGCAATACCAACTGTACTGATCCGAGATAGACAAGTAAGGGTGGCTGAACACGCAAGAATCATTAGCCCCACAGCATGATGGAATCATCCCCGCAGCCTGTAGAAATCGCCGTTTGCAGGCTTCTGACGGCCATACAAAGCCTTTGGATGGCCATCCGAAGGTTGCGTATGTGCATCCAAAGGCTGCAAACGGAGATTTCAACCTGCATCACGAAGACTTTCATTAAGGTTTTCGTCCAATGACAAAAGAGCCACACCAGCCAGGAAGTAAGGCGGGTGTGGCTCTTTCAGTATGCTATTTGCCGTGCATCACTGGATGGAATCGGCCGATGGAGGTGCACAGTCGGCGGCAGAACCCCAGCTCTTATTGGGACGAGAACCCATCTCGAGCACAAGTGTACCGCCCTTTTTGATGTCGTCATGAGTGAACCAGGGTTTGTCCAAAGGCTTTCCGTTCAACTTGGCACTCTGTATGTACTTGTTGGTATCGCTGCAGTCCTTGGCCACTATGCGGAATGTCTTGCCGCCGGGAAGCGAAACTTGCACATCGGTGAAGAGCGGACTGCCGATGTTGTAGATGGGGAATCCGGGGGTCACAGGATAGAATCCCATGGAGGAGAAGACCACAAAGGAGGTGAGTCCACCGCCATCCTCGTCGCCGGGAACACCCATCACATCATTCCTGAACCAAGTGCCGAGGCACTGGCGGATGCGCTTCTGTGTCTTCCACGGCGCACCGGCATAGTTATATATATAAGGTATGTGCAGCGATGGTTCATTGGCCATGGTGAACTGACCGATGTTGCCGGTCTGGTCGGGAAGTTGGTTGTAGAACTCACGCTTGCCTCTGCCCATACCTTCGGCAAAGGTCTGGTCCAGGTTGGCCACCATCTGCTCGCGCCCGCCCATCATGCGTGCCAGGTCGGCCAGATTGTGCTGCACATCCCAGCGATAGGTCCATCCATTGTTCTCATCATAAGCTTCACGGGCCGAAAGACCGCCTCCGAAGCGGTAGTCAAAGTTGGGCAGGAAGCGCCCATCCTTATCCTTCGGGTGGAAGAAACGCGTCTCGGCATTCCACACGTTGCGGTAGTTGTAGCTCAGGCGCAGATACTTCTGCCGGTTCTCCTCGTCACCCCGCCACTGGGCAATGCGTGACAGGCACCACTCATCATACGAGGTGCCCAATGTGACGGCCACAGGCTGGCGCTTCTCGAAGCCGTGCACGTTGGGGTCAGTTTCCTTCTCGCCCTCATTGAGCGCGGGTATATAGCCATGCTGCTTGTAGAAATCGTCTATCCAGCCGGCAGGATTGCCGCACCAGGGTGCCAGAGTCTTCTCTTCAATGCCGCGTCGGCAGTACTCGAAAGCACGGTCGGCATCCACCTGAAGACCTTTATAGAGCGCATCGGCCACCATTGCCACTCCGTGATTGGAGTTCATGCGTCGGGTGTCTCCTGTCATCTCGGGGAAGGTGGGCATCCACTTGGTGCCCATCTGTTCGGCCATGAGCAGGTACGAACTGATGATATTCTCCTCCACAGCGGGGAAGATGAGTGCACGCAAGGGATGTGCTGCACGGTAAGTGTCCCATATCCAGTCGTCTGTATAGAAAGGCACTCCGTCATCATTGTGTATCTTCCCATCGAAGGCACTGAAGTAACGTCCGTCCTCACTCAGGCACACTGGGCGCTCAAAGGTGCGGTAATAGGAGGTGTAGAAGACGGTCTTCTGGTCCTCACTGCCGCCTTTGACCTGAATGTGGCCAAGCGTCTCGTTCCACACTTTACGTCCCTTCTTCTCCACAGCCAGGCAGTTGAAGCCCTTCTGCTCGCGTGCCAGATTGTGCGAAGCCTGTGTTTCGCCTATGAGCGAAATGCCATAACGCAGACTCACCTTGCGTGTGCCAGCAGGGAAACGGAAGGCTACACTGGCCTGACGCCCTTCTGCACGAGCCTGGCCAGACTGTATATCCCCATCACGCAGCACACCGCATTCGATAGGCTTGACCGAAAACTCGCCGCTGAAGAAAATGCGCATGCTGGAACTCAACTGCTGGTAGCCCTCGGCATGACTGCCCTGGGCATTCATCTTACCATTGTCCGAACAGAGAATCACCGTTGCCGGTTGGTCGGGGTTGCTGAATTCGAAGTCATAGATGGCGCTCTGATGCGAGACGGCCAGACTGACATCGATGGTGTTGTCTGCTATCTGCACATAGTAGGAATAAGGCGTCACCCGCTCCTGGTCCCAACTGGTGCTTATGATGGGTTTGAGTTCTGTCCCCTGCGTCACACTGATGCGGAAAGCCGAGCGCTCACGATGATTGGTGACCACCACAGGCAGCCCCTCAAGGCGCTCACTGGTATAGTCGCCTCGCGTAGGGTAAATACGCATCAGGCTGTTGGGCAACTGGATGGTGGGGAAGGTGGGTACCAGGAGGTGGCTTATATTACCTATATATGGGTTGACATAATCTACGCACTCAAGTTCAGCGCCCCACATTCCTGTGGCAGCACACATCATTACAGCCACGAGGGCTGCTCTCATTCTTCTTCTCATAAGCATCAATATGGTTAAATTAGGGATTCGTAGTGCAAATTTAACTCTTTTGCGTCAACTTCCCAATAATCTTCTCTATATTTTTACGTTTCCTCGTAAGAATTCGGAAGCGCTCTACCCCATCTGCTTTCATTCTATCGCCCGCCCCACC
>JABLTL010127708.1_pt1 | contig 21974 bp, 18 predicted proteins | sample 7160151 | NCBI WGS metagenome assembly JABLTL01 (sample SAMN14651223, study PRJNA627086) | human gut metagenome | isolation source: feces | host: Homo sapiens
GTGACCGGACTGAGCCTTTTCTGATGATTCCGGCAGGGAACTGCCGCGGAATTGAAGTTCCGCTGATAACCAGCATTAGGCTAGAACTTTGAGGAATTCCGCTGATAACCAGCATTAGGCTAGAACTTCGAGGAATCCCACTGGGACATGAAAAAGGCAGCTGCCGGAGCAACTGCCTTTTGTATCACGCATTCAGAGTGGAAGAGTAGAAGCTTAGAAGCTCTGCTCCGTACGATCAATAATCTCATCCTGCAGAGGCTTATCCAGATTGCGGAAATGATCACTGTAGCCAGCTACACGAACGATCAGATCCTTGTAATCATCCGGATGCTTCTGAGCTTCTTGCAGCAGCTCTCTGTGAACCACATTGAACTGAACATGATGACCATCCAGATTGAAATACGTACGGATATAGTTCGCCAGGTTATCCAGACCTTCCTCACCAGCCAGAACCTCAGGTGTAAACTTCTGATTCAGCAGAGTACCGCCGGTCTTCAGATGATCCATCTTCGCGCAGGACTTGATAACAGCCGTAGGACCATTCGTATCTGCACCCTTCTCCGGAGAAATACCTTCGGAAACAGGCTTGTGAGCCAGACGGCCATTCGCGCTTGCGATCATAACATCACCGAAGTAAACATGACAGGTCGTAGGAAGCATATCTACGCGATAGCTGCCGCCTCTCATATTCTTGCGGGCGGAAACATTATCTACGAAGTAGTTGAATACCTTCTTCATCAGATCATCCGCATAATCATCATCATTACCGTACTTCGGAGTCTTGTTCTTAACCAGGTTGAGAATCTGCTCGTAGCCAACGAAGTTCGCCTTCATTGCCTCCAGCAGCTCATCCATCGTGAACTTCTTCTTATCAAATACGTTGTACTTAACAGCAGCCAGGCAGTCGCTAATTGTACCGGTACCAACACCCTGGATTACACTGGTGTTGTAACGAGCGCCGCCTGCATTGTAATCCTTGCCGTTCTCGATGCAGTCGCTGGTAACGATCGACAGGAACGGTACCGGCATATAACGGGCGAAGATCTCTTCGATCACATTGGAACCGCGAACCTTGATGTCCAGGAAGTAATTGATCTGCTTCGCATAAGCATCCCACAGCTCATCAAAGGTCTTGAAATCTCTGGCATCGCCAGTCTTCAGACCAAGCTGCTTGCCAGTATTCATATCCACACCATTGTACAGAGTCAGCTCGAAGATCTTCGGCAGATTAAAGTAACCCTGCAGGATATAAGCCTCCGTACCAAATGCACCGGTCTCAACACAGCCGGAGCATCCGCCCTTACGGGCATCCGCCAGAGACTTGCCGGCATTCATCAGCTCCTGAATAATCGCTTCCGTATTGTAAAAAGCGGGCTGGCCCCAACCCTCACGGGCAATCGCGCAGGCTCTCTTCAGGAACTTCTGAGAATTCTTGCGGGAGATCTGTACATTGGAGTTCGGCTGAACCAGACGCATCTCATCCATGCAGTCCAGAATGATATAGGAAACTTCATTAACGCCGTCCTCACCGTCCGGAGTAATACCGCCGGTATTGATATTTGCGAAGTCCGTATAGGTGCTGGACTCCTTCAGAGTAATACCTACCTTGGGCGGAGCAGGCTGATTGTAGAACTTCACCCACAGGCACTCCATCAGCTCCAGTGCGTGCTCACGATCCAGAATGCCATCCTCGACATCCTTCTCATAGAAGCCGCCAAGATGCTGATCAAAATGTCCGGGCGAATAAGCGTCCCAGGGATTCAGCTCAGTTGTAACAGCCAGATGGGTGAACCAGTAGTGCTGGATCGCCTGATAGAAGGTCTGAGGCTTGTGAGCGGGAACTACATCACAGTTCGCCGCGATCTGCAGCAGTTCAGCCTTTCTCTTCTCATCCGTGCATACAGCAGCTTTCTCACGAGCCAGCTTCGCATAACGTTCACCGAGGATGCAGATAGCATCACAGCAGATTGCCATGGCTCTCAGCTGATTTCTCTTATCCAGAGATTCCGGATCGTTCATATAATCGATCTTCTCCAGCGCCTCTTCAATATCAGCCTTGTAATCCATATAGCCCTTCTTGAAAATGTTCTCGGAACCAACGGTATGACCCGGTCCGCGCTGTTCCATGAACTCGGTAAAGATACCGGCCTCATAAGCATCGCGCCATTCCTGAGTCATGCTCTCGATGATCTTGTGGCGGGTCGAACGGTTCTCCCAGTAGGGGATAATCGTCTCTGCCTGAACCTTGCGATCCTCATCGGTATTGGTGAAGTTGATGATCTTACGATCATTCATAACGTGCATATCCTCGATCGTATGACAACACAGTTCGGGGAAAGTAGGAGCGGACTGAGGACCGTCACCTTTCTCGCCTACGATCAGCTCGTCATCGCCGAGATACAGAGTCTTCTTCGAGAAGAACTCCTTCAGAACCAGGGCACGCAGTTCAGGAACGGATACCGTACCCTCATACTTCTTGTAAACTTCCGTTTCAATCTGAGCGCGCTCCATATAGATGTGGGGCTGCGTATCCAGACTCTGTCTTCTCAGTCTCTTAATACGGTCGTTCATACCTCTCTCCGTGCTGTTGGTGGAAAGAGGGCCGCCGCTGCAGCTGCAGGTACTAGCTTCGTTTGCCATAATATTATCCTCCTATTTTAATATTTGAAAATCCTTTTTCAATAAAGAATTCCATGAACTGATTCATAAGTTCATCCACAGGTTTCTTCATAAGTCCGTCCTCATTGTAAGGACGATCCAGTTTATTGTACTTATGCTGTCCGGTATTGTGATAGGGCAGCAGATTTACCTGATCGACCCGGATATGATTCTCTGTAAGGAAAGCAATGACCTGCTCAATCATCTGAGTCGTCGCATTGACACCGTCGATCAGAGGAAGGCGAATGAAAATCCGCGCACCATCTGCGCTTAAGCGCTTCAGGTTCTCCAGAATCAAATCATTGTCCACGCCAATATACTTCTTATGCGCGTCTGCGTCCATATGCTTCAGGTCATAGAGGAACATATCCACATAGGGAAGAATTCTCTTGAAATTCTCATAGGGAGCGTAGCCGCTGGTATCGATGGCGATGCTGTAACCCTTATTATAAAGGATACGGCACAGTTCCTCGATGAAGTCCATATTCTGACACATTACTTCGCCGCCGGAGAGTGTAATGCCTCCGCCAGAGGTCTCGTAGAATTCACGATCCTTCTCAGCTTCCTTCACCAGCTCCTTGACCGTATATTCCTTACCGGCAACCTCGCGGGCTTCATTCACACACCAGTCGGTACAGACACCGCAGCCGGTACATTTGGTACGATCGAAGACCAGCTTGCCATCCACAATCTGGTTCGCACCGTTCGGACATTTCTTTACGCATGCGCCGCAGGCGGTACAACGGTTATGGAAGATCATAAGTTCCTTGTGAAAACGCTGACTCTCCGGATTGTGACACCACTGGCAGGAAAGTGGACATCCCTTAAAGAAGATTGTGGTCCGGATTCCGGGTCCGTCATGGACGGAAAATTTCTGAATATTAAAAACAAGCGGCGTCTGCAAGGGAATCACCCTCCTTTGATTAGATTCATAAAAACTAGACCGTGGTCTAATCTTAAGTCTATCTTACATTAATATTATTAAGAATGCAAGCCTTTTTTGATAAAAAAATAAAAAAAGAAGCCAAAAAATAGCCTTTTGTCAGCTATCCGTTGACTCCTTTGCAAACAAATAGATAAGTATTCCGAATATAACAATAATTCCACCAATAATCTGATTCAGCTTAGGAATTTCAGAGATAATTAGGACGCCCAGCAGGGTGGCAAAAATCGGTTCGCCCAGCTTTGCCGTCGAGATAAAAGCTGCGCTGATGTACTTCAGCGCCCAGCTGTATACACTGTGTCCAAGCATCGTACAGCAGACCGTCATCGAGAAAATCCACAGATAATCCGTGGGCGGATAACCGGTCAGCGGCGCACCGGAAAGCAGCGCGGACAAAAGCAGTGTAACTGCGGCTGATGTATAGACCAGAAACGTATAAGCAGTCGTACTCATATGCTTTCGCTCCGAGCGGCCAATCAGTGTATAGACGGAAGTTGCCATCGCTCCTGTAATCGCCAGCAGATCCCCGAACAGAATATGAGAGCCGCCGCCCCGGTCACCAGCCGCGATCACGACACTCCCGGCAAGCGCAAGCAGCATCCCGATCACTCCCCGCTTCGGAATCCTCTCATGAAAGAAGAGAAGCACCAGAGCCACAAACACAACCTCCATATCGATCAGAACCGTGGAGGAAGCAATGCTCGTATATTTCAGTGATCCCAGATAGAGCGCAAAGTGGAATCCAAGAAAAATACCGCTCAGCAGACACAGCAACACATTCTTTCTGCCAGCCGCCTGAATCTCCCCTCTGCACTTCACAAGTGCCGGAACAGCCAGAATCAATGCGCTGAAAGCCATGCGATACATCGATGAAATCAAGGACGGAGCTGTAATCAGCCGCCCGAAAATCGCGGACAGTGACGTAAACCCGACGCCAAGAAGCACAATTAGTTTGACAATTTTAGGATTGATCTTCATAATCTGAGTATAGAAATAATCGGGGAGTTTGTCAATCGTTTTTTGAGTTTTCTAAAAACTCCTTTACTTTCGCCGATTTCAATGTTATATTAAGAATAGTTCAGGAAAGAGGTTAGTTGATATGGCCAAGAAAGAAAGCACAAAAAGCCGTATTGCCGTGGTAGCGTGGAAGCTCTTCCACGAGAAAGGTTATGAGAACACGACGATCGATGAGATTATATTGCAGTCCGGTACATCCAAGGGAAGCTTCTATCATTATTACAGCGGCAAGGATGAGCTGTTAGGCGCTCTGGCAGATGTCTTTGACAGCTGGTACGAAGAGTTTATCCAGGAGATGGACCAGGAGATGGACAGCTATGAGAAGCTAATTTCCCTCTGTGTTCGTGTACATGAGCGGATTGAAGAAGAGATCCCTGTACAGCTCCTTTCTTCTCTGTATTCCGCACAGGTAGTCACGAAAGGGGACCGGCATCTGGTGAACCAGAACCGCTATTATTACCGCATGCTCCACCAGCTGGTAGACGAAGGACAGCGTCGCGGTCAGATCACCAGAGACCTTCCTTATTACGAAGTCGCCAAGATCTACACCATCTGCGAGCGGGCAATCATTTACGACTACTGTATTTCCGACGGCAGCTATTCCCTCGGCGCTTACACCCGCAGAGTGATGCCCATGCTGTTCGCCGGAGTCCGGGCGAAAGAACCGGAAGCAGCACATATGGTTTCCGAAGAGAATTGATTATATACTGAACGGAGGTTTATTATGGAGAAAGTATATCGTTCCATGAAGGCAGCAGGTGCATCCAACCTGACGATCGGCATCATTCTTATGGTTGTCGGACTGACCACAGGCATTTACCTGGTGGTAAATGGATCCCGTCTTTTACACAGAAAGAATGACATTATTTTCTAACAGAAAGTCCCGGCCGGATCATGCATAAGCAGCATCCGGCCGGGATTTTCTGCAGTACGCTACTTCTTTTGTCCGATCATGCGGGAAAGCATACGAACCATATCAATCTTTGACCGCTCCTCCGCAGACATCCGCTGCATCAGTACCTGCAGAATCAGATCCGTCTCATTATCACTGAAATTCATCTTTTGCCCGGTCTCACTGCCGGACAGTGCACTCAGAAACGGAAGCGCCGCCGCCGGATCCTTACCGCCGACCTCCCCCATCATTTGTGTCAGAAAACGCATCTTATCCGGATCAATCCCAGACAGAGACGGATTCGACTGCCAGTTTTCGCCCTCTTTATTTTCACCCATAAAATTACCTCATCACGAAAAATCGCTCTCTCTCGTAGCAATATATGAATTCCCACATAAATTGATGATAAGACACCATAAAATCCAGGCACCTGTAATCACAAAAAAACGGTGATTATTCAGAGCGCCAACGCAGTATAATCTATGAAAGGAAAAAACATGTCCACAAGACTGATCATAGAAGGCAGCGCCGTATACGAAATCGACGAAGAATGCATGAAGAAACGAGAACAACAATCGGAAGAGCAGAACGTCCTTTTAAAAAAGACAAAGAAAATCAACAAGATGTTTGCCAAAAGCAGAAACAATCTGGTTGATACCGGGCAAAATAAAGTTGAAGTGTAGTTTCATCATTGACTTTTTTATATAAAATTGCATATAATAAATATAAAATATCATGTAAATTACATGACATAAGTGCGGTATCGTGTACGGTATGCTGCAAGCATTGCCTGAAACAGGAATCATCGATTTTAGGGAGATAAAAAATTTATCTCCCTGTTTACTAATGTCAGGTTAAAAAGAAATGAGGTGACGAATCAATATGAAGATAAAAAGATTAACGTTGAATAATTTCATGGCCTTTGAAAATGCAGAATTAAATTGGTCAGATAACATTAACATTATATGCGGAGAAAACAGTACCGGAAAAACTACATTGTTAAAGGTAATGTATTCTTTGGTAAAACCGCTTAGCTATAACAGGGATACTTTAACAAAAGAAATGGAAGAGCAACTGTTTGTAAAAAAAATACAAGGAATTTTTCGACCGGATGAAATGAAAATCGGCAGACTAGTAAGCCGCAGGCAGGGAAGCAATCGGACAACGTTTTCTGTTGAATTATCAGATGCACAGAGCATTTCCATTGGTTTTGGGAACCGGCAGGAAAGTCACGCGGATATTTCAACAGAGTTAAAAAATACATCCGAAAAATATGATGTTATCTACATTCCGACTAAAGAAATGATTTCAACAGTAGAGCATTTTGCAGCCTTGTACGATGAATATCATATTGATTTTGAAGAAATGTATTATGATCTTGCAAAACTTTTGGATCGTCCACTTTCCAAGGGTCCCAATACAACAGAGCAAAACCAGGTATTAAGCAATCTGGAAGACATTATGAAAGGCCAGATCGTACAGAAAAATAAAAAATTTTACTTCAAGATAAAAGGCGAGGGCGAATTTGAGATGGGGTTGCTTTCTGATGGATACAGAAAATTATCCATGATTATTTACATGATCCTTTCCGGAAGCCTGAATAAAAATACAATTTTATTCTGGGACGAGCCGGAGACGAATATGAACCCCAAAATGATTCGTCCTATTGTTCAGGCAATGGTAGCGTTAGCTCAGATGGGAGTACAGATCTTTGTCTCAACGCATGATTATTTTGTTCAGCAGGAGTTTAATATGGTTGCAGCATATTCCGAATTAAATCCGAAAAATCTGGATCTTCGTTTTACTTCGTTATATCGGGAAGGCAAAAAGCATGATGTTAATTATGAGATGAAAAAAACAGCATCTGATTTAACATATAATGCGATCATGCAGGAATTTGATGCTATGTACGACAGAGAGCAGAGGATTATATATGGAGAGTAACATTCATCAGGAAAGCGGATTGAAATTTGTTTTTCCGGAAGAAAATACAGTGATAAAATTCGACGATACACGGTTTTATCGTGAGTGTTTTAATAAAATGCCGGGAAGTAAAGGTGTTGATTTTATTTCCACCAATAAAAATCAAATCGCTTTCATCGAAGTAAAAAACTGCACCGGTGACGAAGGAAATTGTCGTTGGCGAATTACACCAGATAACCGAAAACGAGAGACTACACATACATCAGTCGATATCGCAGGTCGGGACAGCCTGGATATTGAAGTAGCTCAGAAAACCGCAATGACAATTTCAGCGCTGGTCGGCGCGAAATCTTTTGACGGCTCAAAAGAAATTATAAACGAGCTGGCAGAGCATATTTATTTTCTGTTTGCAGATACATTTTCTGATGTTTCAAAGAAAAAATATGTAATTTTGTTCCTTGAGGGGAAATTTGAAAGTTGTACGAGAAGCAAAAAAATGATTATGAAGGCATTGCAAGATAGTATAAAAAAGAAACTGCAGTGGATCAATTGCAGAGTTTCTGTCGTTGATTCCAGTACATATGATTCAAGAATATTTCGGATTGTGTGATTATTCGAAACCATAAATGTAATGGCGTCCCTATGTTCCCTATATTTCTTCGGCAGCGGGCGTGGCGGAAAAAACAGGAGTTGATTCCTTGCCAGGCAGCAGGCAACCGTAAAGGTTCTAATGCAGGAAAACCATTGTATGCGACTGTAAGCTGCCAGCTTTTGCGCCCGCGCGTACGAGCGATGCCCTTTTGCGAGGGAGCGCGGTGCGCGATGAAAGCGCAGCAGCGCAACATCAAGCATACACAGTTTTCCGCATGGAATCCTTGCGGGCGCCTGCGTGGCTGACAGAAGCAGCCAGCTTTTTGGGGGAAAGAAGAAAAGGGCAGCCGCCGAAGCAGCCACCCTCCCTTCGTGCCAAACCTCACAAACGCGGAGCCCCCCGGGTTCATTTGCCAGGCATCTACCTATTAGTTGCATCCACAGCCGCCGCAACTGCAGCCATTTCCGTACCCGTTCCCGAAGCAGCAGATCAGCAGCAGAATCCACAGCCAGTTATTGCCGCATCCGCAGCCATCACCGGAAAGACCGCATCCACAGCCATTTCCGTTATTGCACACGCAGCTGATCAGGAGAATCAGGAAGATCAGGTTACAGCAGTCATTATTGCCATTATTGGCACAGCCACAGCCATTTCCACAATTGGTAGCAGCTAAATCACTCATAACAAACCTCCGAAACCATCGTTTTTATAATGTATCCTATGAACAGGGCCTGACCATGTTTCCGAAACTTTTCAGGCCCTTTTTTATAGTTGTAAAAAATTTCCGGATACGGTATCATAGAGGAAAGACAATAGCAAAGAAGGGCCGAATATATATGGACAATACATGGACACGCGAAAGGGAACTCCGGCTGGAAGAACAGATGACCGGCCGCGAATTCCTGACAGCCATGGGCTGGAAGAAAAAAGACCTCATCCTGATCCTGCGCCAGGCAGCGTTTCGCCGCGGTCTGCAGGCACTTATGCGCAAAAACCGCTTCACATGCAGGGATATCTTGTCCCTCGCACAGGCCACCATGTCGATTCTCTCACCGGAACCGGAACAAGGGTGGCTTTTGTTTTCCTATGAATATGGGAAGCACACCTTCTACCCGGAGAACTTTCCGGACGTTGCCCGCCCCGAATACGAGAAAGGCTACCGCTTCTTCATGGAATTTCTTCACGCTATGCTCGACATCGAAGAACAGGCCAAAGGTTTTCTGCCGACGATGTATTTCTCTTTCGCCGGAGAAGACGAGGTGAAGAACAGCGGCATCCGTCAGGAATACCGCATCTTCCGTGAATTTTGCCGGAAAAACTATCTTGTGGAATTCATGCGCCTCGGTACCGAAGTTACCCCCTTTAACACCCTGGGGCATATCGCGGGCGTACATCATATCGCCATGTCCATGGCAAGACAGCTCTCTGCCATGGGAGTTCAGGTTGACCTGCCGCTTATGAGCGGTGCCGCCATCGGTCATGATATTGGTAAGTTTGGTTGTAAGGAAAGCGAGGCCCGTCGGGTGCCGTATCTTCATTATTATTACACCGACCAGTGCCTGAAGCGAAATCATATGCCTCTCATCGCCCACATCGCGGCAAATCACTCTACCTGGGATCTCGAACTGGAGAACCTTTCTGTGGAATCCCTGCTGCTGATCTATGCGGATTTCCGTGTCAAGAGTGTGCGCGGTCAGGACAAGGCGGAGCGCATCTGCTTCTATTCCCTTGCGGAATCGTTCCAGGTCATCCTGAATAAGCTCGACAACGTGGACGCGGCCAAGCAGGAGCGTTATCGCAGAGTCTACGAGAAGCTGGCCGACTTCGAGCACTACATGGTAAGCCTCGGCGTGCGCACCGACAGCCCGGATGCCCGTCCGAAGCGCCTTCCGGAGAAGGACTCCGCCCTCCTCTGCGGGGAGGCTGTCGTGGAAGCCTACAAGAACAGCGCCATCGATCACAACATTCGCCTCATGCATATCCTGAACTACGAGAGTACTTTCGGCAACATTCTGGAATCCGCCCGTAGCGAGAAGGACTGGAAGAACACAAGATCCTACCTGAATATTCTGGAAGAGTATAACACCTATATGAATCAGAAGCAGAAGCTCTTGAGCATCAGCTTCCTGTATGAACTGCTCATGCACCACGAAGGCGATATCCGCCAGAAAGCAGCCACTCTGATGGGCCATATGATCATCGGTTACGATACCGAGTATCGCAAGGAGATCCCGGAAGGCCGCATGGCCTTCGTTCAGGAGAGCTCCAGCCTGGAGCTGTTCCGGAAGAATGTGGAGCGTATCCTTGTGCCGGATCACAAGATCACGGAAAAGCACCGGGAATGGCTCGGTTATATGCTGGAATACCTGATAAACAGCGTATTTACCAGCTGCAAGCCTACGAAGCGCAAGAACTATATGGACGCCCTGATGGAATTCTACAAGGGAGAGACCAGGGATTCCTTTACCCGGTTTATCATGATGATCGCACTGCTGAAGCTCCCACTGGCGGAGTGCGGCAAGGCCAATTATGCAACGCTGATGTATTTCCTGGAAGAGTGCGCGAAGGATGAGCCGCTGCAGAACCGGATTGCTCTTCTGCGCGTGATTCTGTTCTGTCTGAAATCTTTCCCGGAGAACTCCACGATCCGGGAATCGTGCCGGGAGCTCTTCGGGCAAACGGAGGATCAGCCGGTGATCAGTATCCGCTTTCTGCGTCATGAAGTTCGGACTCTTCTCGGTGATGAACCGGAGGATCTGGAGTGGCTGAAAGCATTTCAGAGTTCTGCGCAGATCATCGCGTCCTGCTTCCTGGATAACCTGAAGACCGGTATTCACTGGATCAGTAAGCAAGTAAATGTGGAATTCCTTCAATATATGATGGATATAGGAATCAACAATCAGCCGGTACATACGATGATGCATCTGGCCAATCTTCTGACCGTCAGCGAATGCGGTGATGTCCGCCGTCAGGCTGGACAGACGCTTCTGCTCTTTGCCGGCCGCCTGAGCGCCGACCAGCGCAATGAGGTCGCTGTGGAGCTGCTGAAAGGACTGGAGCTTGGAGAGAATGAATTCGCCAAATACATTCCGGAGTATCTGGGACCGCTGATCCTGCTGCAGGAGCCGAGAGAGGCGGATGAGTTCCTGGAGAGCCTGGAAAGCATGTTTCTCCACGCAAACGATCAGACTGCCGGCGTCATCCTGGATACAGTCGGCGTGATGATCGAGAATTACCCGGCTTATCGGGAGAATTCTGCTGAGAGCGTGGAGGCATACGAGGCGAGAAAGGAACATATGCTTGGTTTTCTGCTGCGCGGCCTTGCCGTTTACCACGAGGCGATCGCTCAGGAAGCATTCTACGTGGTCGGTGAGCATATCTTTGCCAGTAAGAAGCTTTCTCTGGAAGAAAAGTACCGGATCTTCTTCTATATGGGCAAAAAGATGTTTCATATTGTAAGAAATCAGGCAGAGCGGCCACTTACGTTCCTGATCCATGCGGCGGCATTGAATCATATATACCGTTTCATTGCCGACTATTCCTTCGAGAACGGAGCGTTCGGACTTTCCGACGGAGGTCGCGCGGCCTTCTTCCCTGGAACTTTCGATCCCTTCTCCTTAAGCCACAGAGGGATTGTGGAGGAGATTCGCCGCCATGGCTTTGAAGTATACCTTGCGATTGACGAATTCTCCTGGTCAAAGAAGACGCAGCCACGGCTGGTTCGCCGGAAGATTGCCGCCATGTCAGTTGCGGACGATGCCGGTGTCTTTCTCTTCCCGGACGATGTGCCGGTCAATATCGCGAACCCCGGAGACTTGAAACGTCTGCGCGCTCTTTTCCCGACCAAGGAAGTCTTCATTGTAGTGGGAAATGATGTGATCACGCATGCATCTGCCTACCGCAAATCGCCGGTGGCTGATTCGATTCATACCTTCCCGCATATTATCTTCCGCCGCAACAGCGAAGCCAGCGAGCAGGAGAAGGAGGGCAGCGAGACAGCAGCCAGCACAACGATCCGCGGCGAGATCCTTCAGCTCTCTCTGCCAGTGCAGCTGGAAGACATCAGTTCCACCAGAATCCGCGAGAATATCGACTGCAACCGCGATATCTCGAACCTGATGGATCCGATCGCGCAGAATTACATCTACAGCCGGAACCTGTACCTGCGGGAGCCACAGTACAAGCCGGTGATCGATGCCGAGACGCTGCGCTTTGAAGCCATACCGGCCGGAGCCGTGACGGATGAGCAGATCGAACAGTTGGGAGAGACACTCTTTAAGGACCGGCGTGGTCGGGAGCAGATTCTCGAATCCCTGCGTCTTCCGGAGACGGAGCTGGTTCTCATCTGGGGAGATCAGAAGCAGCCGATTCCGTCAGCATGTGCCGTCTTCCGTCATCTGCCGCTGAACAGCCTGATGGCAGAGTTCGGAAACTTCTCCTTTGCAACGAAGATCCGGAAGCAGATCATAGGCAAGGTGATGCTCTTAAACGGACTCTACGTTTCATCCGAACGCATTGCAGCAGGAATGGCACAGCTACTTCTGACCGAGACGCTGGCCTATGCCCTGGCGGAAGAATACACCTGCTGTATTTATCACGGTCTGCCGGACCGGGAAGGTCGCTGGGAGCGCCGCGGCCTGATCGAGGAGCTGCTGAAGCGTCAGGGCTTTCTGCGCATCGAAGAGGAAGGACGGGACGATCTCGTCATGGCGGTAGATATGCACATGCCGACCACGCTGACGAAGAACCTTTCCATGGTAATCAAAGCACCATTCAACACGAATCCGCAGATCCTGCGAACCCTGGAGAGCGCGCACCGCAGACTGCAGGCGGCACTCACGCAACTGCGTCCGGGCCACCTGGTGCTGTCCTTCGATTCTAATATCATGCACCGTCGGCTGGTGGAGAAGATTACGAAGGAGAACGGAGTCCCTAGTCATGTGGTGATTCCGAGAACACTGGGAGAGAAGATGTGCGTCCCGTTCGGCAAGATGCTGCGCGGCTCTGTCGTGCCGAACACAGTGACGAAGACGGTTCATACCGAGCGCGTCTTCCATACGGATATGAGCGGATTCTCCGTCGAGGAATTCCCCGGCTATTCGCCGCTGCGCACACAGATCCGTACAATCAAGTCCTTCGACCGCAGTGCAGTGCTGGTCGATGATCTTCTGCACAAAGGCTATCGGTTGAGGAACGTCTACCACTTCTTCGAGGAGGAAGAAGTTCCGGTCAGCAAGCTGATGCTCGGACTCCTCACCGGATGGGGCAAAGACCTGGCCGAGAGCCTGGGAATCCCGGTGGACAGTGTATATTTCCTCCCGAACCTGCATTCCTGGTACGTGGAGTCCACGATGTACCCGTTCATCGGCGGCGACAGCGTGCGGGGTGGAACCAGAACCCGTGGTCTCATCACTTCCGTGAACCTGATTCTTCCTTATGTATCTCCGGCGTTCCTGATAAAGGAATCCATGGAGGCTGCCTATCACGTATCCATGGTCTGCCTGGAGAATGCCAGAGATATCCTGCAGGCTCTGGAACGGGAGTACCAGAAAGCTTATGAGAAAAATCTGACGCTGGACCGGCTGTCGGAAGTCATATACTCTCCGACCTGCCCAGACAAGGGCGATTTCATGCGCTACGATGTGAATCTGCCGGCCAGCCTTTATATTGAGAATGATATCCAGCGTCTGCTGCGCCTGAAAAATATCGCAGTATACGCGGGATCGGACAGGAGGTAATGAAAGATGCCCTATCTGACTGACCTGATCGTGCCGGGAATGGGACCGGCGAACTATATGACAGGAACTAGCGCCGACATGGAGTGGTTCCGAAGAGAACCGAAGAAAGAAAAGAAGAGAGTGCATGTGATGGCTCTGGGGGATGTAGGAAGCACACTTCTCCTGGGATTAAAGCTGCTGGGCGGCGACTGCATACATACCATCGGCATCTTCGATGTTCGAAAGGAATTCGAAGCCCGTTTCGAGTTCGAGATGAACCAGGTGACACATCCGGGAGCGTACGGGGGGCTTCCGCCTGTGGAAATTGTACCGGAAGAGCAGCTCTTTGCCTGCGATATCTTCGTATTCTGTGCCTCGCGCGGTGTGCCGCCGGTTAGCGAGACGAAGATGGATGTGCGCATGGCGCAGTACGAAGCGAATGCCGGACTGGTAGAGCTCTATGCGAAGAAAGCAGTTGCAGCCGGATTTCGTGGCCTGTTCGCTGTAGTTTCTGATCCAGTAGATCCGCTCTGCCTTGCCGCTGAAGCTGCCGGACTGAATCCAGCTCGCATCAAGGGCTACGGTCTCGGTGTGATGAATGCCCGTGCCGCCTACTATGCGAAGAAGGACGCCCGTTTCGCTTCCTTCCTTACCGAAGGAGCTGCCTTCGGGCCTCACGGATCTGACCTCGTAATCGCCAACAGCCTGACCCATTACGATGACACACTTTCCCGCGAGCTTACGGATCTCACCGTTCGCGCCAACGTTGCCATGCGGGAAATGGGCTTCAAGCCGTACCTTGCACCGGCGCTTTCCTCCGGTGCTCTGTCGATTCTCGCGACCCTCCGGGGTGAGTGGCATTACAGCTCTCAGAAGTTCGGGCGCATCTTCCTTGGTGCGAAGAACCGGGTCACGGAAGCCGGCATCGAAGTGGAGAATCCACTTCTTCCACAGGAACTGTATGAGAGGATAGAAAAAGCTTATGACGGCCTCTGCCTTCTGGCGGAGAAAGCCGAAAAGAAGAAAACGTCCGATGAGAAAGCAAAGGACAAAGAGAAGGAAGAATGCACAGTGGAAAACCGTACGGAGATGGAAAGGAGGGATTATTCTTGAACAAAATTACAGTAATCTGTCCGCTGGATGAAGGTCAGACTTTGAGCGAACGTATGGAGCATGTGCTGAATTACGCGCTTCACTGGGGCAGCCGTGAAGTGGAGCGGATCACGAAAGCGAGCGAGCTGCAGTCTATAACTGGCGGAACACTTCTTTTTGCTGTATATGTCAGCGACACCGGAATCAATATTGAGTACTCACGGATGCTCGATCGGATTCGCCGGGAGGGGGATTTCTTCCCCGAGTGTACGGGAGCCGTTCTTGTCGGTGGTGGAAGCGATCTCTACACGAAGGCGATTGGCCGGGAAATGGTTCATACGGCGAACCAGGCGGGCTGTACGTTTATCGGGCGGCCGCTGGTGGAAGGGACGGCCTCGCTGAAGAACTTCCAGATTCAGGCAAATCTGCGCAAGACGGATCTGATGGCAGCATATCATCTGGCGGCACGCAATTTGATTGAGCGCCTGACCAGCTTCGCTCCGCCGAAGACAAAGCGGCCGAAGCTTCTGGTGCTTCATGCGAGCAATGTGCAGACCTCAAACACGATAAGCTTCTGGCGAATGGTTAAGACACACCTGATTAATTTTGATATCCGCGAGATCTCTCTGCGCAACGGTCAGATCGAGGACTGCGGCGGCTGCCCGTATACGATGTGCATGCATTTCAGCGAGAAAGGGCAGTGCTACTATGGCGGAATTATGGTAGAAGATGTGATACCGGCGGTGGTAGAGTGTGACGCGCTGCTGCTTCTCTGCCCGAATTACAACGACGCAATCGGCGCGAATCTGTCGGCCTTTGTGAATCGTCTGACATCGCTTTATCGGAAGAAGCCGTTCTTCGACAAGTACCTTTACGCGATTATCGTTTCTGGGTACAGCGGCGGGGATCTGGTGGCTGAGCAGCTTATCAGCGCGCTGAATATGAACAAGGCGTTCATCCTTCCGGAGAAATTTTCGATCCTGGAGACAGCGAACGATCCCGGCAGCATCCGCGAAATCCCCCGAATCGAAGAGCAGGCGAAAGAATTTGCCGGGCGGATGAAGAAGATGCTGCAGGGGAAACTATCCTGAATGTTGGCTTTTTGAAAAAATTGGGGTAACTATTTAGAACCATGCGGATTTTGATCAAATATACGAATGAAACCCTCAGTATCGCGAATACTGAGGGCTTCATTTTTTGAAAAAAATCTTTCAGGGGAAATTTGGTTAACAAATGAAAAAAGTCTTTCAGGGGAAATGAGGATTGATTTTCAGAGTAGGATAATGTATGATGATGATGCTAGAGTCAAACCTTCAGATGCCGACCGTGTTTGCACGGGGCGTCATTTGAGCTTGAAACTATACATGTTATATGCTGCCTGCAAAGAGCCTTTTGATTGAAACAGGAGAAATTTATTATTATGGAAAAAGAATACACCACGGTTGTTGTGGACGCCATGGGCGGTGATAACGCCCCGGACGCGATGATCCAGGGCGCTGTAGACGCAATCACGAAGAACGCTGCTGTACAGGTCATCCTCGTTGGCAGAGAAGAAGTGATCGCCCCGAAGCTTGAGGCATATACATTCGATAAAGCGCGCATCCGTATCGTGAACGCATCTGAGGAGATCAGCTGCGACGAGCCGCCTGTGCAGGCCATCCGCCGCAAGAAGGACAGTTCCATTGTCGTCGGCCAGAAGCTCGTAGCGAACGGAGAGGCGGACGCCTTCCTCTCCGCCGGAAGTACCGGAGCCGTACTGGTCGGCGGTCAGCTTGTTGTCGGCCGTATCCGCGGCATCGACCGCACACCGATCGCAACCCTCATCCCCACAGATAACGGCGTTTCCCTCCTCATCGACAGCGGAGCCAACGTAGACGCCAGAGCCTCCCATCTGGTACAGTTCGCCCGCATGGGCTCCATCTACATGGAGCACGTCATCGGCGTGAAGAACCCCAGAGTGGCCATCGTGAACGTCGGCCTGGAGGAAGAGAAGGGCAACGCCCTCGTAAAAGAAACCTACCCGATGTTAAAAGCATGCGCCGACATCAATTTCACCGGCAGCATCGAAGCCAGAGAGATCCCTCACCACGGCGCGGACGTTATCGTCTGCGAGGGCTTCACCGGAAATGTCATCCTGAAACTGTATGAGGGTACCGCGAATGCGCTGGTCGGCATGATCAAGGGAGGACTCATGTCCTCGTTCCGCTCGAAGATCGGAGCACTCCTGATCAAGCCCGCGTTAAAGAAGACACTGAAGAGCATGGACGCCAGCGAATACGGCGGAGCGCCGCTCCTCGGTCTGAAAGGCCTGGTCATCAAGACCCACGGCAGCGCCAAAGCCAAAGAAGTATGCAACTCCATCCTGCAGGTACCTGTATTCAAGGAGCAGGAGATTGTAAATAAGATCAAAGAGAGCCTGGTGCCGGAAGCACCGGAGCGCAAGGAGGAATAGGATATGGAATTCGAAAAAATCCAGACTATCATCGCAGACGTACTGTCCATTCACAACCCCGAGGAGATCACAATGGATAAGTCCTTCAAGGACGACCTGGGAGCAGACTCCCTCGACAGCGTAGAGATCGTAATGCGGCTCGAGGAAGCCTTCGATATCGAGATCCCCGATGACGCAGTCGAGAACATTGAGACTGTCGGCGATGTAGTAGAAGCAATCCAGAAGGTCAAGGGATAAAACCCGGACAGCGTCTGCGCATCTGAGCAAGCGAGCTTGCCGGATGTGCAGACATTGGACGGGTTTTACCCATCGGTCTTTCTATAAGAAAGGAAAAATATATGTTACATGAATTACAGCAGACCATCGGCTACACCTTCGCGCAGCCGGAACTCTTACGGCAGGCCGTGACCCACAGCTCCTACACGAATGAGCACCGCAGCCCCCGCACCTGCTGCAACGAGCGCCTGGAGTTCCTGGGGGACGCCGTCCTGGAGCTTTCCAGCAGTGAATGCCTCTACGAGCGCTACCCGGAGCAGCCGGAAGGCGAGCTTACGAAACTGCGCGCCAGCATCGTGTGTGAGCCCACTCTGGCACAGTGCGCGCGAGCCATTCGCCTAGGGGATTACCTGCAGCTTGGCAAGGGCGAGGACGCAACCGGCGGACGCCTGCGAGATTCCATCTTAAGTGATGCTTTCGAGTCTGTGATCGGCGCCATTTATTTAGATGGTGGTTTTACTAGCGCAAAAGAGTTCGTTCTGCGCTTTGTGATGAACGATATCGAACACAAGAAGCTCTTTTTCGATAGCAAGACTATCCTGCAGGAGAAAGTACAGAGCGGCACGCTCGGAGAGCTTGCCTATGAGCTGATCGGTGAGGAAGGGCCGGACCATAACAAGATCTTTACCTCCCAGGTACGGATCGGCGGTAAGGCATACGGCACCGGTCGCGGCCGCACGAAGAAGCTTGCAGAGCAGGATGCCGCCTACCGCACGATTCTGGATCTGAACAACAGGAGCAAGACGGATGTACTTAAAAAAGATTGAAGCCCAGGGATTTAAATCCTTCGCTAACAAGATGGTCCTGGAATTTAACCCCGGTATCATGGGCATTGTAGGTCCGAACGGCAGCGGCAAGAGCAACGTTGCGGACGCCGTCCGCTGGGTACTGGGCGAACAGAGCGCGAAGTCCCTTCGAGGCAACAACATGCAGGACGTCATCTTCGCCGGGACAGAGAACCGGAAGCCCCAGGGCTACGCCTACGTGGGGCTTACGATCGACAACTCCGACCATATGCTGGCCATCGACTTCGACGAAGTTACGATCTCCCGCCGCGTCTACCGCTCCGGTGAGAGCGAATACCTGATTAACGGCGGCGCCTGCCGGTTAAAGGATATCTACGAGCTTTTCTACGATACCGGTGTCGGCAAAGAGGGATACTCTATCATCGGGCAGGGTCAGATCGACCGCATCTTAAGCGGCAAGCCGGAGGAACGAAGAGAGCTCTTCGACGAGGCCGCCGGTATTGTAAAGTTCAAGAAGCGCCGTCAGGTCGCCGCGAAGAAGCTCGAGAGCGAGGAGACGAATCTCGTCCGTGTCAGCGATATCCTGGGCGAGCTGGAGAAGCAGGTCGGCCCCCTGGAGAAGCAGGCGGAGAAGGCCAGAGAATATCTGAAGCTGAAGGAAGAGCTGAAAAGCTGCGAGATCGGCGCGTTCTTCCTCGAAAGCGATGACTTAAGGCGAAGAATCCGCGTGGTGGACGGAAATCTGAGCGTGGTGAATGACGACCTTGCGAAGAGCCGGCAGGACGCGGAGAACCTGCGTCTGCGCTACGAAGCGATCACCGCGTCGAACGAGCAGCTGGTCGCCGATATGGAAGAGAACAGAAAAGCACTGGAGCAGACCCGCCTGAAGAAGGAGAGCCTGGAAGGCCGTATCCGCGTGCTGGAAGAACAGATCCGCACAGCCAGGATGAACGAAGAGCATATCCGCACGCGCCTGGCTGACATCGGGCGCGAGGAGAAGGACTGTCGCGAAGGGCAGGAAGCCTTTATCGCAGATAAGAAAAAGCTGAATGCCGAGCTGGATCAGGCGGAGGCTGTGATTGCAGAAAAGTCACAGGAATTCGCTGACATCGAGGAGACGATTCGCCGGAGCGAGGAACTCATTGCGGCCAAAAGTCAGGAGATTATCGCCGGACTGAATGAGAAGGCTGAGATCAGTGTCGCTAGGCAGAAGTTCCAGACACAATTGGAGCAGGCACAGATTACCCGCAGCGAGATTCACCGTTACCTGCTCAGCGCGAAGACGGATGAGGAAGAGCAGCGGAATGAAACCGACCGCTTAAGCAACGAGCTGGCTGCCGTCCGTGAAGCTATGGCGAAAGAGACAAAGGCACAGGAGCAGGCACTTGCCGCAGGCAGCGAAGCCGAGAAGCAGGTGAACCTGGCGAGACGCCGACTGAACGACTGTCAGCAGGAGTATCACACCACGAAGACGAAGCTGGAATCCCTCGTCAACATGACGGAGCGCTACGAAGGTTACGGCAGCAGTATCCGCCGTGTCATGGAACGAAAAAAAGATACGCCGGGCATCGTTGGCGTTGTCGCTGACCTGATTCATGTAGAGAAGAAATATGAGACTGCCATGGAGACGGCTCTGGGCGGCCGCATCCAGAATATCGTCACGAAGGACGAGGCAACTGCCAAAGGCCTCATCGAATATCTGAAGAAGAACAAATTCGGCCGGGCGACTTTCCTGCCGATTACGAACGTGAACGGCAGCCCTTTCCCGAAGCCGGAGGCATTAAAGGAGCCGGGCGCACTCGGCGTAGCCAGTGAGCTGGTTACTGTGGATGAAGCGTACCGCGGGATTGCGAGGTATCTCCTCGGGCGCACACTCGTCGCAGATACCATCGATCACGCGCTTGCCATCGCGAGAAAATACCGACAGACATTGAATATCGTCACCCTTGAGGGTGAGAGCCTTACTCCCGGCGGCGCGATGACCGGCGGTGCGTTCCGCAGCACGACGAACCTGCTGGGACGCCGCAGAGAGATCGAAGAGCTGGAGAAGGCCATGAAGACCGCCCTCAAAAAATATGATGAGATCAAGGACTTCCTGCAAAGCGAAGAGCAAAAACTTGCGGAAGCTCGAAAGCAGGTCGATGAACTGCAGCGGCATCTGCACGACGACAGCTTGCGGGAGCGCACTATTTCCATGAACCTCTCACGCGCGGAGGACGAGTTGGCGGCGATCCGCGAGAACTGCACCGCTCAGAACGATAAGAACCGCAGCATTCAGGCGAAGATCGAACAGATTGAGGCAGAAGCAAGCCGTATGGCCGCAGCAGCCGAAGAAACCGAAGCCCGCGGCGAAGCCATCCAGCTGGAGATCGATCAGCTTCGTGCGCAGAATGAACAGACGAAGCAGACCAGAGATCAGATTTCCGGTGCGCTGGCAGAGCAGCGCCTCGCCTACGCCGGACTGCAGCAGAGAGACACTTACCTTGCGGAGAATATCCAGCGGCTGAAGAGAGAGCTGGAGAAGTATGCAACAGAGAAAGAAACACTTACCGGCAGCCGCGCCGACGGCGAGGAAGCGGTAAAAGAAAAGCAAAGTGCCATCGCTGCCGCCCGAAACGAGATCGAAGAGGCGATTCGCGAAGCAAAAGAAAAAGAGGAAACTCTGGCCGGGCAGACGAAGACCCGGGAAGACGGACAGGCCGAACAGAAGAAATTCTTCGTGGAGCGAGAAAGCTTAAGCAGCCGCATCACCGCCCTTGACAAGGACAGTTATCACCTGCAGAGCCAGAAGGAGCGCATGGAAGAATCCTTGGACAAGCAGGTGGAATACCTCTGGACAGAGTATGAGATTACGCCCTCCGAAGCGGAAGCGCAGAGAAATGAAGCCTATACCGATCTCACCGAAGTGCGCCGCACGATCAGCCGCCACAAGACGGCGATCCGTGAACTCGGCCCAGTCAACGTGAACGCCATTGAGGACTACAAGGAAGTCAGTGAGCGCTACGTCTTCATGCGCGATCAGCACGCCGACCTGGTGGAGGCGCGTGACAGCCTGATGAAGATCATTGCCGATCTCGACGAGGGTATGCGCCGCCAGTTTGAGGAGAAGTTCGAAGCCATCCGCGTGGAATTCGACCGGGTCTTCCGGGAACTCTTCGGCGGAGGCAAGGGGGAACTCGCCCTGACCCATGAGGATGGAACCGATATCCTGGAGGCCGGTATCGCAATCATTGCCCAGCCACCCGGCAAGAAGCTGCAGAACATGATGCAGCTCTCCGGCGGCGAAAAAGCATTGAGTGCCATTGCGCTGCTCTTCGCCATCCAGAACCTGAAGCCGTCGCCCTTCTGCCTCCTAGACGAGATCGAAGCCGCGCTGGACGAGCCGAACGTCGCCCGTTACGCGGAGTACCTGAACAAGCTGAAGGAGCATACGCAGTTTATCGTTATCACGCACCGCCGCGGTACGATGGAGATGGCAGATCGTCTGTACGGCATTACCATGCAGGAGAAGGGTGTCAGCGCGCTGGTATCCGTTGATCTGACCGATACATCATCCCTCACCGGAGAGGCAGGGTAAAGACCGCAGCCGCAATACAGAAAGCGGAATACAGAGCACAGAAAGAAGGAAGTATATGGCATTTTGGTTTAAAAAATGGAGAAATAATA
>JABLTL010133346.1_pt1 | contig 21931 bp, 19 predicted proteins | sample 7160151 | NCBI WGS metagenome assembly JABLTL01 (sample SAMN14651223, study PRJNA627086) | human gut metagenome | isolation source: feces | host: Homo sapiens
CTTTGTAAGCTCTATGGAAGAAGTAATAAAAGAAGCATTTACGGGAGGTCAGGTATGATTATAAAAAATGTGTCACTGGACATTGTGTGTGGAATTACCAGCACACTTCCTGATACTGAGTTACCTGAGGTTGCATTTGCGGGAAAATCAAATGTGGGAAAATCTTCTTTGATTAATGCATTAATGAATCGTAAAGCACTGGCAAGAACCAGTGCTTCCCCGGGTAAGACACAGACCATTAATTTTTATAATATTAATGATGCCATGTATCTGGTGGATTTGCCGGGATATGGATATGCAAAAGTTTCGCAGTCAGTAAAAGAACAGTGGGGAAAATTGATTGAGCGTTATCTCCAGAAATCAAAGCAGTTAAAAGCGGTCTTTTTGCTGATTGATATTCGGCATGACCCGTCAGCAAATGACAAAATGATGTATGACTGGATTGTACACAATGGTTATCAGCCGATTATTATTGCAACAAAAGTAGATAAATTAAAACGCAGCCAGGTACAGAAACACGTGAAGGCATTGAAACAAGGACTCGAGCTGCTTGCGGGCACACAGGTCATTCCATTCTCTGCCGAAACCAAGCAGGGAAGGGAAGAAATCTGGAAAATTATGGATGAATTGCTGTTTGAACGCAGCTAAGCATTCCCCTGCTTCAAGTGCGCGGAGCACTAAGCGGCGAGTGAGGGGGATGCTTCTGTCAGTGGGAGCTTTCAACTCCCACTGACAGAGCGCGAAGCGACTGCGTTCATGAGCAAGTAGCAAAGCGGATTGCGAATGTCCGCTTTACCGCAGCTAAGCATTCCAACGCTTTACACCGTGCAATGCCTGAAAAAATAGAAAGGGTGCTGTGAAAAAGCAGTACCCTTTTAAAGTTTGGAGAAAAAGGATGTTAAAGGGAATTATATTTGATATGGACGGAGTGCTGATCAACAGTGAACCAGTACATTACCGTATCTGGAAAGAAGCACTTTTAACACGTGGAATTGAATTGGATTATGAGGTCTATAAACCTTGTATTGGTTCTACACTTGGATTTCTTATGAATCTTCTTCATGAAACCTATGGAATTGACAGAGAAGATAAGGCATTAGTGGATACCATGAAAAAGATTAAAGCGGAAACGGTGGAACGGGAGGGTATCCCGATGATAGAGGGCGTGCCACAGTTGTTAGAACGCTTAAAAAATGCGGGATACAAAATGGCGATTGCTTCTTCTTCACCGCTTTCTTATATTCAAATGGTTACAAAACGTTTAAATATTCGGCACTACTTTGATAAAATATTAAGTGGAGAGAATGTAAAGCATCCGAAACCGGCACCGGACGTCTTTTTGGCAGCAGCAGAGGAACTTGAATTAGACGTAAGTGAATGTCTGGTTGTGGAAGATTCTACCAATGGATGCCGTGCAGCAAAAGCGGCAAATATAACCTGTATGGGATATTTTAATCCGGATTCAGGAAAGCAGGACTTAAGTCAGGCGGCAATGATAATCGAAGGCTATGAAGAGATTGATGCCAGATTTGTGGAAAAAGTTTATTGCCACAATCACCATCTTCCAGCAGTGGTATGTGAGACCCCACGACTTTTAGTTCGGGAAATGTCAGAAGCGGACTTACCACAAATGCTTGCTTTAAATGAGCAGAATTCAACAGAAAATGCGGTTGAGGGAAAGGAAAAGACATTAGAAGAAGAAATCGAAAACTTCCCAAGTTACCGAAGATATATGTATGAATTGTGTGATATGGGCTATTGGGCAGTGATAGAAAAACAAAGTGGTAAAATTATCGGACGAGTGGGAATCGAACCGAAAATCTGGAATCAGGGTCGTTCTGTTGTGGAACTGGGTTATCTGATTGATGAAGCTTATCAAAGACAGGGATATGGATATGAAGCCTGCCATGCAATTCTTTTAGAAGCCAAAGAGCGAGGCGCAAAGTATCTTTACTGCCGGATTCATTCGGAGAACAAATCATCCATTGCGCTGGCAAAAAAACTGGGATTTTTAAAAATCGATTATCATGTGGAACAGGATGCAAAAGAAATAGAAGTTTATCGGTATGTATGTGGAAATGACAGAGTGTTACAAGAGAGAGGATAGACGATGGGAATCATTAAAGCATTAAAGTTAATGCATGATTATTATAAATATGATGAAAATGGACATATAGAAGAAACACATCGTGCGCTCGATGACATTAATCTGGATATTGAACAGGGACAGTTTATTGCAGTTCTTGGACATAATGGTTCCGGGAAATCGACGCTGGCAAAGCATATCAATGCGCTTTTATATCCAACAGAGGGTGCAATGGTAGTAGATGGAATCAATACTTCTACGGAGGAAGAAATCTGGAAAGTACGTCAGAAAGCCGGCATGGTATTTCAGAATCCCGATAATCAGATTATTGGTTCGATTGTGGAAGAAGATGTCGGATTTGGTCCGGAAAATATGGGTGTGGAAACGGATGAAATCTGGAGAAGAGTCAATAAAAGTTTAGAGGCAACCGGTATGACGGCATATAGAAGTCATTCTCCGAATAAACTTTCCGGAGGACAAAAACAGAGAGTGGCAATTGCCGGTGTGATGGCAATGGAGCCAAAGTGCATTATTTTGGATGAGCCTACGGCGATGCTTGATCCAAACGGACGAAAAGAAGTGCTGCAGGCGGTAAAGGAATTAAACGAAAAGAAAGGCATCACAGTCGTTTTGATTACCCATTACATGGAAGAAGTGACTTTGGCGGATAAAGTATTTGTCATGGATAAAGGAAAAATTGTCATGCAGGGAACACCAAGGGAAGTATTTTCAAAAGTAGAAGAGTTAAAATCCTATCGTCTGGATGTACCGCAGGTTACTTTGTTGGCGTATGAACTGAAACAGGCAGGTGTGCCGATACCGGATGGAATATTGACAAGAGAGGAACTGGTGAGTGCATTATGTCGATAAAATTAGAAAATGTAACCTATACTTACAGTCCGGGAACCGCTTATGAGATGCATGCATTAAAAGACGTTAGTCTGGAGATTCCGCAGGGACAGTTTATGGGAGTTATCGGACATACCGGCAGTGGAAAATCAACGTTAATTCAGCATTTAAACGGACTCATCCGTCCGACTTCAGGAGTTGTTTCTTATAATGGGGAAGATATCTGGAAAGAGGGATATCCGCTTCGAAACCTTCGCAGTAAAGTCGGGCTGGTCTTTCAGTATCCGGAACATCAGTTGTTTGAAACAGATGTGCTTACCGATGTCTGCTTTGGTCCAAAAAATCTTGGAGCAAGTCAGGAAGAAGCAGAAGAAAAGGCAAGAATGGCACTTGCGCATGTTGGATTTCCGGAGAAATCTTATAAAAGTTCGCCATTTGAACTTTCCGGAGGACAAAAAAGAAGAGTGGCAATTGCCGGAGTTTTAGCGATGGAGCCGGAAGTATTGATTTTAGACGAGCCGACAGCGGGTCTTGACCCAAGAGGCAGAGATGAAATCTTAGACCAGATTGCAATGCTTCACGAAGAACGAAAAATTTCGGTGGTACTGGTTTCACACAGTATGGAAGATATCGCAAAATATGTAGAGCGCATGATTGTGATGAATAAAGGGGAAAAAGCATTTGACGGAACGCCAAAAGAAGTCTTTTCTCATTATAAAGAATTGGAATCAATGGGGCTTGCAGCACCGCAGATTACCTATATCATGCATGATCTGCAGGCAAAAGGTCTTCCGGTTGATACAAATGCGACAACGATTGAGGAAGCAAAGAGAAGTATTTTAAGAGCACTGGAGAAACAGATACTATGATAAAAGATATCACAATTGGCCAGTATTATCCGGCAAAATCAATTTTGCATCGCTTAGACCCGAGAGTGAAATTTGTAGGAACAATTGCATTTTTAATCTCACTGTTTGTTGCAAATTCTTTATGGGGCTATCTGCTGGCCACAGCATTTTTAGCGGTGGTGATTGTACTTTCCAAAGTTCCGGTTAAATTTATGATGAAAGGTTTAAAGCCATTGTTTTTTATTTTTATCCTTACAGTGGCATTTAACCTGTTCTTAGTTCCCGGAAAAGTGGTTGTACAGATTTGGATTTTAAAGATTACAGAAGAAGGAATCCGTCAGGCGATAAAAATCGGAATCCGACTGATTTATCTGGTGATGGGTTCTTCTGTTATGACATTGACAACGACACCAAACCAGTTGACCGACGGTCTGGAAAAATTAATGCGTCCGCTCAACAAAATTAAAGTTCCGGTTCATGAAATCGCAATGATGATGTCGATTGCACTGCGTTTTATTCCGATTTTAATGGAAGAGACGGATAAAATTATGAAAGCACAGATTGCCAGAGGGGCAGATTTTGAATCGGGAAATTTAATCAAAAAAGCGAAAAATTTAATTCCGCTGTTAGTTCCGCTTTTTATTTCGGCATTTCGAAGAGCAGATGATTTGGCAATGGCAATGGAAGCCCGCTGTTATCATGGAGGAGACCATCGTACATCCATGAAACCATTAAAATATCAGAATCATGATATTATGGCATATCTGGTTTTACTGGTTTATCTGATTGCCGACATTGTATTGCGTATTATAGTATAATGTACTCTCGGAATTTTTTGAGTATATTGTTATAAATTAGTGGCAAAAACCCACAGGTTTGCCTGTGAGAGTAGTCAGAGGAGGAATAGAACATGAAACGGGTCATGCTTGAAATTGCCTATGACGGAACAAATTATTGTGGATGGCAGGTACAGCCAAATGGAATTACAGTTCAGGAAGTGATTAACCAAAAGTTATCGGAATTACTAAAAGAGCCGATTGAAACCATCGGAGCAAGCCGTACGGATGCAGGAGTACATGCACTTGGAAATGTAGCTGTGTTTGATACAAGTGCAAGGATGCCGGGAGAAAAAATTTCTTATGCCTTAAATCAAAGACTGCCGGAAGACATTCGGATTCAGATGTCAAAAGAAGTTGAACCGGATTTTCATCCTCGTTATCGAAACAGCAGGAAAACGTATGAATATCGGATTTTAAATAAAAAATTTCCGGTTCCGACAAAACGGCTGTATTCTCATTTTACCTATCTTCCGTTAGACGTGGAAAAAATGCGAAAAGCCGGAGAATATCTGCTTGGAGAACATGATTTTAAGAGTTTCTGCGGAGCAGGGGCACAGGTCAAAACGACAGTGCGGACCATTTATGATTTTCAGATAAAAAAAGAAGACGACGAAATCTGTATGCGGATTACAGGAAGTGGTTTTCTTTATAATATGGTACGGATTCTTGCAGGAACGTTAATCGAAGTGGGAAGCGGGGCAAGAAAACCGGAGGATATGTTGGAAATCATAGAGGCGAAAGACAGAAAAAAAGCCGGAGCAACGGCGCCGGCAAGAGGGCTTACATTAATAAAAATACAATATGAAGAATGAGGAAATTGAAATGAGAAGAAACGGAATGCTGCTTCCGATTGCGAGCCTGCCATCTCCTTATGGAATCGGTGGATTTTCAAAAGAAGCTTATGAATTTATTGACTTGTTAGAAGAGACGGGACAAAAATTATGGCAGATTCTGCCACTTGGTCCTACCAGCTATGGAGATTCCCCATATCAATCCTTTTCTACGTTTGCAGGAAATCCGTATTTTATTGATCTGGATACACTGGCAGAAAAAGGCTGGCTGACAAAAGAAGCCTGCGAAGCTTCTGATTATGGAGACAATGAATCCTACATTGATTATGGAAGAATTTATAATTCCAGATTTGTATTATTAAAACAGGCATTTTTAAATTCTGATATATTATCCGATGAAAAATTCACAGAATTTTGTAAAGCCAATCAACACTGGCTCCCGGATTATGCACTGTATATGGCACTTAAAAATCAAAATGATGGAAAAAGCTGGATTGAGTGGGAAGAAGAGATCCGTCTTAGAAAACCGGAAGCGGTAGAATATTATAAAAAAGAACTGGAAGAAGAATGTAATTTTTATGAATTTTTGCAGTATGAATTTCATGAGCAGTGGACAAAAGTAAAAGAATATGCACATGAAAAGGGAATTCAGATTGTAGGTGATGTTCCGATTTATGTTGCATTTGACAGTGCAGATACCTGGGCAAATCCGGAGTTATTCCAGTTAGATGAGAAAAATCTTCCGCTTGGTGTGGCCGGATGTCCGCCGGATGCTTTTTCTGCAACAGGACAGCTTTGGGGAAACCCATTATATAACTGGGCATATCATAAGAAAACAGGATATGACTGGTGGTTGAAGAGAATTGCTTACTGCTTTGATTTATATGATATTGTAAGAATCGACCATTTCCGTGGATTTGACGAATATTATTCGATTCCTTATGGAGATGAGACAGCCGTAAACGGACACTGGGAAAAAGGTCCGGGTATGGATTTATTTAACACGGTCAAAGAAAAGCTTGGTGAACTTGACATTATTGCAGAGGACTTGGGATTTTTGACAGAGAGTGTATTTCAACTCTTAAAAGACAGCGGATATCCGGGAATGAAAGTTCTGCAGTTTGCTTTTGACCCGAGTGAGGACAGTGATTATCTGACTTATAAATATCAGAGAAACTGTGTGGTTTATACAGGAACACATGATAACGATACAACAGCGGGCTGGTTTGAGAAACTTTCCGATGGAGACAAAGAGGTTGCTCTGCGTTACATGAATAGTTTTTACACTCCAAAGGAAGAACAGCACTGGGATTTAATTGCACTTGCGATGAGAAGTACAGCAGATACCTGTATTATTCCGGTCCAGGATTTTCTGGGACTTGGAAGTGAGGCAAGAATCAATATGCCGTCCACGCTTGGAGACAACTGGAAATGGAGAATGACAAAAGGTGCATTTTCTGAAGAATTAAAAGAGAAAATCCGTCGTATGACAAAATTATATGGCAGATAAATATGTTTTTGACAATAAAAATTTAATGACAAGGAGAATCAAATCATGGCATTTAAAGAAGTAAAAGCAGAAGAATTACAGATGAATCCATTTACAAAAATCGGAAAAGAATGGATGTTAATTACCGCAGGTAATGAAGAAAAATGCAACACAATGACCGCAAGTTGGGGTGGCGTCGGTGTTATGTGGGGAAAAAATGCAGTAACGACTTATATCCGCCCACAGCGTTATACAAAAGAATTTGTAGATGCAAATGATACGTTTACTATTTCATTTTTTGATGAATCTTACAGAAAAGCATTAAATATCTGTGGAAGTGTTTCCGGACGTGACAAAGATAAAATCAAAGAGGCTGGTTTAACTCCATATTTTGTGGATGGAACAGCTGCATTTGAAGAAGCAAATCTGATTTTAGTGTGCAAGAAAATGTATCATGGAGACATTCTTCCGGAAAACTTTGAAGATGAAAAAATTGACACAAAATGGTATCCACAGAAAGATTATCATACCATGTATATTTCAGAAATCCTGAAAGTGTTGGTAAAGGAAAACTAAGACGTTGGATAATCTGATTTTTAGTTTAAATGCAACCCTTCCTATTTTTTTTACAATGCTTCTTGGAAGCTTTTTTAAAAGAGTCGGGCTGATAGATGAAGCATTTTCGGCAAAGATGAATAAATTCGCCTTTGCTGTGGCACTTCCGGCTCTTTTGTTTCAGGATATTTCAGCAGTTGATATTCGTGAAAGCTGGAATGGCGGGTTTGTGTTGTTCTGTTTTATTGCAACGTTTTTAAGTATTACAGGAGTGACGGTTTTGTCATTCTTTGTCGTAAAAAGAGAAGAACGTGGAGAATTTGTGCAGGGAGCATATCGAAGCAGTGCGGCAATTCTTGGAATTGCATTTATCCAGAATATCTATGGTACATCTGGAATGGCACCGCTTATGATTATCGGAACGGTACCGCTTTACAATGCGTTTGCGGTAATTGTCCTGTCTTTATTAAAACCGGGACAGAGAAAAATGGATAAAGCCCTGTTACAAAAAACTTTAAAGGGAATTGTTACGAATCCGATTATTCTTGGAATTGCAGCAGGTTTTGTGTGGGCAATTTTAAAAATTCCACAGCCGGAGATTCTGCAAAAAACAGTGAAAAATATGGCAGTGCTTGCAACTCCGCTTGGTCTTATGGCGATGGGAGCTTCTTTCGAGGGAAAAAAGGCACTTGGAAAATTAAAACCGACTCTCATTGCAAGTGCTTTAAAATTAGTGGTGCTTGCAGCCATCTTTTTGCCGATGGCAGTCCGGCTTGGATATCGTGAATCGGAGTTGGTTGCAATCTTAGTGATGCTTGGTTCAGCTACAACCGTCAGCAGTTTTGTTATGGCAAGAAATATGGGACATGAAGGGATACTGACTTCGAGTATTGTTATGGTGACAACACTGTGTTCGGCATTTACTCTGACCGGCTGGCTCTTTCTTTTGAAAACGCTGGGTTTGGTGTAGCCAGAAAAAAGAAAACGTGCTATAATGAGCGCAGACGTCGCAAAAATGGATGACGGTAGAAAGTACATAGCGAATAGACAGTAGAAAGTTGAGGAATCAAAACATGAGTCAGGAAAAAGTAGACCAGTATAAAAAAAATAAAGCAGTCCGTGGAAAAAATAAGAGAAAAAATAAAAATGATGAGAGTATGACACTCGTTGAAAAGCTGGGAATTACAATTGTTTCTCTGCTCTTAGTCGGCTGGATTGGATATTCTGTATATCAGGTTATCACAACACCGGATGAAGATGCAGAAGTTGTAACCACTCAGATGGATGTAACTGCAATCACGGATTATTTAAGTTCTTTAAATACAACAGATGCAGAATAATGAGTGGAGTCCCAGATACATTTGATTTAATGTGAAGAAAAAGCGGTTGCCACATGGTTCATGTGACAGCCGCTTTTTGTGCTGTTTATAAGAAAATCAAATGATTCAGATACCTTATAAATTATAATTTAACAACATTAGCTGCCTGCATTCCGCGAGCACCTTCTGTTAAATCATAAGATACAGCCTGTCCTTCTTCCAAAGTTTTGAATCCTTCACCTGTGATAGCAGAGAAATGTACGAATACATCCTGTCCGTCTTCTCCTGTGATAAATCCATAACCTTTTTCTCCGTTGAACCATTTAACAGTTCCCTTGTTCATAATGTTACCTCCATAAAATAAAAAAAATAAGTAGTTGAATTTCGGATAGAAACAAAAGAAAGCAGGACTTTCAAAATCTCCTTATATGAATAAAAAGCGGTCTTTAGAGAGTATATTCATTATAAATAAAATAATACAATCTCTAAAAACCGCTTAATTTACAATAATCAGAAGCTTGTGAAATGCACTTCATTATTTATATCCAATATTTCATTACAAGATTCAGTATATGCAAAAATGCCTTAAAAGTCAAGGAAAAAAGTATAATTGACGAAAGAATTTGTGTATGTTACTATTAAAACCAAAAGAGAATAAAATGTATTCTCAAAATCTTTCTGTACTTGATTTTGTAAGAAGATGAGAGTGCAGAGAAGGCGCTGGAGGAGAGGAGAGTCCATGAACATTTTAATTAAAAACGGACGGGTAATTGACCCCGCAACAAAGACAGATAAGATAAGTGATTTGTATATCGAAGCAGGAAAGATTAAAGAAATAAAAGATGAAATCACTCCGTCAAAACAGGATAAGGTAATTGATGCCAAAGGTTGTTATGTAATGCCGGGTCTGATTGACCTTCATGTACATCTGCGTGACCCTGGACTTACGTACAAAGAGGATATTGTGTCAGGCTCCAAAGCGGCGGCAAAGGGTGGGTTTACCACAATTCTTGCCATGCCAAATACCAAGCCGGTCATTGACTGTGCAGACCGCGTAAAATACGTGCATAATAAAGCAAAAGAGATGGCACCGATTCATGTACTTCAGATTGGAGCGGTTACAAAAGGACAGGCAGGAGAAGAACTTGCCAAAATTAAAGAAATGGCAGATGCCGGGATTCCGGCAATCAGTGAAGATGGAAAGAGTGTAATGAATGCAGGATTATACAAAGAGGCAATGAAGATTGCCGCTGAGTGCAACATTCCGGTATTTGCACACTGTGAAGATAAAAGCCTGATGGAAGTAAAGGGCTGTGTCAATTCCGATGAATATACAAAAGAACTGGGATTACCGGGAATCAGCAATGCAGTGGAAGATGTCATTGTCGCAAGAGATATTTTATTGGCAAAAGAAGCAGGAGCAAAACTGCATCTTTGTCATTGCTCTACAAAAGACAGCGTAGAAATGATCCGCCTTGCAAAAGAAGAAGGGCTGGATGTGACAGGAGAAGTCTGCCCGCATCATTTTACTTTGACTTCTGATGAAATTGATAAAGATGATTCAAACTATAAAATGAATCCTCCGCTTCGTACCAAAGAGGATAAAGAAGCATTATTAGAAGGATTAAAAAATGATATCATTGATGTAATCAGTACAGACCATGCACCGCACAGCAGAGATGAAAAAAATCAGCCTATGGAAGATGCGCCATTTGGAATTGTCGGATTGGAGACTTCTGTTGCACTTACAATTACAGAACTGGTAGAAAAAGGAATCATAACTCCAATGCAGATGGCAGAAAAGATGAGCTATAATCCGGCACAGGTAATTCATTCGAATAAAGGTACTTTAAAAGTGGGAGCTCCTGCGGATGTTACAATTATTGACCCTGAAAAAGAGTATGTCATTGATTCTATGACCTTCCTTTCCCGCGGGAAAAATACACCGTTTAACGGCTGGAAAGTAAAAGGAATGGTAAAAGCGACTATCTGCGATGGCAAGATTGCTTATATGAATCAGGAAGCAGCAAAAAATTTTAAATAAATAGAACAATATAAGACACAAAAAGATGGAGGAAGAAAAATGATTAACAAACTGACAGAAAAAATAAGAAAGACTCATGCACCGATTTGCGTAGGTTTAGACCCAATGCTTTCTTATGTGCCAAAACAGGTACAGGAGACTGCATTTAAAGAATATGGAGAAACCTTAGAGGGTGCCGCAGAAGCAATCTGGCAGTTTAATAAAGCAATTATTGATGCGACTTATGATTTGATTCCGGCAGTAAAACCGCAGATTGCAATGTATGAACAGTTTGGAATTCCTGGGCTGGTTGCATTTAAAAAGACCGTAGATTACTGTAAAGAAAAAGATTTGGTTGTAATCGGAGATATCAAACGAGAAGACATTGGCTCTACGTCTTCTGCTTATGCAGTAGGGCATCTTGGAAAAGTTCAGGTTGGAACAAAAGAGTATGCAGGTTTTGATGAAGACTTTGCAACAGTGAATCCGTATCTTGGTTCAGATGGTGTCAATCCGTTTATCGATATCTGCAAAAAAGAGAAAAAAGGTCTGTTTATTTTAGTTAAGACTTCCAATCCATCCAGTGGAGAATTTCAGGACCAGTTAATTAACGGAAGACCATTATATGAATTAGTCGGAGAAAAAGTTGCTCAGTGGGGCGCTGACTGCATGGGTGATGAATACAGTTATATCGGGGCAGTTGTCGGTGCAACTTATCCGGAATTGGGAAAAGTGCTTCGTAAAATTATGCCAAAATCTTATATTTTAGTACCGGGTTACGGTGCGCAGGGTGGAAAAGGAAAAGACCTGGTTCATTTCTTTAATGAAGACGGACTTGGTGCAGTGGTAAACTCTTCCCGCGGAATTATTGCAGCTTATAAACAGGAACAGTATGCAGAGTTTGGAGAGGCAAATTTTGCAGATGCATCCAGAAAAGCCGTAGAAACTATGGTGGCAGATATTGATGGCGCATTAACAGCATTAAAATAAGGGGAGAAAATCATGGCAAAGTTAAAGATGAAAAGTACTGTAATTGAGCAGAAGATGATTGCAGATGGAATCTGCAGTATGTGGCTTGATGCAAAAGAAATTGCAGTACAGGCAAAACCGGGGCAGTTTATCTCTGTCTATAGTAATGATAAAAGCCGTGTGCTTCCAAGACCAATCAGTATCTGTGAAATTGACCGCGAAAAGGGCACACTCCGTATTGTATATCGTGTAGTGGGAAAAGGAACAGAAGAATTTTCCAAAGCAGAAGCAGGAGATTCTTTTGAAATCTTAGGTCCGCTTGGAAACGGATTTCCGATTGAAGAAGCAAAAGGTAAAAAAGTGCTGATGATTGGAGGAGGAATTGGCGTTCCTCCAATGCTTCAGACTGCAAAAGAAATCGAAGGAGAAGCGATTATTGTATCCGGATACCGCAATCAGGATTTATTCTTAAAAGAAGAACTTGAATCAGCAGGAACACTTTTTATTGCAACGGAAGACGGCAGTGTTGGAACAAAAGGAAATGTAGTAGACGCAATTCGTGAAAATCAAATCGAAGCAGATATGATGTTTGCCTGTGGACCAAAACCGATGCTTCGTGCATTAAAAAATTATGCACTGGAAAAAGGAATCCCTTGTTGGATTTCCATGGAAGAGAAGATGGCATGTGGAGTTGGAGCCTGTCTTGCCTGTGTATGTCAGTCTAAAGACGTGGATTCTCATTCTCATGTACACAACAAACGAATTTGTAAAGATGGACCGGTGTTCTTAAGTACGGAGGTAGAATTATAATGAATACAAAAGTAAATCTTGCCGGTGTAGAACTCAAAAATCCGGTTATGACCGCTTCCGGAACATTTGGTTCTGGCGCAGAATACAGTGAATTTGTAGATTTAAACGAGTTAGGTGCAGTTGTAACAAAAGGTGTGGCGAATGTACCGTGGCCGGGAAACCCAACCCCACGTATTGCAGAAACTTACGGCGGCATGCTCAATGCAATTGGACTCCAAAATCCGGGAATTGATGTATTTTGCAAAAGAGATATTCCGTTCTTAAAACAGTTTGATACGAAAATTATTGTAAATGTATGTGGAAAAAGTACAGAAGATTATTGTGAAGTAGTAGAACGTCTGGCAGATGAACCGGTTGATTTATTAGAAATCAATATTTCCTGCCCAAATGTAAAAGAAGGCGGAATTGCCTTTGGACAGAATCCAAAAGCGGTAGAGGCAATCACAAAAGAAGTGAAAAAATATGCAAAACAGCCGGTTATTATGAAGTTAAGTCCGAATGTAACCGATATTACAGAGATGGCAAGAGCAGCAGAAGCAGGCGGTGCAGATATTCTTTCCTTAATTAACACTTTAACAGGAATGAAGATTGATATTAACCGTCGTACCTTTGCGCTGGCAAATAAAACCGGCGGAATGTCCGGTCCATGTGTCAAACCTGTGGCTGTGCGTATGGTTTATCAGGTGGCTCAGACAGTCAATGTTCCGATTATCGGAATGGGTGGAATCTCAAATGCAGAAGACGCTCTGGAATTTATCTTAGCCGGTGCAACAGCAGTTTCCATTGGAACAGCAAATTTTGCAAACCCTTATGCAACAGTTGAGACGGTTAAAGGAATCGAAGAGTATTTAAAGAAAAACCAGATTGATGATATTAATACATTAATTGGTGCGGTAAAATAAAAAAATAAGAAATAAAAGAGACGGTATGTGAGTCGAGAGAGGACAGCATACCGTTTTTCTGTTTAATATATGAAACAGTGGCTATATGATAAAATGAGAAAAATTCTCAATAAGCATAGAGTATAATTGACAAGTAATAAAAGTGATGATAAGCTATCCAAAGTTAGGAGGCTCTAACATCAGTAAGGAGAAAAAACGTGAAAAAAAAGATACTTGTATTATTTTTATTAAGCACAATGATTTTAGGAGGTTGTAGTACACAAAAAATCACCGATAGCAGCAGTCAAAAAGAAGAGACACAAGAGGCGAAAAATCAGGACATCAGTGAGAAAAGTACCGATGGTGAAGCAGATGAAAGTCAGGAGGCAAGTAAGGATGTTTTTGCCATGGATACTTACATGACGGTGACTGCTTATGGAAGTCATGGAGAGGAAGCGGTAGAAAAGGCGGTTACAGAAATTGAGCGTCTGGATGGACTGCTTTCTACAGGAGAAGAGTCAAGTGAAATTGCACAGGTCAATGCCAATGGCGGTGGAACCTTGGGAAAAGATGCCTCTTATCTGGTGGAACGTGCACTGGAATTTGGTGAGTCCACAGACGGAGCATTTGACATTGCAATTTATCCGATTATGGCAGAATGGGGATTTACCACAGGTGACTTCAAAGTTCCTTCTAAAGAGACACTGGATAGTCTTCTGGAAAAAACGAAATTATCGGATGTCGTGTTTGATAAAGAGACCAGTACCATATCTTTTAAAACCGATGGAATGGCGATCGATTTAGGCGGAATTGCAAAAGGATATACTTCTACCAGAATTATGAATATCTATCGGGAATGTGGAGTAAAAAGCGGTCTGGTGAATCTGGGCGGAAATGTACAGGCACTTGGCACAAAAACAGATGGAAGTAAATGGAGGGTTGCCATTCAGGGTGTAGATGATGATGACAGCTATCTTGGGGTGCTTTCAATTTCAGACAAAGCAGTCATTACTTCTGGCGGTTATGAGCGTTATTTTGAACAGGACGGGGTTACTTATCATCACATTATTGACCCGACTACCGGATATCCGGCAGACAGCGGATTATTATCGGTGTCAATTGTGAGTGCAGATGGTACGATGTGTGATGCGTTGTCCACTTCTCTGTTTATTATGGGAAAAGATAAGGCAATTGAGTATTGGAGAGCACACAGTGATGAATTTGATATGATTTTATATGATAAAGAAAATAAAGTTTATGTATCAGAGGGTATTGCAGAAGATTTTACTTCTGACTTTGATACAGAGGTGATAAAGAAGGAGTAACAAAAGTTTATGAGCATACTGAAGAAACTAAAAAGTCTGGCACCGGCATTATCAGCAGTTGTTGTAGCTGCCTGTATCGGCGTTTCTCTTCATGGATATTCCACACCGGTTTATGCGGTTGATATTCCGGAAAAAACGAAAAATCAGACAGATGAAGATGCATCTGAACAGGAGAGTGCAGATACAGCTGAAAAAGAGAAAAAAGAGGATAAGAAAAAAGACGAGGACAAAAAAGAAGAGCAGAAAAGTACGGCAAAAGGTTCATTTGATGTATCAGATGGAACGTATTACGGAACAGGAACCGGATTTGCGGGAAAAATCAAAGTTGCGGTTACCGTAAAAGATAAGCAGATTACAGCAATTGAAATCGTTGAAAATGAAGCCGATGATGATGCGTTCTTCAGTCGTGCAAAAGGAGTCATTGATAAGATTATCTCCGGACAGACGTTAGAGGTAGATGTCGTATCCGGTGCAACTTACAGTTCAAATGGAATTATCAGTGCAGTAAAAAATGCCCTGACAGGGGCAGCAGACAGCGGAACACCGGCATCAACATCAGCAGGTGCTTCAGGTGGAAGTTCTTCACCGGCAGGTGGTTCTTCTTCTGTCTCAACAGTACAGGATGCATCTGCCTACGCAGATGGAACATATTATGGAACAGGAACCGGATTTTCCGGAGCACTTACAGTAGAAGTAGTGATAAGCGGAGGAAAGATTTCTTCCATACAGATTATTGATACTTCCGATGGAGATAGTTATATTCAGAGCGCTTCGGGATTGATTTCCAATATTATTGCAACTCAAAGTACAAATGTAGATACCGTATCAGGAGCAACCTACAGTTCGGTGGGAATCATTGAAGCGGTCAGAAATGCGTTAAGTCAGGCAGCAATTTCTTCTGATGGAAATTCAAATTCACAGAATACCAATTCCTCTTCAAACGGAAATGGACAGAACAGTAATAATAACAGCAGTGATAATACGACAGCAGTAACCGGAAAATTCCCATATAAAGAGGGCGTTTATTATGGAACAGCGGAAGGGTATCTCGATGATATTAAGGTAGCAATTGTCATTCAGGATAAGACCTTAAAAGCAGTTGTGATTGTAGAAGAAAATGACGATGAGACCTTCTTTAAGCGTGCAAGAACAGTTGCAGAAAATATGGTGAAAAAACAGACGGTAGATGTGGATGTTGTATCAGGAGCAACTTATAGTTCAAAAGGAATTATTGGTGCGGTAAAAGAAGCATTAAAAGAAGCCGAAAAAGCAACAAAAGGCGAGAATGATAACAGCAATAACAATAATAATAATAACAACAGCAATAATAATAACGGAAACAACAGTAACAATAACGGTAATAACAACAATAACGGAAACGATAATAACGGCAATGATAACAATGGCGGAAATAATGGAGATAATGAAAATCCAGATGAGACAAAGTATATTTATGCCGATGGAGAGTACACCGTGATTGTACCGTGCCTTCCAAATGAAGATGGAGATTTTGAAGCATATAGTCTTACAATGAAAGTTACGATTTCAAAAGATAAGATTACAGATATTTCCGAAATTAAAGGCGATGGAAGTTCAGACAATGACGCTTACATAAAACGGGCAGTACAGGGAACTTCCAAACTTCCTGGAGTAGTAACACAGATCCTTGAAAAAGGAACACTGGAAGAGATTGATACAGTTTCAAGAGCAACCTGTTCTTCTAACTCCATTTTAGAGGGCTGTAACCTTGCGTTAGAGACAGCAAAGAAAGTACAGTCCGGTGAAGATACTGGAGAGGATTCGGGTCAGGAGAATGACTCCAATCAGAATACAGAAGAAAATACAGGAGACGAAACACCATGAAATCACTTTTAGTCAGATTTATCAATGTGGCAGTGATTGCCGTAGCAATTGTCGGTTATAACGGGATTTTAACGAACAGAGAGAAAACTGACGAAATTGCAAAATTAGATGCGCAGTTAGAAAGTGAAAAACTTGCAAGAAAAAATGCAGAAGAACAGGTTGCGCAGGGAAAATCAAAAGATACACAGGCGGATGCTGATGCTTCAGAGGAAAGCGAAGGTGCTTATAAAGACGGTACTTATGAAGGAGAAGCTGATGGATTTGGCGGACCGATTCAAGTAAAAGTAACTGTGGAAAATGGTGAAATTACGGATATTGAAGTGGTATCTGCGGAAAAAGAAGATGGAGCTTATCTGACAATGGCAATGGATGTGATTCCAAATTTAATCGAGGCTCAGTCAGCCGATGTCGATACGATAAGTGGAGCAACATTTAGTTCTACCGGAATCATCAATGCGGTGGAAGCAGCATTAGAAGAGGCGGTGTAGGTAGAATGAAAAAGATAGATGTAAAAAACCTTTCAAAAAAACAAAAAAAACAATTAAATACCTGGCTTCGGGCAGTGATTCAGTTGTTATATTTCCTGTTTTTACCATCAGCCTTTACTGCAGCGTTTGGTGGCGTAAAATATATGTTTACGCAGATTGGAGTGGAAGCAAAGATTGAGTTGACTTCCTTTGTGGCAGTTTTACTTGTCTTATGTGCGTATACAATTGTATTTGGGCGTTTCTTTTGTGGATTTGCCTGTGCATTTGGAAGTTTGGGAGACGCACTGCATGCGATATATTTAAAAATCTGCAAAAAACTTAAGAAAAAACCGGTTTCCCTAAAAAAAGAATGGGAGCAATGGCTGATTTTACTAAAATATGTACTACTGGCAGGGATTGTGCTTGCGTGCTTCTTTGGCGTCTATGGAAATGCAAGAGGAACAAGTCCATGGGATGTATTTTCCATGATTCATGCAGGAAACTTCCGGCTTTCGGCTTATAAAATCGGAATTGCGGTGCTGATTCTTCTTATGATTGGAATGGCATTCATAGAACGCTTCTTCTGTCGTTTCTTTTGTCCGATGGGAGCAATTTTTTCTTTGCTTCCGATTTTACCGTTCTTTTCTCTTGAGAGAAAAAGAGAAAGTTGTATAAAAGGATGCAGTAAATGTACAAGAAGCTGTCCTGCAAAGATTGAGTTAAGAGAAGCAAAAACAAGTATCGTACAGGGTGAATGTTTCCAGTGCCAGAAATGTATTGATGGCTGTCCAAAAGGAAATGTAACCTGTGGTGTTGGCACATTAAAAGGAAATGAAATCGGATTTACTGTGTTTAAGGCAGTTCTTTTGTTTTGTCTTTTTATGTGGCTTGGAATTTAAGTGGAGGAAAATGGTGAGCAGAAAAATTTCACTTTGTGCCATGTTAATTGCACTGGCTATGATTTTTAGTTATGTGGAAGTATTAATTCCATTTAATTTTGGTATTCCGGGAATCAAACTCGGAATTGCCAATTTAGTAATTGTAGTTGGTTTATGCTTTTTAAAACCACAGGAAGTTTTTCTTATTTCTCTTTTAAGAATTTTTCTTGTAGGAATGTTATTTGGAAATGGAGTGTCTTTGATTTACAGCATTGCCGGTGGAATGTTTAGTCTGGCAGTGATGCTGATTTTGAAAAAAGCCGGTGGATTTTCCATTTGGGGAATCAGTGTTGCCGGAGGTGTGGCTCACAATATCGCACAGCTTGCAGCGGCAATGCTTGTAGTGAGCAACGTTCATCTGATTTATTATTTACCGGCACTTTTAATTGGAGGAGCTGTCACCGGAACTTTAATTGGAATTACGGCAGCAAAAATCTGGGAATGCCTGAAAATAGCAGGAAAAACAGCTCCCATCAATCATTAATTTTTTTTGATTAAAGGTTAGAAAATTCTAACTTTTGATAGATGACATAATATATAAAAGGAGGAACCTATGAGTAAAAAGAATGAATTTCAGACAAAAGCACTGGCAGCTGTGATGACAGCGTCTATGGTGACAGGAATGGCACCGGCATCCATTTATGCGGCAAGTGGAGAACAGGTGGCAAAGGATGGTACTTATACTCAGACCACACATGTAAAAGATGGTGATGAAGATGGATGGTCTGAGTATGATGTCAAAGTAAGCCTTACGGTAGAGAACGGAAAATTTAAGGATATTACCGTAACACCATCCGAATCCTATAATGATGAGAGCAAAACCTATTTAAACTGGGCCGTTGATGCCAATACTTCAAAACGTGTAGGAATCCGCACAAAACTGTTAAATCAAAATGCAACAGAGAGCACGATTAACAGCTGGGATACCGTATCTGGAGCAACTTATACTTCAAAAGCAATTAAAGAAGCAGCACTTGCAGCAATTAAGAGTGCACCGGTAGCAGATGCAGAAGTTAAGATTGATACGGCAGCACTTGAAGCAGCAATTGCAAAAGCAGATGCATTAACAAAAGACAGTTATACAGAAGCTTCTTGGAATGCAATGCAGCAGAAATTAACAGCAGCAAAAGAGGCTCTTAGCAAAAAAGAATCTCAGGGTGCAGTTACAAATGCAGCAAAAGAGTTAGAGTCAGCAATTGCAGGACTGGAAGCCGTACCGGTTACTCCGGCAGAAAAAGTGGAATATGTGCTTATGAATATTCCTTATGCTGATTTTTATGCATCAGAATTAAATAACAGCGTAGCGGTTGACTCTGTTTCTTCTGCAACTTTAAATAAAACAAGAACAAAAGGTCTGGTTGGTGGTTCTTATCATGTAAGCCAGGGCGGAGAAGATATTACAGGTATTGTATTCCCTGTCAAAGTTCCGGAAGGAATGGATTTATCTAAATTTAAGCAGGTAACAGATTCTGATTCGGTAACCATTTCAGTGACGAATCGTGGTCAGACAAAAGAGACTACTTATACCGGAAAAGATGCATTATTTGAAAATGCAAGCTATTCTTATTATGTACTTTCCGAAGCACCGGCTTACTACAAAGAAGCAACGGTAGATGCAAGCGGAAATGTAAGCTTTGGAAAAGTACAGGGCACCGTAAATAAAGTAAGTGGTGTAACAGGAGAATTTAAGACAACAAGCAAATATGGGGATTATCAGCTGAATTTAGATGGAATTACATTTGATACCGATGAAATCAGTGCCGTTGTATTCAGCACGAAAGAAGGTCATGACTATGGTATGCGTCATCTGGAAAATGTATGGAAAGGACACAAAATTGCATGGTGCACCGGATTTACTACAAGTGTACATGGCTGCCCGACTTCGTCTGAACACTATGCACAGATGATGGGAGAAACCATCGATAAAGTAACTTATTATACAACAAATGGTATCTATGAAATGGATTTAGATGACATTTATGTTCCGGTAAAAACATCTGCCACTTTATCTGTAGATAATGCTTTTGTAAAGAGCGGAGAAACAAAAGTGAATTTTGAAAATCTGCCGTCTGATTTTGATGCAGAATACAGTGTAGAAGGACTGGATGCTAAAGTTGAAAATGGAGTGCTGAAATTCAACAATGCAGCAAAAGGAAAATACACTTTAGTTGTAAAAGATAAAAAAGGAAAATATGCAGATATGAGTGCGGACTTTATGCTTCAGACAGAAGACATGCCTGCAACTTATGATGCAGAAAAGACAGCGCTTGTAACAGCAGAAGGATTTAAAGCAGAAGACTTACAGGAATATGTAAAGAGTATTACAAGTGTATCTGTAAATGGAACAAGCTATGCAGCAAGCGGACGTGGTGCAACTGTCATTGTAAATGAAGATGGAAGCATTAAGACAGATGCTGCACCATTTGCAAACGGTGCAGGGGATTACCAGATTGTAGTAAGTGCAACCGGATACAAAGATTTAGAGTTTACTTATACAGTAGCAGCTTCTAAAGAGGAATACAAATATGTCTACGCAGGATTAAGCTGGGCAGAATACTGGGCAGCTGAAGGAGTCTACCTTGCAGAAGGAAGCAATCTTACTTCTTCTTCCGACGTAACAGATAAAAAAGGGGAATTAGATAAAGGTGCATTTGATACCGTATCAAGAGCAACGACAAATCATGGTCTGCACAGAGGAAGCTATCAGTGCACAGCTGTTATCTATGATACAGACGGAAAAGAATATCCGGTATCTTACTGGAACAGTTCTACAGAAGCAGTTTTAACAGATGGAAGTGTGATCACATTCAGTAAAGGAACTATCACGTATACAGAAAACGGCGCAGAAAAAACTGCAACCATGAAAGACTATGAAGTCAAAGGCATCAAATATGTACCGGTAAAAGTAAAGGCAGCAGACTACGATGAATTCTGCAAAAAGTATCAGGTCGTAGAAAATGCCGGAACATTAGCAGGTGGTTTTACTGAAAAGAATTTGCAGGCTTATACAGAAACAGCAGAAGTAACAGAAAAAACAAACGGCTTAAAAGAAGCAACTAAGAATGAAGACGGAAGCTTCAGCTTTGGAGCAAGAGCAACCGGAAGTGAATCCGGATTAAAAGATAACGCATTAAAAGTTGCAGAAGGAATCGAACCAGAAGTAAAAAAAGCAAATGGTTCTTATGGTGAATTCTTACGAGTAGACTTAAATGGAAACTATGGTGGACTGGGAGCAGGAATGTATGCAACCCGTTGGACATATTATGGAAATGACAGTACTTATACAACAGCCCTTGCAAGCTATGGAACCAAATTTGCAGCAGATAACTGGATGCATAAATCCATGGGAATCCAGCTTGGCTTAACCGATTCTCTTCGTTGCCAGTTACCGTCAGGAACAGACGGAACCGGATACTGGGAATTAACCGTATACGCAATGGGATATGAAGATTACACTTACAAATTCCAGGCAACCGAAGAAAACATTGTAAAACCAGAAGCAGGCGAGATCTCAACAACGGAATTAGAGGCAGCAATTGCAAAAGCAGAAGCATTAAAAGAAAGTGATTACACCAGTGATTCCTGGGCAGCAATGCAGACAGAATTACAGGAAGCAAAAGAGGAACTGGCGGCAAAACACAGTCAGGCAACAGTCGATGAGGCAACCAGCCACTTAAATGCAGCAATTGAAGCACTTGTAAAAGCAGAAACACCGGCAGAAGTTAACACAACAGAGCTTGAAAAAGTAATTGCATCTGCAAAAGCATTAAAAGAAGCAGATTACACAAGTGAAACCTGGAGTGCATTAAAAACAGCACTGGAAACAGCAGAAAGTGCACTGGAAAAGAAAGAGTCTCAGGAAGCAGTAGATAATGCAGC
>JABLTL010085083.1_pt1 | contig 21923 bp, 15 predicted proteins | sample 7160151 | NCBI WGS metagenome assembly JABLTL01 (sample SAMN14651223, study PRJNA627086) | human gut metagenome | isolation source: feces | host: Homo sapiens
AAAGTGAAAGCAGCGCCTTGAGACGCGAGCTGGTAGTAAAGGCTTATAGCCGCAGAGAAAACCGCGCTTTTTAAACGCGGTTTTTATTCTACCTTGTATAATTGTCATTTCCGATAGAAGTGATAAATCCTCTTTCTTCACATTTAGTGATTAATTCATCGATATCTTCTTGATCTAAACCTAGATCGTTGGCTAGTTTTGTACTTAATTCTTCTTTGGAAAGAACTACACCACCATCAAGGAAATAGTCTTGGATTGTGAGAAATTCTTTTTGTAAGAAAGTAAATTCTTTTGTTGACCAATACTTTTCAGCTAGATCCATATATCTTACTAGCTCTATTGTGTTTGAGATTGGTTTACCGCCGGATTTAATCATTTCGTCGACTAGATTTTTATCAATGAAGTAGAATGTCTTACAGTAATCATAAACGTTTTTAAAACTGTCTAGAAATTCTTTTAATGCCTGCATATTGCTATCTGAAGAGGCTTGTAAAACCACATCAGAAAGACCTTGGTAATAATTATTTAATTCATAAATAAATGTATCAAAGCGATCAAATCGATTTCTTCCTTTAGCTGTCTGTATGTTGCCAATGGCTTGCATTAGCGAAAAGTTGATCAGAGTGTGATGTTTTTTATGACATCTTGATAACTGTTCAATGGCCATATTTTTTTCTTTTTCTGAAGCATCCGGATCATCTTTGATGATTTTTAAAAACATATCGCATTTCTTATTATTGAAATTGAAATCACATTCACCACCAAATCTATAAGCAGGCTCAATGTACTTATTATCTATAATTTTAGTTCCTTTCTCAAGAATATAAAGTCGATTACATTCATTTTTTGATGGCTTATTTATGTAGTTAAACGATTTAGATCCATCAGAATATCCAGTTTTACAGTAGTTATAAAAAACTTGTTTCTGTAAATCATAGTGCTTATTAATATAATCATTATTACGATAGACTTGCATATAATGCTCCCAAGCAGCTGGGGAAGAATCTGGGTCATATTTGATACCTTGTTGCATTTCAACTATTTCTTTATTCTTAAACATATAAAATCCTCCTTTGTGTATAATATAATCCAAAATAAAGATAATTTACAGAATACATTATACATCAAAAAATGGGTTTGTAAAGTACAAAATAAAATCAAAATGGTTTATATTGCAGATTTATGCTTTGTAGTATATGATATATACAAGAATGATTGAGGTGTTTTTCTATGTATAAATATGATCTTAGTGTAAGTATGAGTGATACAAGTCTTGGTATATCTGAAGAGATTAAGGAGTTAATGATTACTGCAGCGAATTGTGCGAATTCTCGTAGAAATGCTTCTCGAAAAGGAAGGGCGTTTGAAATTAAAGAGTTAATTGATGAAAAGCATATTCATGTTTGTTTACTTTCAGATACAGAGGTAATTCCTACCCGAGCTCTTTCAGCGTTATCAAGAAGTATGATCACATGCGATTCCAATGGTATATTAGAAGGGCATTGTTTTAGGGGGCGCGTATTTAATGCAACATTAATAGAGAGTAATGAAGAGAAAGAAACAACCCTTTCGGATGTGCAAATGTTGCAGGAAATAACGGCTATGTTGTTTGATCGTGTTTCTTTAAATAATCGTGAGAAAAAATTGGCTAAGGATACGTGTGATGAAATTCGTAGTATCGTTATTGATTATTTGAATAAAAAATCAGTTTCAAAATAAAGACGCTTTTGTTGGTCATACAGATTAGTCTAAGTAAAACAATTTGAATAAGTCATTTAACTGACGAATTCTCACAACATACAGTGAGGGTGTGTATAAGAGAAGGAGGCGAGTTTTTGTATGAGAACACTTGTGATGAATGGGATATATCAACATTTCAAAGGGAAGAAGTATAAGGTTTTATTGATTGCGAAGAATACGGAAACAGAAGAGGACATGGTGGTCTATCAAGCATTATATGGGGACTATGGATATTTTGTGCGTCCTTATTCAATGTTTGTATCTGAGGTGGATCATGAAAAGTATCCTGATGTAAAGCAGAGGTATCGTTTTGAACTTGTAAAGGATGAAAGTGAGTAAAATGTTTTCATTTTCGTCATATGTTAATGCAAAAAGAGTGAAAATGTGCTATATTTATAGAAGTTAGATGATTTCTAGCCAACATAATGATAAATACGCCAACATGTCATTAAATGAATACTCATCTAACAGTCACTGAGAACTAGTCTCCTAAAAACACTAACATGCTAGTTCTCTCCTCTTATAAGTAATAATTGGGAATCTGTGTGATTCCTTTTTTTGTTTATTCGTTTGAGAGGTGCCATATGTTAATAAGTGACAATGTCTCATATGCTATAATGATATAACAATTGGATGGAGTGTTAGTGTTTATGGGGTATGAGTATATTTTAAGTTTTCTTGAAGAGCAGGGTGTTGCTGTTGTCAAGAAAATGAAGAATGATTTTTTGAATGATTCGGCTGAAGATATTTATGTGTTAAAGGATGGGATTGTTAAGGCTAGTAAGATTTTAGAGGATGGTCGTGAATATAATATTACATATTTAAAAGGTCCGGATATGGTGACGCTTTTTAAAAATCGAGTTTGTGACTGTGATTCAAATCAAGTTCGCATTCGTATTGAAAGTGAGGATGCCACTTTCTATTATGTTTCAAAGCCGGATTTTGTGGATTGGGTAAAGCAGGATGCAAAGCTAAGAGAATGTGTGGATGATTATTATCTTACAAGATTGATAGAGGCAATCTATCGTCAGAGACTAATGATGATGAATAGTAAGAAGGGGGCTGTTTGTGCTCTGATTTACTATTTGATTCCACTCTTTGGTAAAAGAGTCAGAGATGGAATGTTGATTGATCAACAGGTCACAAATGATGATATTGCGGGTTTTTGTGGAATTTCTACTTGTAACAGTGTAAATCGAATTTTGCGTATGTTGAGGGATGAAAATGTGATTCGTATTGTCTACAACAAAATCTTGATTTTGAATACGGAATATTTAAAGGAATATATTTAAACGTAAGTTCTTTTATTTGAACTCATTTTTTTGTATATTATTAATGATAATTTGTGCATTTGGTATATAATGTTAACAAATGGAGAAGGTGAAGTTATATGGGTTGTGAATGTGTTTTAAAGTTTCTTGAAAGAAATAATATGCCTGTTCTTACTAAGAAAAAACACGATCATTTGTTGTATGATGATGAATATATATATATCTTAAAAGAAGGTGTTGTTAAGGTAAGTATGATTTTAGAGAATGGAAGAGAGTTTAATGTTACGTATCTAAAGGCACCCGATGTAATTTCACTCTTTCTAAACGAATTGAATCAGGTTACAATACATCCTTTGCGTGTGCGTATTGAAAGTGAAGAGGCTGGCTTCTATTGCATATCAAAGGAAATGTTTGAGGATTTAGTAGAAGATGATGAGAATGTTAAAAATTGCATAGATACGTATTATCGCAAGAAATTAAAGAAGGCAATCTACCAGCAGCAATATATGACTGTGAATAGTAAAACGGGTGTGGTTTGTGCTTTTATTTATCATTTGATTCCTTTGTTTGGAAAAACAACGTCGAAGGGAATTCTTATTGATTTGTTTGTGACAAATGATGATATTGCGGGCTTTTGTGGTATTTCCACGCGTAATAGTGTAAATCGAATTTTGCGTGGATTACGAGAAGAGAATGTCATTGAAATTGTTAATAATAAGATATTAATTAAGAATGTGGATTATCTTAAGCAATATGCATAATGGGATGGTGTACTTGGTGCATCATCTTTTTTTGTTTGCATATAAAAAGAGCTGAACTTAGTAATGTGGTAAGAAGTTCAGCTCAATTCATAGGAAACTGGATATGCAAATTACATGTTTCAACAATTATCCAGCAATATAAAGTATATCATTCTATTGTTATATATTCAAAAAATTTCACGAAAGAAGAGATAATTCTTCCTTTAATGCGTTCACATCGATTGGTTTTGCAACATGGGCATTCATACCGGCATCCAAGCATTCTTTGATATCATCCTCAAAGGCATTGGCACTAAGGGCAATGATTGGCGTAGTCTTCGCATCCTCTCGATTAAGTGAACGAATCTTTCTTGTAGCTTCTAATCCATCCATAACAGGCATCATCATATCCATAAAGATATAGTCAAATGTATGAATATTGGATTGTTCAAAAATATCTAGGGCTTCCTTGCCGTTTTGGGCAGGAGTTACAATCAAGCCTAAATCCTGGAGCATGATTGTTGCGATTTCTAGATTGATTTCATTATCTTCAACAAGAAGTGCTTTCTTGCCAGATAGATTGAGTTCTTTTTCATTTGTTTGAACTTTCATTTTTGGATTTGAATCAATCTGAAGAGGAATGGTGACAATAAATGTAGTACCCACATTTTCCTTACTGTCCATTTCAATTGATCCATCCATGATATCGACAATGTCTTTGACAATCGATAGTCCTAGACCTGTTCCACTATATCCTGTAATGGTTGCCTTGCCTTCGCATGTAAAAGGTTCAAAGGCATGTTTCTGGAACTCTTCACTCATACCTAGTCCTGTGTCGCTACATACAAACTGCATAAGAGCCATATTTTCATTACTTAATATTTCTTTACAATACAAAGTAATGGATCCACCTTCCTTATTGTATTTGATGGCATTAGAAGCGATGTTCATCAAGAGTCGGTTTAAGTATTCTTGACTGCCAATAAAATAACGGTGAGGTATATAGCTCAAGGATTTTCCACCAATAAATTGTATATTGTGTTCATTGGCACTTGTTTCAATGATGGCTATGATGGAATTGAGTGTTTCAATTAAATCAAATGGTTTTGATTCTAAAACTAATGCGTTGGATTCCACCTTACTCATGTCGAGAATGTCATTAATTAAAGAAAGTAGATAATCTAGAGAGGTAAGGACCTTTTCCTTACATTCATAAAGCTTTTCTTTATCATTTCCATAGCGTTGGGCAAGATTGATCATTCCCACAATTCCATTTAATGGCGTTCTTATATCGTGACTCATTCTTCTTAAGAAGTTTGTTTTTGCGATATTTGCTTGGTTGGCTTCTTCAGCCGCTTCCTTTAGCTTTTCGTTGACCTCTAATTCTTTATGTTTTATTTCATCAATATCTGAAATGGTCATTAAGACATCCGTGATATTTCCATTCCTATCCTTCTTTTCAACAATGAAGGAATATGTATACCATTTTCCGTTTCTACCTTCTAATTCCATAGAAATCATTTGTTTATCTTTCATTCGATCTGGTAGGGTAGTAAAGTCAATGAATTCTAATATTTCATCTTTATATTTAGGGGATGCATTATAATTCAAAAAGAGATCCTTTAGTTGTTCTATATTGCCTGTTGAATGGGGTTTGAAAATATCTTTATCAAGATTTTTATTAGATAAAATCACATATGTCTTATCAACAAGATTAATGGTTGCGATACCCTTATAGATAGAGCCGATGGCACGAATAATGTTATTGAAGGTTCTTTCAACAATTAGAGTATCCTGTAACTGTTTATTTTGTTCCTCACGCTTTTTGACAATATCATTAATATCACGAGATCCTAAAATCACTTTAATACCGTTATCAGAAGGGATTTTAACGATTCTTGTTTCCATATAAGTTTCTTTAAATCGAAACTGCAATGAAAGTTCATTCTGATTTTGAATGGCTTTTATAAGATTTTCTCTTTTTAAACAATTTAAGTAATTCTCATTATCTTTCTTAAGAGATTCAATAGATTGGAATTTAGAAAAAACAGAGGAATATGAATGTTCTAAATTAGCATTTATAAGGAAATAGGTATCTTTGATCACCTTTAAAGAATCATTTTCTAAGTCACATAAGTAAACCACATTATAATCGTTGCATAAAGCTAAAAGTGTCGATTCGATTTCTGAAGTTTTTTGATAGGCAGCCTCTAGCTTTTCCTTTTGAAGATTCTTTTCTTCCACCAATTCTTGAAGGCGAATTTCATTTTGATGATGTTGCTGCATCAAATCATCCATGATCTTAATGCCAATCACAACTTCAAAGCTATCTTCATCTTCATTTAGCTTAATAGCACGAAAAGAATGATACTGACTTCCTTTTGGATTTGGCTTTGTCTTAAAACGATATTTAACGACACTTTGATGCTTCAGCAAGTGCATTAAATGATGGGGTTGAAGCTCATTCCAAAAATCAATGGATGAATCCTGTATATAAAGGGTATGAAAATAATTGATCATTTCTGTATATTTGGATAAAGTTTTTGAATCCAGTTTTTGAATGGCTGCATCCGTATGTGTTCCTGGATCATATTTTATAATTTCAAGTGTATCTTTAATTAAATCACATTGAAAAATGGCAGTGAAGTCACTACATAATGCTTCAAATAGTTGTTCCCTCATAATTTGCCTCCCATTTAAAAAACGTCTTAAAAAAAGACGCATACATAGTGGTGTTATAAATAAAATAAAAACTGTTCGATTGAGAAATATTAGATAATACAACCATAATCAACACCCTATGTCCTTCTTATCTCAATTATAACAAAGGTCAACCGATATGTCATGACAATTTAAAAGGAAAAGGCTAGTCAAAATGACTAGCTCAAGAAATAGGATGTTGAATAGACCGAAATAAAAGGGTTATGAAAAAAGGTCTATCCAACAAAACCTAGTATAATACTATATTATGAAATTGCAAGTCATTAGTTAGATATTTGTTTGCACTATTTAGTAATATCATTTGTACATTTTATTCAAGTTGTATTTCACAAGAATTATTAAATATAACCTAAAATATATTAATAGTCTATATATAAAGTAAAAAATAAAATTAATTATAAATTATAATATAACCATCAAATTTAAGTCTCAAAATACAACTTGAAACCGTTTACATGCGGAGTTATATTTATAAAGATAGAATGATAGTAACATATGATAGGTGTATTGTCGTTTTGCTTAAAAATAAAAGAAGAATAGGGATTGAGTATGGATAAAAAGGATTTAAAGCACTTAAAGCGTAGTGAATTAATTGATCTGATTGACAAAGTACAATCCGAAGATGATGTCGTATCGAATGAAGAGGTAAAGGAAGAACAGGCAAGATTAAAGAGTCGTGCCAATTATTTTAAGAATGTACGAAAGACATTGAGTGTATTGGTGGTTGTAGCAGCCATTTCTGTTTTAGTGGCAACACTATGGATGCCCGTACTTGAAATATATGGTTCTTCTATGTCACCGACTTTGGAGTCTGGTCAAATTGTCGTTTCATTGAAAAAGAAAAATATTAAACAAGGAGATATCATAGCGTTCTGGCAGGGAAATAAATTGTTGGTAAAGCGAGTCATCGCAGGTCCAGGACAGTATATTGATATTGATGTGAATGGAAAGGTCTTAGTAGATAATAAACCAATCAATGAGGATTATATAGATGCAGCCTCATTGGGTAATTCAGACATTAACTTTCCACATCAAGTAGAAGAATCGCGTTGGTTTTGTATGGGAGACAATCGGGATACTTCTATAGATTCAAGAAGTGCAGTAATTGGAGATGTTTCAAAAGATCAAATCGAAGGGCAGGTTGTCTTTCGCATTTGGCCGTTAAATGTAATTGGAATTATTAAATAGAGAGGGAGGCATTGCACTATGAATAATAGGGGTGCGGATTATATAAAGCGGTTGTTGAATGATAAAAAACGATTCAAAAAATGGAAACGCATCATGTTGGCACTATCATGCGTTGTTGTATTCATAACTGTATATGCATTAACAATACCTGCAGTAACACTCGCATGTGATAAGGAGGAGCATGTACATACTACAGAGTGTTATGATGAAAATAATGACTTAATTTGTACAAAAGAAGAGCATACTCATTCAGAGGATTGTTATGAAAAGGAAGAACAAGAACAAGATCCTGTAGAAGAAGAGGATGAAGATGTAGTACAGGATGAGACTCAGGTAGCTTCTAATGAGGAAGTGACTAAGCCTAAAGAGGAACAAGATACTACAGATGAGAAATCAAATCCCTCAGTTTCTGATGGTTATAATTTTAGTAATGAGTCAACAAAAATCGAACAAATAGATTGGTATTATATAAAGGATTCTACTGAAACAAAAATTGATATAAATGGAAACACACAAATACCTGGGGATGCCACAATAAAATTAATTGTTAATTATCATAATATTCAGATTGATTATTTAAAGACAAATTATAATAGTACATTATTATTTGATTTACCAAATATTCTTAGAAATGCGAAAGCACAAGGTAGTATTATGGACGGATCAACGAATGTTGGTAATCTCACTGTAAATAATGGAAAGGTAAATCTTCAATTTAATGAAGCGTATTTAAATAAATTATTAGAGGGTGGTAAGACAACAATTGATGGAAATTTCTATGTTACTGGAGAAGCAAATTTAAGTAGTGTACCCGAAAATGGAACCACAACGATTACAATAGCAGGAAAATATTATATTCTAAATTTTGGAAAGAATCCTGTTGCAAATTACGGCAAAGTATATGTAGAGAAATCTTGTGAAAAAGTTAATGCCGACGATAATTTTATCAAATATACAATTAAGGTTAAAGCTGGTGATGATGGATGTCCAGATGTTAAAGTGGTTGATACATTTTCAGCAAACTCTGAATTAATTAGCTATGTTAATGTGAATAACACATTAACAAATCTTAAAAGTGAAGAAAATAACAAAAATCCTTACGAGACTGTTGAATCGGGTAAAGTGAATGGAAGTATTTATTTAGGGACTAAGGCAAGTGATACAAATCCTATACCAACAGAAAATACTAAGGGTGAAAATGAAACAGGAAGTCTAGTTTGGAATATAGGGAAAATGGAACCAAATGAAACTCGTACTTTAACTTATTTTGCGAAATTAAAGGATGGAGTAGCATTGAATGGTAAAACAATCAATAATCAGGCTATTGTATATTCGAATTCTATTAAGCGAGTTTATAGTGATAATAAATTTACTCCTAACGTAAAATACGATATGAAAAAAGATAGAGTAGGCTCTGTTGTAAGACAAAAAGACGGGTCTTATAAAATTAATTATAAACTGTATTTTAAATTGGATGAAAATCAAAGTAATTATCCAATAAAGGATTTAGTATTTTTTGATTATTTAAATTATGGAGATTCTTATACAACAAATTCAGAAATTTTAAAATATGTGAAATATGATCGAGACAGTATTCAATTATTTGTACAGAAAAAAGGTGAATCTAACCCTACTGAAATTGATAAAACTAAATATGTTACTAGTTGGTCGAAGGATAAAAACAATTATGTAACTAACTGGAACAATACAGATAATCCAGCTTGTTTCAAAGTTGCGGGTAGTAATGGAAATCCTATAATTGTAAATCCTGGTGATTCTTATTTTGTGACATATACTTTAACAGTACAGCCTGAGGCTTTTGCGGCAATTCAAACAGATTGTATTGAAATAAACAATAGATTTTTGTTGAAGGCTAGTAATGTTCAAAACAGTTATGATTGGAATGCATTTGACAGAGTGTATCGTACTGAACAAATTAATACTTATAAATGGGATGAAAAATCAGTTGGAAATGCTACGACTGAAGAAAAAACTATCACTATGTCTAGCGATAGATATGTAAATGGAAACGATGGATATGCTAAAGATACATCATCAGATAATACTTTTAAAGTACCTAAGGGAAGTTATCTATATACAGTAATGGTAAATGATACATTAGGGGATTGGGATGTAACAAGTGTTCAAATGACGGATAAATTGAATCCAAATAATATGCAATATGTTGGCTATTTGAAAATTGAAGCTTTAGAAGAAACTAAAAAAGCAAGTGATTTGAGTTCAATTGAACAGTCGTCCAAACATATAAATACTTTAGATAGAGAATATGTTTCTAAGGGAGTTAAATGGGTAAAGATTGATAAAAGTACAAGTTTTACATTAAAGCCAAATGATTTAGGGTGGAAAGATAATAAGTATGCATATCGATTTACATATTATGCAATGCCCGTAAACCAAGATAGTTATGGTAGTACGAAAGTAACGAATACTTTTACTTTGACAGGAGAAATTGGACGTGGAGATCAAAAGTTTAATATTTCTAATATTTCTTCAAACAAAGAAGTTACTATTACAGGAAATTATCAGATGAATGTAAAAAAAGCATCTTGGTATTATGAGAGTCCTGCTGTTGATAGTGGAAACTGGGCAAATGGTAAAATTTACTGGATAGTAGAGATTAGTGGAACGGCAATTAAGAAAGGCACAATTTTTAAAGATACAATAGCAGAAAATAAAGTAGCTTCTTATTTATATGAAGATTCATTGGTGGGTATATATAAAGGTAAGTTAGCTGATAATGAAAGAATAGAGAGTTTTGAAAGTGTGGAAGAGTTAAAGAAAACAAATACTCTTAATGATGTAAAAGATAAGTTTTCTAATCCTTCAATTATAAATAAGAAGGAATTAAGTATTACCACAAAAGATAATATTGATCTTAAAGATGACAAGTTGTATATGATTATCGCATCGGAACCTTCTGAATTACCTACACAGTATCGAGAATACAAAGAATATGGCAATCAAATCAGTACAAATGATGATGGTAAAGACTATCGTAGTTGGGCTCCAGCAACAAAAACGTTATGTGGTGGTGCTGATATTCTGAAAGAGTTAGGTCAAACATTTACATATGATGGTACAAAAGTATCTACTATTAAGGCAGGTGCTGATTTAACAAATTCAAAAGATCCAGATCCAAATAAGATTTGTAAAGAACTATTAAACACTTCTACGGGTAATGGCGCATACATTTCGTGGGCATTTAAAGTCAATTATGCAGGTGATTTAAAGGGAACATATCAAGTCTTAGAAAATATTCCTAGTGGTATGGAACTATCGTATATTCGTATTAAGTGGCATGGTGATAAAGCCGGTGCTGTTGAATCAATGTCTATTGCTGGTTTAGGTGCAGATTGGGGGGGACCAAAGAACAATACAACAACGAATGATAATGGAAATACAAATCAAAAAACAACTTATTATTACAACAAAACTAAAAATCAAGCCATGATTAAGTTAGGTGGTTTTGTAGATGGTAAAGAACGTGATACATATTCAGTGGATGTTCAAGTCGTTTGTAAAGTAACAGATTCAGATGTACTACACGGTATAGAAAAGACTTTTACAAATGAAGTTGAACTACAAACGGATGATGGGCAAACAATCAATAAAGCTGTTTCATCTGTACCTATGAAGGAACAAAACCTTGAAAAAACAATGACATCTAGTGAGTCTGGTAATGAAAAAGTAAGCTTTATAATCAAGGCTAATCCTCTTGGGCAGACGATTCCTGTTAAAGATGGAACAACATTAAAGCTTGTAGATAAATTGAGTTCGACATTGATTTTAGATTCAGAATCAATAAAAGCTATAGGTTCAAATGGTGTAGAAGTGAAAATAAAGTCTGCACTTAAGGATGACAATACTTTAGAACTAGAGATACCAAATGATCAGGCAATCACTATAACTTATGATGCAGCAGTAAATGCACCTCCAGGACAAAAAATAGATTTTTCTAATGAGGCATATTGGGAAGGATACACGCCTTCCACAGGCGTTAAAGTTGAGAAAAAAGACCATACCTATACTGCAGGAGGAACTGTATCTAGTGGTAACAATATTAAGCTGGAAATCCTTAAAAAAGATCAAAATGATTTATCTATCCCACTAGCTGGAGCTAAATTCACTATGGTTGAGTGTGAGAGATTGAGTGGTGGCACGATAAAAGAAAATAATACGATTACATGGTCTGGAACAACTGATGAAAAAGGGATTTTAAAATTTGGTAGTGGTTCAGAAAATGATCATGTAATGAACTACAACACTATTTATAAAGTAACTGAAACGGAAGCACCAAATGGTTATGTAAATAGTAAACAATCATTTTACATAATGGTGCCTAGAATTGAGTCTGGAGAAAGTGACTATTCTGATTATGTTAAAGAATGTTTGAAGGATAAACAAATAGAACCGCAATACACAGAAACATATGTCTTAACTGTATATAATCATAAGGGTGAAATTACTGTAGTTAAGAAATTTATCAATGATGCAGCAGGAAATTCGCATAATCCAGTGAGTGGAACATATACATTTGGATTATATCAAGATAAAAATGATTTGACTAACCCATTACAGAAAGTTTCAATTACTTATAAGGCGGGTAAACCACAAGAACAAACAATGAAGTTTAATGATCTAGAATTAGATAAAACATATTATGTATTTGAACTAGATGATGAAAAGAAACCGATTGTTGATTCTTCCCAAGAAGTAACAATAAATAAATTGCAGTATACAGTAGAGTATGAAAATGAAAAAGGGGAATTTACAAATGCTGCAACAAACGGGCAAACGGTAACTGTTACAAACAGAAGCCGTACAAAAATACTACCTTCCACAGGTGGGTATGGATCCCTGCTTTACAGGATATCAGGTGCACTGTTGGCACTTGCAAGCTTGATATACCTGACAAATATATATAAAAAGAATCATTTAGATGACACATCAAAGAAAAGGAGAAAGCAATGAAACTAATAAAAAAAATTGCTGCCATTATGTTTGCATTCATGATGGTAGTATCTATGAGCTGTAACGTAAAAGCAGTAGAAGGAGCATCACCGGGGACAACTGGAACCTTAACAATTAATAAGGTTAAGGAAAACCAAACGTATAAACTTTATAAAGTTTTAGATTTAGAGAGTTTTAGTGGTGATAATTATTCTTATAAAGTAGCTGAAGGTTGGGAAGAATTTTTCTCAACTGGAGAAGGAAAAAATTACATTAGCATTAATGAAAACAATTATGCAGAGTGGAATACGAATGAAAATGAAGCAACCGTTCGTGTTTTCGCACAAAAAGCACTTGAATATGCTAATACTAAAAAATTAACTCCAGTAAAGAATATTACAACTACACAAGGTCAAACTTCTATTATAGAAACTGGTTTAGCTTTAGGTTATTATTTATTGGATTCAAGTGTTGGAACTCTTTGTAGCCTTTCATCATCACAACCAAATGTAACAATCAATGAAAAGAATGATGTACCTTCAGTGACAAAGACATTTGATGACGGTAAAACAACAAACAACGCTAGCATTGGTGATGTTATTACTTTTAATACGATTGTTAATGTTAAACAAGGTGCACAAGGTTATGTATTACATGATACAATGTCAAAAGGATTACAACTTAACCAACAATTAAGTGATTCGAATGATAAACCAGTTTTAGTTAGTAAGGATAATCATCAAATGTTACAATATGGGACAGATTTTGTTTTCAGTGAAACAACAGATGGATTTACAATAAAATTCTCTGATGATTTCCTAAAACAATATGAAAATAAAGAATATACTTTACTTGTAATGTATTCTGCAACTCTAACTGATGCTGCAGTTATTGGTGGAGCAGGAAATACTAACGAAACATATTTAAGATATGGTGTAGATAGTGAAAGTAATCATTCAACTACAACGACTTATACATTTAAAATTCCAGTATTTAAATATACAGGAACAGATACTCCTCTTCCAGAGGCTAAATTTAGATTATATACAGATGAACAATGTAAAACTGAAGTTAATGTAAAACAAGATGGTACTGATTACTTAGTAGGTTCTACTGATGCTGGAAAGAATGTTATGACTTCTCCTCAATCAGGTGAGTTTACAATCAAAGGACTAAAGGCTGGTACATATTATCTAAAAGAGATTGAAGCTCCTAAGGGATATAACTTATTAGCTAATGCCGTAGAAGTTCACATTACTGAAGCGGGCAAAGTTGAGGTTAGAAATGGTGAGACTTTGAAGGAAGTAAATAGAGTTGATGTACAGAATAAATCAGGATCACTACTACCACATACAGGTGGTGCTGGTACTACAATGATTTATCTAGTAGGCGCTTTACTTGTGTTGGGTTCAGGTGTTGTATTGGCTTCAAAGAGAAGATCAAATAGTAAGTAATATTATAAATGAGGGAGAGGGTTGTAAAATGAAGAAACATATTTCAACTATAATTGCGATACTTGTTTTTATTACAGGCCTTTCCTTGCTTCTTTATCCAACGGTGAGTAATTATTGGAATTCATTATATCAGACGCGTGTTGTGGCGAATTATTCGGATACGATGGCTAAAATGAATGAGCAGGATAAAAAGGCTGCGATTGATGCGGCTAGTAACTATAATTCAAGTCTTGTTACGAATGCGGGTCGTTTTACTCCGAGTGATTCTGAACTTAGTTTATATAAGAGCTTATTGAATGCGGATGGAACGGGTATGATGGGATATATCGTGATTCCTGAGATTCAATGTAAGCTGGCCATTTATCATACGGTAGATGATTCTGTTTTACAGATTGGTGTAGGTCATTTATCAGGTTCGAGTCTTCCTGTTGGTGGTAAGTCTACGCATTGTGTTTTATCGAGTCATAGAGGACTTCCGAGTGCGAAGTTATTTACTGAATTGGATCGATTAAAAAAAGGGGATGTTTTCTATCTTCATGTATATGATCAGGTATTGACATATGAAGTGGACAATATCGCTATTGTTGAACCGAATGATTATGGTTTATTAGAAATAGAAGAAGGACAAGATTTATGTACACTATTCACATGTACGCCGTATGGTATTAATACACAGCGACTATTAGTTCGTGGTCATCGTATCGAGAATACTTTAGGAGAATCAAGTTTAACTTCGGATGCCGCAAAGGTAAATAGTCTAGTAGTGGCCTCTTGTGTGGGTATTGTGATTTTAAGTATAGGATTTATTGTAAGGAGGGCAATGAGATGGAAAGAAAAATAAAGAATTGTATAATATGTTTTATCGTCCTCTTCTTTATGGGGGTTACTACAGTTAAAGCAGACACATTAGGCAGCCTAGTTATTTCATGTCCTATAGAAAATGTTTCGGTTTCACTATATCGAGTGGCCGATACAGAAATGAATCTTGTTTCTCCATTTTCTAAATATTCTGTTTCTTTAAAAGAAGAAGATTTAAATGGTGTTGCGAATATATTAGAAAATCATATTTTGAAGGATCATATTCAACCGGATTATACTTCAAATTCTGTGTTTTCAAATCTTGAATTAGGTATTTATTTAATTGTACCAAGTGGTAATGATGAATATGTTTTTCAACCTTCTTTGGTAAGTATTACATCTGGTTCTGAAATCACTTCCGAATTAAAGTATGAGAAGAAAGAGAGTTTAACATCTTTACATGTACTAAAAACATGGAAGAATGATTCAAAGAAGAAGCGTCCTACTTCCATTTCCGTGGATTTACTTCAAATGGATGCGAATGGAGAAACGAGTGTCATTGATAAACAAGTTCTTAGTTCAGATAATGCGTGGTCGTATACGTGGGATAATCTTTCTTCGTTATATAGCTATCGTGTTCTTGAATCAAAAGTGCCAAGTGGATATACGGAAAGTGTGGTTCAAGAAAAGAATACAGTGGTATTGACGAATACAGCGAATAAGACGATTACGGATAAAAAGAAAACAGATAAAGAGCTTCCTTTAACGGGGCAGCTATGGTGGCCAGTACCTGTATTGTTGTTTGTGGGTATGAGCTTATTTGGATTGGGTAAGTACTTACGATGAAACATAGAATAGGGAAGGGCTTATCCTATTTAGGAATTATTTTGATTGTGTTGGCAGTATCCTTATGTTTCTATAATGTATATGATACTTTTCGAGCGAATTTATCTTCTAAATCGATTATGAATGAGTATATGTCTCATGTAGATTTTGATTCACAAGGCTCTGTGCCAGATTATATATTAAATCCCGATATGGATATGCCGGAGGTTGAACTGGATGGTTTATCTTGTATAGGTGTGCTTGAAATACCAAGCTTAGATATTCATCTTCCTGTAACAAGTACATTTAACTATGCATTGATGAAACAAGCACCATGTCGCTATTATGGCAGTATATATAAGAATAATATGGTGATTGCGGCCCATGATTCTTGGTTTCATTTTGGAAGGATTCATACATTGAAGTCAGGTGATTCTGTTACGTTTACAGATGCATCTGGTAATCAATTTGATTATTGTGTGGATACAATCGATGTTGTTAGTCCAGAAAGTGTGGATGATGTGACAAGTGGCAAGTGGCCATTGACATTATTTACTTGTACTTTGGATGCACAAAATCGTGTGGTTGTTCGATGTAAATAGGGGGTAGAATGAATTCTATCCCCTTTCACTAGTTTTTATATTGGAATTGTATTATACTTGAGTTAGGTTCCGTATCGGAATTTATTTTTTTTGGAGGATATATGAAGATTATTGTAGTGGGTGATGGTAAAGTTGGCTTTGCGATTGCGAAACAATTGAATCAGGAAGGTCATGATATTACAGTGGTTGAAAATAAAGCGAGTGTTTTATCAAGTACCATGAACCAATTGGATATAGTTGGTGTACAAGGAAATGGTGCGAGTTTAGATACCTTGTTAGAGGCGCGAGTACCATCTTCAGACTTATTGATTGCGGCTACATCAACAGATGAGGTCAATATCATTTGTTGTTTATTGGCAAAAAAATTAGGTGCTCGACACACAATTGCACGTATTCGTAATCCAGAATACAACAATACGGTTCGCTTGATTAAGGAAGAGTTAGGCTTAAGTATGAGTATCAACCCAGAACAGGCGGCGGCTCGTGAAATCTTGCGTTCGATTCGTTTCTCAAATTCAATTAAGGTTTCTTCTTTTGCGAAGGGAAGAATTGAATTAGCAGAAATTAAGATCACAGAGAATTCACCACTTTTAAATATGCGTATGAAAGATATCAATCATCGTTTTAAAAGTGAAGTGTTATTCGTAGCGATTCAACGTAATGGGGATGTCATTATTCCAAATGGAAATACGGTCATTTATGAAAATGATCGTGTAACATTAACGGGTTCGACTAAGCAATTAGAAAAATTCTTTATTAAGATTGGTATTTTAAGTAATCGTACGGTCAATGAGGTCATGATCGTTGGTGGTGGTCGAATTACGTATTATTTGACAAACATGTTGTTGGAATTGGGAATGGATGTCAAAATTGTTGAAATCAATAAAGATAAGTGTGTTAATCTTGTTGAGAAATTCCCACATGCTACGGTCATTCATGGGGATGGTACTGATCATGAATTGTTGTTGAGTGAATCTTTAGAAGAGATGGATGCGTTTATTGCACTTACAGATAACGATGAGGAAAACGTCATTATTTCGATGTTTGCCCAAAGTCATGGCGTAACACATGTCTTGCCAAAGGTAAACCGTGTATCTTTAGGTTTCTTATTGGATAAGCTAGGACTAGAAAATTCAATTACGCCGAAGTTTATAACGGCCAACCAAATTGTGCAATATGTTCGTGCTATGCAGAATACGGTGGGCTCTAATGTTGAATCTTTAATTAAGCTGGTAAATGATAAGGTAGAAGCCTTGGAATTTAGAGTGCGTGACAATTGTCGTTTTATTGACGTGCCTATTAAGGATTTAAATATTCGTAAGGGAATCATTATTGCGTATGTAACACATAAGGGTGTTTCTAAGGTTGCGACTGGAGATACGCGTATTCAATTATCAGATACGGTCATTATTATTAGTAAGGTTGCAGGATTGAGGGATATCAATGATTTACTATCTTAAACATAACCTACATAAATTAAATTGGGCCATGATTGGCAATGTGTTAGGTATGGTCTTAATTGCGCAGGGCTGCCTGATGTTTTTGCCTGTCTTGGTAGATTTGATTTATCAGGAAGGCTTGTATGATTCATATTTGATTGTGATTGCGATTTGTCTTGTACTTGGCTATGTACTAACACGTAAAAGAGCAAGAATGAATTCCTATTTTGCCAAGGATGGAATGATTGCGGTAGGACTCGCATGGATTGTTCTGTCTTTCTTTGGTGGTTTGCCATTCTATTTATCCGGTGAAATTCCATCCTTTGTCGACTGTTTCTTTGAAGCTGTATCCGGATTTACTACCACTGGATCAAGTATTTTAACGGAGGTTGAAAGCTTGAAACATGCCACGCTATTCTGGCGTAGCTTTACCCACTGGATTGGTGGTATGGGTATTCTAGTATTTATTTTGGCATTGATGCCAAAGTCAAATGATCGTGATATGCACATTATGCGTGCTGAAGCACCTGGACCTACGATTGGCAAGCTTGTACCTCGTATGCGTCAGTCCGCAATGATTTTATATGCGATGTATATGGGATTAACTGTAATTATGGTTATCCTATTGTTGATTGGTAAGATGCCATTATTTGATGCGTTATGTAATACATTTGGTACAGCTGGTACCGGTGGTTTTGCGATTAAGAATACAAGTATTGGTGCTTATAATAATGCGTACTATGAAGTGATCATAACAATCTTTATGATTTTATTTGGTGTAAACTTCAATATGTATTATTTTCTTTTAATTCGAGATTTTAAACAAGTCTTTAAAAATGAAGAGCTACGCACCTATTTGGGAATTATTTTATTTTCCATTATTTGTATCACATTGAATATTTTATCCATCTATCATTTTGATGTGTTAAAATCTATACGCCTAGCTAGTTTTCAAGTTGGTTCAATTATTACGACAACGGGATATTCAAGTTGTGACTATACGATTTGGCCACAATTTAGTAAAATGATCCTTTTCTTGTTGACGATTCTTGGTGCGAGTGCAGGATCTACTGGTGGTGGTGTGAAGGTTTCTCGTATGTTGATTATTGTGAAAAAGATTAAGCTGGATATTCAAAAGCTTTTGCATCCACAAAAGGTAGAAGCTATCACCATGGATGGTAAGGTTGTTGAGACAGAGGTTGTAAACCAGATCTTAGCTTACTTCTGTAGCTTTATCATTATTGTAGGCATTATTATATTCTTGGTTTCTTTAAATAATCTAGATTTTGAAACAACAATTACGGCCGTAATTACATGTATTGGAAATGTAGGGCCTGGATATGGATTGTGTGGTCCCATGGGCAACTTCTCTATGTTCTCTAACTTTTCTAAAATTGTATTATCCATTGCGATGTTGATTGGTCGTTTGGAAATCTATCCAATCTTGATTTTCTTATCACCTATTCTTGGGATTCGCAATGTTTCAAAATCGTTCCATAAACGAAATAAGCGTAGAGCTTAATGAAATACCCGTTTGGGTATTTTTTTGTGCTTTTTAGTAAGCTTGTTTGCACTTTTTAATCGACTTAATTTTACTGAAAGCGGATACAAATAACCTTAAAAAGGTATATAATAGTAAATGGTAGGAAATTTAGTGTTATTAAATATAAAAATATAACTTTAAATTGAGGCTTGAAAATCCATTATTGAAAAAGGAATTTAAGTTGTTTATAGTTGATGTAATTGGGGTTTTGATTATGAATAGAAACAATAAAAAAGTAAGTGTCTATCATCGATGTTCGATGAGTGAGGGATATCCCTTCTTGTATTTGAGTTCGAATTTTTTGAATTTAGTTGGATGGAGTCGTGAAAAAATAGAAATTAAATTTGATAATAAGCTAATGAATATGATTCATCCTAAAGATCGTGATTTTAATATTGCGTCCAATGTATGTGAGTTTCGCCTGTTATGTAAGGATGGCTATCATCATATGTGTGAAAGCTTTGATGTAGAAGGTGATATACTTCATGGAAATATGGTGGATACAACTGAATTTCAGCTTGAACATGAGGTGTTGTCAGCCTTAACGAATGAGTATACTACACTTTTAGTATGTGATTTAAAACAGGATACAGTAAAGGTTTTAAAACAAGATGAGGATGTATATTCAATTATTCCTTGTTATTCTGAGAGTTTAAAGTATTTCTATGAACATATATTGATTCAGGAATCTTGTCCTGAATATTTAGAAATATTATCATGCGAGCCTTTAATGCGTCGTTTAAGAAAACAGAAAAGTCTTGATATTCAATACAAAATCATTCCTAATGGTAATGGTACGGTCAATTTATCGGTTCGGGTTGTATTCTTATTTGAGGATGCGAATCATTTTAAAATCGCAATGGCCTTTCGTCCTGTAGATGAGATTATAAAGAAAGAGAATGTTTTAGAGCTTCAAAGAGAAATTATTGAAGGATTAGGGAAAGAATACTTTTCGGTCTTATTATTAGAGTTGGATCAGGGACAGATCTTTTCCTATCGTGAAGTCGGTGAGAATGGTAAGCGTATTGCGGATTTTTGTCGTGCCTACGAGAATCAATGGGAATCCATTATACCCGCTTATGCCAATGAAATGGTGTCGGAGGAAAGTCGTGAAAACTTTATGGATATGCTTTCTTATTCGTCTTTGTGTTCCAATACGGAAGATTTTTCCATGACCTATGAGTTTATGTCTCCTGATGGAATTATGTATCATGAGACACGCGTGGCTTATGTAAAGAAAAAGGATCGTACACGTGCTGTAGTGATTGGTACGCGTAATATTGATGATTTAATCAAGAAGGAGCGTATGCAGGAGGCTAAGCTTAAAGAGGCGTATGTGCTTGCCCAACAGGCGAGTAAGGCAAAAACGGAATTCTTAAATAATATGTCGCACGATATTCGTACGCCTATGAATGTGATTCTTGGCTACAATCAATTGATGAAGGAAAAGCTAACGGATCCTCTATTGATGGATTATCAACATAAGATTGAGCAGTCAGGAAAATTGTTGTTGTCGATTATAAATGATGTGTTGGACATGGCTCGTATTGAAAGTGGTAAGGCGGAAGTGGTTGAAAGGCCAGAAAAAATTGGTAATGTGGTAAGTGAGCTAGAGAGCGTTTTTAGTTCGAGTGCCAAAGAAAAGAGTATTGAGTTGAATTCATCTGTGGATATTATGCATAACTATGTTTTGTGTGATGGTATCAAGCTTCGTGAAATTTTGATGAACTTAGTGGGCAATGCGATTAAATATACACCTAACAATGGAAGTGTATCTATTCGTGTTAAGGAGCTTGATTGTGATCGAGAGGGCTATGCCAAAATTCAAACGGACATTATAGATACAGGTGTAGGTATGAGTGAGGAATATCTTCCAACCTTGTTTGATTCCTTTTCTCGCGAATACAATACGACCATAGGCAAGGTGGCAGGGACAGGACTTGGTATGTCGATTGTCAAAAAGCTAGTAGATATGATGGGTGGTCAAATACTTGTAAAGAGTTCTTTGGGAAAGGGAAGCTGTTTTTCAGTGATTCTAGAACATCCAATTGTGGAGGACTTTAATGAATCTAAGTCTTCAAAAATAGATGAAGATATGATATTGGATGGTAAGCGTGTGCTTTTGGCTGAGGATAATGATTTGAATGCTGAAATTGCGATGGCCATTCTGGAAATGAATGGTATTCAAATGGATCGTGTAGAGGATGGAGCGCAGTGTGTATCTTTGCTGGAAAGGATGCCTGAGGATGCGTATGACTTGATTTTGATGGATGTTCAAATGCCAAATATGAATGGGTATGAGGCTACAAGAAAGATTCGTAGCATGGATAATTTGAAAAAGGCGAATATTCCTGTAGTGGCAATGACGGCTAATGCGTTTGAATCGGATAAACAAATGGCATTTGATTCTGGTATGGATGGGCATATTTCAAAGCCAATCGATATGGATCAAATGAAGGCTGAAATCGTTCGCATTTTAACGAAAAAATAAGTGTCTTCGGCAATGTCATTAAGTTAAGTATTGACGAACGATCCAGCTACTTTTGTCTGGATGGTATTTTTATTTGAAAGCACGACGAAAATTGTAGTATTGCTACTACATTTTAAAAAATATATAATATTAGTTGTTAA
>JABLTL010133066.1_pt1 | contig 21921 bp, 15 predicted proteins | sample 7160151 | NCBI WGS metagenome assembly JABLTL01 (sample SAMN14651223, study PRJNA627086) | human gut metagenome | isolation source: feces | host: Homo sapiens
ACGTATGTAACAGATCGTAAAGGGCACGATATGCGTTATGCGATTGATCCTACTAAGTTGGAAACAGAGCTTGGATGGAAACCAAAATATACATTTGATACAGGTATTCCAATGACAATCCAATGGTATTTAGATAATAAAGAATGGTGGGAAAACATCATTAGTGGTGAATACCAGAACTATTTTGAAAAGATGTATGTAGAAAAAGGAAGAGCTAAGGAATAATCTTTAGCTTTTCTTGCTTAAATAGGAGGAAACAAAATGAAGGTTTTTGTGACAGGTGTAGCAGGTCAATTGGGTCATGATGTCATGAATGAATTGGCTAAAAGAGGCTATACAGGTGTAGGAACAGACTTGGCAGAAAGCTATAGTGGAATTCAAGACGGTACATATGTAACAACGGCTGAATATGTGTCTTTGGATATTACAGACAAAGAAGCTGTAATGAATACAATCAAAACAGTGAATCCAGATGTAGTTGTGCATTGTGCGGCATGGACAGCTGTAGACTTGGCTGAGGATGAAGATAAGCAGGCGAAGGTAAAAGCTATTAATGTGGATGGTACACAAAATATTGCGGATGCTTGTAAAGAAGTGGATGCGAAGATGGTGTATATTTCTACGGACTATGTATTTGATGGTCAGGGTACAAAGCCTTGGAATCCGGATTGTAAGGATTATAAGCCTTTAAATGTATATGGACAGACTAAGCTTGGTGGAGAACTTGCTGTTTCAAATACTTTAAATAAATATTTTATTGTTCGTATTGCGTGGGTATTTGGAAAGAATGGAAACAACTTCATTAAGACAATGTTGAATGTGGGTAAGAAGTTTGACACATTAAAAGTTGTCAATGATCAGATTGGTACACCTACATATACATTTGACTTAGCTCGTTTATTAGTAGATATGATTGAAACGGATAAGTATGGTTATTATCATGCGACAAATGAGGGTGGCTATATCAGCTGGTATGATTTTGCGTGTGAAATCTTTAAACAAGCTGGATATACTACTAAAGTAAATCCTGTAACAACAGAAGAATATGGTTTATCAAAGGCAGCTCGTCCTTTTAATTCTAGATTGGATAAGTCAAAGTTGGTTGAAAATGGATTTAAGCCACTACCTACTTGGCAGGATGCATTGGCACGTTATTTGAAAGAAATTGATCAATAGTATATAGAAGGTGTTCAGTTAATTGAATGCCTTCGTTTTTTTTATGCTTGAAATATGCTATTATAATTCTGTTTGAGTTTGTTACTTCTGGAGGTTGACTTTATTTATGAAGAAAGACATATCGAATATATTTATCAAATTTATAATCTTATTTTTGATTATATTTACATTTTTTATGCTGATAAAAGATAATGCAATGCGAACAAGAAACTATACGATTTATGCTAGTAATAATAATGATATGATCGTATTAAATCCTGGTGATACAATAACGCAATCTTTTCATATATCTAATAAGCAAATGGAAGGTATACAATTTTATAGTGTTGAAAATCGGGAATTAAATGATTTCACGATAGATTACACGATTTATGATAATAATAATGTATTAGAACAAAATTCAAAACAAATTGAAAAAGTGGACCAAGATGGACCAATTAGTTTGAACTTTTCTAAAAAAATTTCAAACGTAAATAATGAGAAGCTTCGATTAGAGATTAACATTAAAGGAACAGATGCTTTAGCTGTTAAAGCGGATAAAAATCATTTAGCCATGGATGTTATTACGACTGAATTGACAACATTCGCAAAGGTCGCTATTGTTGTTGGTTTGTGTTTAATGGCATTATTTGTTGTTACATATTTTATGGGTGTTCGATTTAGAATAGATTCTGTAAAATATGCAGTTATCTCAATTGTGGTATTGGGAACTGTTTTAAATGTATTTGTACCAGTCGGCAATGTGCCAGATGAAGCAAATGCACATATGATTAATGCATATCACATCTCAAATCAGATTCTTAGAATTGAAGATGATGTGAATAATGTTAAAATGCGTAAATGTGATTTATCTACATTTGGTTACACTTATGTCAAAGATCAAGTTATGGATTCGTATTTAAAGAAAATGTTTGACAATAAAGATTTGGACACAGAGTTAGTGAATTCAAAACATCAAATTGTTCCAGTTAAACGATATTCATTTACGTATTGTTTAAGTGCCTTAGGCATTTCTATAGGAAGATTACTAGGATTGAATGGTATATTGTGTATTTTATTGGGGCGTCTTTTAAATTTTATATTGTTTGTTCTATGTATAGCGTATTGTTTAAGAAATACACCTATATTCAAAAGTATCTTTATTTTTATAGGACTTCTTCCTATTACACTTCAACAGGCTTTTTCCTTATCTTATGATAGTATTGTCTTATCACTTTCACTTTTGATTGTGTCATTAACCATTCAATTGTTCCATGATAAAAAATTGAATGCGAAGAAGTGGGTATTGTTGATTGGTTCATGTGTATTATTGATTCCATGTAAAAGCTTTGCCTATGCTCCGCTTGTTTTAGCTCCGATGAGCTTTGTACTTACAAAAATTGATTTCTCAAAATTCAAGAATAAAAAAGGTCGTTTATGCCTTGGCATTTTAGTCCTTGTGATACTATTGATTTATTTACTAGGTGTTGCGTTTGTGGGGCCTAGAATTCAAAGAGGAACAATTCTTTACTTAATTTTCAATCCTGCCGTGTTATATCATGTATTACGAAATACTTTATATAATCGAGGTGCTTTTATACTTATTTCGGCATTGGGAGGCTCTTTAGAGCTTTGTACGATTTCAATCTTTAATCCAATTATAATCGCATACATTGTAGTAATGTGTTTCCTTATTGCGAAAATGGATCCTAAAAAAATCGGTATGGATAAGAAAGTGCAGCTTTTGTTTATGTTGATTATATTTATTTCTTTTTTAGGTTCCATGTTAGCTATGTATGGTTGGTCTTATAATATGGGATTCTTTGATGGAAAAACAATTGAAGGCTTTCAAGGACGTTACTTATTGCCTGTTCTTCCTTTGCTTTTCCTTTGTTTTCAACGTTCAAATAGCCAAGATAGTACTGTGTCAGATGTAAAAACAGTAAATATTTGTAATTACTTAGGCGTATTAACAATCTTTTCTTTATTGATTGAATTATTGGCTCATTAAAACAAAGTATAAAAATAGAATGGGGAGTTGTAATGAATAAAATATTATTAATTATTCCAGCATATAACGAACAAGATTCTATATTGTCTACAATTCAGACAATTGATGAATATAATATGCGTCATTCGAATCATTTGGATTATATTGTGATCAATGATGGTTCGAAGGATAATACGGAAAATATATTGGTTGAGAATGATATTCCACATATTAAATTGGTGCATAATTTAGGTATTGGTGGAGCTGTGCAAACCGGATATAAATATGCATTTGAAAATGGGTATGATATTGCGATTCAATTTGATGGAGATGGCCAGCATGATGTAAATTATGTTGAGGATATTTGTAGACCGATTCTTGAGCAAAAGGCAAATATGTCGATTGGTTCGCGTTTTGTGGAAGGGTCTACAAGTGAGTTTAAATCCACTAAGGCACGTCAAATGGGAATCAAGATTATTTCAGCTTTTATCAAGTGTTTTACACATGAAAAGCTTTATGATGTAACTTCTGGTTTTCGCGCGATAGATAGAGGGTTGATTCAACAATTTGCGAATGATTATCCTTTAGAATATCCAGAGCCTATTTCTACAACACAAATTCTAAAAGAAGGTAAGCACGTAAGTGAGGTACCGGTTGAAATGAATGAGCGTAGTGGAGGGGTTTCTTCGATTCGTAGCTGGAAGAATGCTTACTATATGATCAATGTACTTTTATCTATTATGATTATTGGAACTAGGGGGTCAAAATAATGCCGTTTAATTTAAGGTTATCGATTTTAATTATTGCGTTCATTTTGGCAGCTGTGATTCTTCGTGTTCTTCATAAGGATATGATTCCTGTTAAGTATTCTTTATTATGGGCGATTGGTGTTATTCTTTTGATTATCCTTTCTATTTGGCCTAATATTTTAGTCTCACTTGCATCCTTGATTGGTTTTCAAACCATTTCAAATATGGTGACGGGTGTTTTGTTTGTCATATTATTGTTCATTACTATTTCATTGACTGTGATTGTGTCTGGTCAAAAGAAAAAAATTACTTTATTGGTTCAGGAAGTATCTATTTTAAAGAATAGAGTGGATGATTTGGAAAATAAGAAAGGTGAGTTGTAAAATGACGACTCATACTTTTGTTGTATTGGCATACAAAGAATCTCGATATTTAGAGAATTGTATTCAATCCGTCTTAAATCAAGAATTTAAAAGTGATGTTGTGATTGCAACATCAACTAGAAATGATTTTATTGAACAAGTAGCGAATAAATATCATTTGGATATTATTGACAATCCCAATCCTGGCAAGGGAATTGGATATGACTTTGATTTTGCGAGAACATGTATTCATTCGGATTTAGTGACCATTGCTCATCAGGATGATGTATATGATTCAACGTATTCAAAAGAGGTGGTTTCTCATTTTGAAAAATATAAAGATGCCACGATTCTTTTTACGGATTATTATGAATTGCGTAATGGTAAGAAGGTACTTGAGAATACCAACTTAAAAATTAAGCGAATCATGTTGATGCCTCTTCATAATAAGAAGCTTTCGAATCAGAAAATTATCAAAAGACTTCCACTATCATTAGGAGATTCAATTTGTTGTCCGGCGGTAACTTTTAGTCAAAAGAACTTAAAAGTAGATAAGTTATTTGCGTGTCATATGAAGTGTGATGTAGATTGGAATGCGTGGGAAATTGCTTCAAAAATTAAGGGAAGATTTGTATTTATAAATCAACCTTTGATGGGACATCGAATTCATGAGGAATCCACAACGACGGAAATCATTGAAGATAATAATCGTTCAAAGGAAGATTATGAAATCTTTAGAAGATTTTGGATTTCACCCATCGCTAAATTGTTGACGAAGTTGTATTCCAACTCGGAAAAGAGTAATGAGGTAAATGATGCAAAATAATTTAAAGAAGAATTTTTTATGGAACATGATTGGAATGACTTTAAATTCATTTAATTCATTGTTCTTAATGATTATTGTGACAAGATTGAATAGTTTAAACGTATCTGGAATCTTTACTTTAGCGTTTTCAATTGCATGTTTAATGTTATATTTTGGGACGTATTCAGGAAGAGTTTTTCAGGTTACAGATGTAAATAGTGAAATTAGTGATTCGGATTATGTAGTTCAAAGAATCATCACATGCGTTATTATGCTTGTGATTTCATTTGGCTATTGCATAATCATGAAATATGATTCCTATAAATTTTCCATTGTATTTTTATTGTGTGTCTTAAAGGGATTAGAGGCTTTTGCGGACGTGTTTTATGGCATATTACATAAAAATGATTTCTTATATAAGGCTGGATTTTCATTAACAATAAAATCACTTATTTCAGTAGTGTTGTTTTTTGTTGTAGATCTGTTCACTAGAAACTTAATTCTGACAATTTTGATTGTAGATATTGTTTGGGTACTTGTTTTAATTTTCTACGATATTCCAAGTGCAAATAAACTATCTAATTTTAAATTAATGTGGAATCAGAAGAACCTTAATTTTCTATTTAAGGGTGGCTTCTTTATTTTTCTAATTAATTTCTTCTCTGTATATATTGTAAATGCACCTAAATATGCGTTGGATGGCCGAGTTGCAGATTCTTTACAAGCTATTTTTGGAATTATATTGATGCCAGCTACTCTTGTTAGTTTAGCCATTCAATACTTTGTTCAGCCTTATCTGCAAAAATTAGCTTTACTCTTCAATGAATTAAAGAAAAAAGAATTTAATTTTTTAATCGCAAAGTTAGTGTTGATCACAATTGGGTTGGGTATTGTCTGTTTAGTAGGTGCTTTCTTGTTAGGAATCCCTGTATTGTCATTAGTATATGGCGTAGATTTGACATCTTATAAGGTAGACTTATTGATTATTATTACAGGTGCTATTTTTTATTCAATGAGTATTATTTTTTCAGCTGCCTTAACAACAGTTCGATATACTTTTGTACAATTTGTTATATACTTAATTACATCAGCAGTTGGATTGGTTATAGCCCCTATGTTGATCAAAAACTATGGCGTACATGGTGCTACTTATGCTTATTTCTTAATAATGATATCTCAATTTATTTTGTATATTATTTTCTATATAGTTCTACAAAAGAGATTGTTTAATAAAAGACAGGGTGTTTAAGATGATTGGTTGTGTAGTTTTAAATTATAATGATGCAGATACGACATTAGATCTTTTAAAAAGAATTGAACCTATGGAAATTATTGATCAGATTGTGCTTGTTGATAATAAATCGACAGATAATTCTTTAGAAAGATTAAAAGAACAAGAATCAAATAAAGTGCATGTGGTTTGTGCTAAAAAAAATGGTGGATATGGTTCGGGTAATAATGTAGGTATTGGATATTTACGAACGAATTATTCGTGTGACTATATCATAATTGCGAATCCTGATGTCATTTTTGATGAAAGTATCATACAAAAAATGGTGAATGAATTTGATGGAGATACCGTCATTGTGGCTCCGCTTACTTTGGATAGTAAAAAAGAGCGCCAGTTGCCCATTGCATGGAAAGTGCCTACAGTAAAAGATTATTTTTTGTTTAGTTCAATTGTACTAAATAAAATATTTAAGCCATTTCAATATCCTACTCAGTTTTTCAATACTGATATATGTGAGGTGGATTGTGTGCAGGGATGCTTATTTATGTTAAATAATTCTTTGATTGAAGATAAACTTTATGATGAGAATATTTTCTTGTTCTTTGAAGAGTCATGTATTGGCAAGCAATTTAAAGATAAAGGATATAAGACAAAACTATTGATGAATGTGGATTATATTCATAATCATTCTGTATCAATCAATAAGGCCTTTAATTCGGAAGCTCGTAAGCGTAAGATTACATTGGATAGCTTCTATACGTATTTTGAAGACTATTATTCTTTATCTGGATTCACAAAAGGAATTATGCGGATGTATAAAAAATTTATTTATATTGAAAATTACATATTATTAAAGATATTTTTCAATTAATTAAGATTTGGAGGTATTTACTTGAATATATTACATATTTCGCCCTATGTGCCAAGTGTGCATGCAACACATGCAGGTGGTGTGTGTATGGGTAAAGAGTTAGAGTATTTGAGACAAAAACATAATGTTTTTGTATTGTCTTTTATTAACGATGAAAGAGAAGAACAAATTGTTCAAAAAAAATTTAAAGACGATAAACAAGCCTATTTTGTACGTTCTACTACTTTTAGTAAGGGTGGAAATGCCTTAAAGGGTTTAAATAAGCCTGTATTTTTTTCAATTCGAAATTCAAGACAATTTAAAAAGTGTTTGATGCAAATATTAAAAGAAAATAGAATTGATGCGATTCACGCAGAGTATACGGCAATGAGTCAATATGTATGGATAAAAAAATATTATCCAAATATTCAATTTAATGTAGTTGAGCATGACGTCACAAAACAGTCATATGATAGATATGCAAAAGATTCAACTGGATTTAAACATTTATATTATCAGTGGCAAGCTAATTTGGTTACAAAATGTGAGAAGTATTATTTGAGTCAATGCGATTTGATTTTTACGCTTAATAAAAAGGATAAACGATTATTGAATCAATATTATGGATTTAAAAATGTAGAAACGATTATGCCATATTATGGTGTTGATTTTAAAAATGTGAAAGAGAATATCCTAAAAGAAAAAAAATCAATCTGTTTTGTTGGCTTAATGAATCGTTTGGAAAATCATGAGGCGGCGATGCGCTTGATTCAAATTGTAAAATCATTACCGGATAAAGATATTAAATTAAATATTATTGGAGCTCACCCAAATGACGAATTAAAAAGTCAGGAATCAAATCAAGTTCATATTACTGGTTTTGTAGAATCTATTGAAGATGAGATTCTTAAAAATGAAATTGCTGTATTTCCTTTAATGCTTGGTGCAGGAATTAAGTTAAAGGTATTACTTTCCGCTGGGTTAGGGCTTCCTGTTATCACAACTTCAATTGGAGCTGAAGGTATTGATGAAGACGGAGAATATGTAAGCTTAGCTGAATCGGATGATGAATTTAAGACATTGATTTTAAAATATATTGATGATGAAAGTTTTAGAAAAGAAAAGGCTCAAAAAATCAAAGAATATGTAATTGATGGATTTAACTGGAATAAAACAGAGTCTATTTTTGATAAAATATATCAATAGTTAATCTTAAATAACATCATTAAAATGTAAAAAGAACGTTAAGTTCTTTTTATTTTTATGTTATATTAATTAATGTTTTGAGGGATGGCTAGATAACATGAAAAGAAGAAGACTAATTTCTATATTAACCGTAATTTTTGTATTTTTAGGATTATTATTAGTGAGGGTTGCATTATGGGTGCCTGAAACATTTGGAGATATACCTTTTGAACAGGTAGTATTTCATTTGTTGGTTCCATTGGTAGGAACAGATACATCTTTTGTGGATAGCTTTATACAGGAATGTTTACCGTTACCCAGTATTGTTTCTGGCTTGTTTTTGATTTTGTGCATTTTAAAAGATTGGCAAGTTGGGAAAGATATTAAAAATGGAGAGTTTAAACATAGAACATATAATACACTTATCATTATCACTACGGTATCGTGTTTATTTATTTTTGGATTTGGTGTTACAGACTGTATTTATGCCGTTGGAATTGATCAATATTGGTATAATATTGCACATCCTTCTAAAATATATGAAGAATATTATGTGGATCCGGCAAGTGTAAAATATACGTTTCCTGAGCAAAAAAGAAACTTAGTTTATATTTTTATGGAATCTATGGAAACAACGTATGAAGATTATGATAATGGAGGAGCATTTGAAGAGTCTTTGATTCCGGAATTGAATTTATTGGCAAATCAAAATTTAACATTCTCATATGGAAATAAGGATAATAATGGTTTTTATGTGCCTTCTATGTCTGGCTGGACAGCTGCAGCAATGGTAGGACAAACGAGTGGTGTGCCTTTAAATATTCCAATTGATGCTAACGGTTATGTGAGTGAAGATAGCTTTTTGCCTGGAACGTATTCGATTGGACAGATTCTAGAAGCAAATGGCTATCAAAATGAATTGTTGATTGGATCAGATGGTGGCTTTGGTGGTAGAAAGTTTTATTTTAAGCAACATGGTAATTTCAATATTGTGGATTATTATACGGCTATCAAAAATGGATGGATTGATAAAGATTATCGTGCTTGGTGGGGCTATGAAGATTTAAAATTATTTGAATTCGCAAAAACAGAACTTACTCGACTTGCTTCAGTGGGACAGCCGTTTAACTTTAATATGTTGACGGCGGATACACATTTTGTAGGGGGATATCCATGCTCAGAATGTGAGGACTTATATGGAGATCAATATTCAAATGTAATTCGTTGTTCAAGTAAACATGTAACCGAGCTTGTGCAATGGATTCAAGAACAACCATGGTATGAGAATACAACGATTGTATTAGCTGGGGATCATAAATGTATGGATTCAGATTGGTTTAAGAATATTGAGGCTAGGGGCTATACGCGTAAGTGTTATTATGCGATTGTAAATCCTGCAATTCAGCCTGAAACACAAAAATCACGTAAAATCACAACCTATGATTTATTTCCAACCACATTGGCTAGTTTGGGAGTAACCTTTAATAATGATCGTTTGGGCTTGGGTACAAATTTGTATACAGAAACACCAACTTTGATTGAAAAGTTAGGCTATAAAAAGTTGGATAAGGAATTAACGCGTCATTCGAATTATTATGACAGATACATCTTATATGGAAAGGGGAAGGATTAATGAAACGTAAAAGAGTACTATTGTTAATTAATCCGAATTCTGGTAAGAAAAATTCTAAGGGGCAATTGTTGGATGCATTAAATGTATTTTCTTCACAAAATTATCAAATGGAAATCTATTTATCTCAGAAAAGAATGGATGTTTGTGATTACATTATTGAGAACGCAAGTCGCTTTGATGTGGTTGCCATCTTTGGTGGGGATGGCACATTAAATGAGGCAACAAATGGTTTGATGCAATTAGAAAACAAACCTGTGATTGCCTATTTTCCAACGGGTACGATGAATGATTTTGGTACAAACTTTGGCTTAACCAACAACATGGAAGAATGTGCTCAGATTGCTTGTAAAGAAAAGGTTGAATTCTTTGATGTTGGGAAAATGAATTCGCGTTATTTTAATTATGTGGCTGGCTTTGGGGCTTTTTGTAATGTTAGCTATGAAACTAAACAAGAATTAAAGAAGCAATTAGGAAATATGGCGTATATTATTAAGGCTCTTCATGAAATTCCAAACTTACATCCTTATCATGTTAAGATGAATTTGGATGGTAAGGTGTTTGAAAAGGATTTGATGTTCGGGTTGATTATCAATGGCAATCGGGTGGCTGGTTTTGAAATGGTAGAACAAGATGACAATACATTTAAGGATGGATTGTTTGATATTATTCTTGTTGAGCATACACCAAATCTATTGGAGCTTTATAATTATCCATTGGGGGTGTTGCATCCTGAACTCAATATGAAGTATGTAGAAAGATATAGAGCTAAATCCATTATGATTGAATCCACTGAGAAATTAGCTTGGACTCTTGATGGAGAAGAGGGAGAATCTACATTGGTTGCTAAGGTAGAGAATCATCCTAGAGCTTTACAGATATATACGAACAAGTAAGGAAGAATTAGTTAAAATATAATCATTTTAAAGGGATTGTGTGATGCAATTCCTTTTTTAGTTGATTGAAATTGAAAGCGTTTTTTATTAAAATATAGAATATAACGGAGGATAGAGTATGAATAAGAGATTAAAACCGGTTTTGGCTTTGATTCTAACCATGTTTATGTCTGTTTCTACATTTTCTAATACTTATACTGTTTTTGCAGAAGGGGAAGAAACAGTTACTACAGAGCAGACAACAACAGAAGATGTAAATGAACAAGAAGAAGTTGAAGATAATAATGTAAATGAAGAGGATTCTTCGAATGTTGAAGAAGTAACACCTGAAGAGGATACTTCAGAAGATGTTGCGAATGAAGAAAAAGATGCTGTGGAAGAAAAGCTTGGGGATGCTTCTATGATGGAGTATTTCTTAGTGGATAGTCCTGCTGTAGATAATTCTGTTACTGAGAATTTTGTTCTTTCTTTAAATAATACGGAGGGGTATTCTGATTTTCGTATTACTGTTAAGAAGAGCGATGGTTCTACTTTTGATTTAGAGAGTAATGAACAGGTTGATAATTTAGTTAAGTTTTCAAGAGTGTTTAGTGCTGAAGAAAAAGGTGAATACCTTGTTGCTTCGCTTCATTATTCTTTGAATGGTGAGAAGTATTATTTGAATTTCAGTGATTTGGGTATGAATGTTAAGTTTGGTGTGGATCAAGAATATACAGGATATGATGAGACATTGCCGGATATGACAGAGGATATTTCGGAAGAGGAAGAAGAATTAAATAATTCGGTTATTCAAGTAACGGATGTAAATAATGCTTCTGAAGAAGTGGCTGAGGGAATGATGGCTCAAGATTTTCCTGCGGCTATGGCTTTGATTGATGAGGATGTTGATACACAATCAAATGAGGGTATTACTTTATGTTTGGATCCTGGTCATGGTGGAGCTGAGAGTGGTACTTTGAATTATAATGGTACGGGTTTAGAGAAAGACTATAATCTTAAGATTGCGAAGTATTGTTATGATGAATTACAGAAATATAATTGTAAGGTTGTGATGACACGTTCAACAGATAAGTATATGGGTCTTGAGGAGCGTGCTGAATATGCAAAGCAGCAGGGTGCTCAATATTTGATTAGCTTCCATTTAAATGCTTCTGTTTCTCACCAGGCGTATGGGGCAGAGGTTTATTATCCAAACACAAACTGGCGTCCTGATATTTCTGAAAAGGGTAAGGTCATGGCGCAGGCGATTCAGAATCAATTGGTTTCACTTGGTTTACATGATCGTCGTATTAAGTTTAGAACGATTGATATTAATGAATATCCGAACCCACATCGTTATGATGATAATAGCATCGCGGATTATTATGGGGTAATTCGTAATGCGAAAACTAGAGGTATTACAGGTTTGATTATTGAGCATTGTTGTATGGATAATGAGTCTGACTTTAATAAGTATTTAGGGTCTGAAGAGAAAATTAAACAATTAGGTGTTGCGGATGCGAATGGTATTGTGGCTGCTTTAGGATTGACAAAAGTGGTAGCTAATACAAATCCTTCCGTAACATATCAAACTCACGTTCAAGATTATGGTTGGCAAGAATGGAAGAATGATGGGGAAATGTCAGGTACTTATGGGCAGTCCAAACGGCTTGAAGGTATCAATATTAAACTACAAAACCTATCTGGAAGTGTTGAGTATCAAACACATGTACAAGATATTGGATGGCAGGGTTGGAAATCCAATGGTGCTATGGCAGGTACTTCTGGACAATCAAAACGATTAGAAGCTATCAAAATCAAATTGTCAGGCGATGCAGCAAATAAGTATGATATTTATTATCGTGTTCATGCACAGGATTATGGCTGGCTAGGCTGGGCTAAAAATGGTGAGTCGGCTGGTAGTGAAGGATATAGTAAACGTCTAGAGGGCATTGAGATTAAATTAGTAAAAAAGGGAGGAGCAGCACCTGGCTCTACTTCTCGTCCATTTGTTTGTAAGACAATAACTTATCAAACGCATGTTCAAAACATTGGATGGCAAGCAGAAAAAGCAGATGGCGAAGTAAGTGGTACATCTGGACAGTCTCTTCGTTTGGAAGCTATTAAAATTAAACTTGGAAGTTCAATTGATGGTGGACTGACATATGCTACACACGTACAAGATATTGGTTGGCAATCATTTGTATCAAACGGACAGTTAAGTGGAACATCTGGACAGTCAAAGCGTTTGGAAGCAATTAAAATCAACTTAACTGGAAATGCTGCAAATCAATATGACATTTATTATCGTGTACATGCGCAAAACTTTGGTTGGCTAGGCTGGGCTAAAAATGGTCAATCTGCAGGTACAGCAGGATATAGTTATCGTTTAGAGGCTATTCAAATTGTTTTAGTACCAAAAGGAGGAAATGCGCCTGGAAGTACAACAAATCATTACTACAACAAGGGTCATGCAGCAGATGATGAGAGTACGGTATTAACGAAGCCAAATACAAATACTTCAAAACCAAGTACGAATAATACTGCAAGTGATAAGACTCCTATTATGGGGGCAACACAAACCAGTGTAGCTCAGATGGTTCGTTACTATAATTCAAAGTCTAGTGGGTATGATACATTTACTGGAGAGAATAAGAAATACAATGGTTCTTTAGCTAAGGGTGGAGCAAGTACAATTGAGCAATTTGCACAAATCGTATATGAAGAGGCAAAAGCTGAGGGTGTGCGTGCTGAAGTTGTCTTTGCGCAATGTATGTTAGAAACAGGTTTCTTAAAGTATGGTGGAGATGTACTACCAAACCAATATAACTTTGCGGGTATTGGTGCTACAGGTGCTGTTCATGGTGCAAGTTTTGAAAATGTTAGAGTAGGTGTTCGTGCTCATGTACAACATTTAAAGGCCTATGCATCATTAGATGGTTTAACACAACAGTGTGTGGATCCAAGATTTAATTTGGTAGCTAGAGGATGTGCTCAATATGTTGAATGGTTAGGTATGAAGGAAAATCCAAAGGGTTATGGATGGGCTTCTGCCAAGAATTATGGTCCAAACATTGTAAATATGGTTATAAATTTATTGAGTAAATAGAGATTTGAGTTCAGATTTGATTCTGGACTCTTTTTTTGTTGACACATGTTTTTTGAACCCGTAAACTAAAATTAGTTAGATAAAACTAAGATAAGGAATAAGATTATGAAAAGGTTAGGAAAAAGATTAATTTCAACATTTTTGGCATTAGTTCTATTGATTAGTAATGCCACAATTATTCGCGCTGAAGAAAGTCAGTATGCACATTCGGACGAAGCAAGTTCAGGTGGAGTTACATTAAAAGTAGAGTGGAATGATCCAGTATTAGGACAAGAAACTACGTTCCATGTATCTGCGACTGGAGGAAGTGGAAATTACAAATTTAGAATGCAGGCACCTAGCTATACAGATCCTGATGTATTATCGTATGAAAGTGTAGCTGATCCAAGTCGTGGAGAATGGTTGAACTATACTGAAGAGTGTAGTTCTCATGATTATACATTTACTATGATGGCAAGTGGAACATATAATTTCCGCTTTTATGTGATGGATAAAGCAGCGGGTATGAATTATTTGCGTACAAATACTTTTATTCAAGTATCAAGTCCAAATTATCCAAGTGTAAATTCGATTGTACAATCTGCCGTAGCACAATGTAATGCTGAAACGGATGGTTCGGATTATGCGAAGGCATTATGGTTACACGATTGGTTATTGAATAAATTGGATTATGACAAATCATTAAAATGGTCTAGTGCAGAAAGTGCATTAACAAGAGGATTAGGTACTTGTCAGTCGTATGAGAGCGCGTATTCTAAATTATTAACGGCTGCTGGAATTGAAAATGCAGAAACACGTGATACATATGATGGACATACTTGGAATGCGTTTAAGATTAATGGAGAATGGTACCAAGTTGATTGTACATGGGATGATTCGAATGATGATTGGTACAATTTTGATGAAAGAAGACTGTATTTTGGATTAACTGACGAGTTAATGTCACTAGCTCATCCAGGACATGCAAAAATTTATACTGCAGCAGGATATGCGACTCGTTCTACAAGCTTAGCAAATAACTACTTTGTAAAAAGTGGAGAAGCTGCAAAATGGATGGCTGCATATAAGGATAGAATTCAAGAAAACTTAAATGCAGGAAAGACACAGTTTTCTATTACTGCGGACAATGCTGCATATCCACCAAGTATTTATGGAATTCAAAATGGAATAATTGCCTATGTTATGAATACAACAGATTGGTATGTGAATGGTAAAAAGGTGGATCTAGTTGCACAGACAAATGGTGCACAATTTGATTTTACAGTTCCTTGCACTGAACATAAATGGGATGAGGGTAAAGTTACAATAGAACCAACCTGTGAAAAAGAGGGAATTAAAACCTATACATGCAAAAATTGTCAAACAACTAAGACAGAATCAATTAAAGCTTTAGATCATGATTACTCAAAAGATTGGACAATAGATCAAGAAGCAACTTGTCAACAAGAAGGAAGTAAATCACATCATTGTACTCGCTGTGATTCAAAGAAGGATGTAACTGTTATTCCAAAGACAAGTCACACTTACTCAAATGATTGGACAATTGATAAAGCTGCAACATGTATAGATGAAGGAAGTAAATCTCACCATTGTACACGTTGTGATTCTAAATCTAATGTAACTGTTATTCCAAAGACAGGTCATAATTGGGATTCAGGTGTAGTTACCACAAAAGCTACTTGTACGAAGGATGGAGTTAAAACTTATACTTGTAAGGACTGCAAAACAACTAAGACAGAAGTAATCAAAGCTTTAGGTCATAACTATTCTAATGATTGGACAATTGATAAAGCGGCTACTTGTACAAATGCAGGAAGTAAATCACATCATTGTACACGTTATGACTCTAAGAAAGATGTAACAGTTATTCCGAAGATTAGTCATAGTTGGGATAAAGGTACTATTGTAAAGAATCCTACATATAGTGAAACAGGTATTAAGCGTTATACTTGTACTAAATGTGGAACTACAAAGGATGAAATTATTGCCAAACTAGTAGATGATAGGGCTTCTATCTTATATAAGACTCATGTGCAGGATATTGGATGGCAGGATTTTGTACAGGATGGTAAGATGAGTGGTACTTCTGGTAGATCAAAACGTTTAGAAGGAATACAAATTAAATTGTCTTCTAAGTTAAAGGGTAATGTGGAATATCAAACGCATGTACAAGATATTGGATGGCAAGGTTGGAAGTCAAACGGTACAATGTCTGGTACTTCAGGACAATCAAAAAGATTAGAGGCTATTCGTATTAAATTAAGTGGTGAAATTGCGAACAAGTATGATGTTTATTATCGTGTACATTGTCAAGATTTTGGTTGGCTTGGCTGGGCCAAGAATGGAGAGGCCTCTGGTAGTGAAGGTTTTTCTAAGCGTTTAGAAGGTATCGAGATTCGTTTGGTAAAAAAAGGTGATAAAGCACCAGGTACTACAAATAATGCATTTATTCGTAAGAATATTTCTTATAGAACACATGTTCAGGATTATGGTTGGCAAGGCTATGTATATGATGGTCAACAGAGTGGTACGTCAGGACAGTCTAAGCGTTTGGAAGGTATTAATATTAAACTGTCTCCTTCATTGGATGGAAATGTTGTTTATAGAACGCATGTACAAGATTATGGCTGGCAAGATTGGAAATCAAATGATGCGATGTCTGGAACTTCAGGACAATCAAAACGATTAGAAGCAATACAGATCAAGTTAACTGGACAGGTTGCCAATGAATATGACGTTTATTATAGGGTGCATTGTCAGAATTTTGGTTGGCTAGGTTGGACCAAAAATGGAGAAAGTTCTGGAAGTGAAGGTTATAGTAGACGTTTAGAGGCAATTCAGATTTGTTTAGTTCCAAAAGGACAAAAGGCTCCTGGAAATACAAATAATGCTTTCTATAAAAAGTAATATGATTATGAAAGTAAGGTAAATCCAAGTGATTTTGCCTTATTTTTTATTCTATGTTATTATACTTAACGTAAATTTTAAGTTTAAATTAAATGGCATGATTATGAATAAAGTAGATTCATATAATTGATAGCTTAATATAGATACTTAATATAGATATATTAATAAAATGAGGTAGTCTATGGGATATTTAGACATATTTAAGGATTGGATAGAAAATGATTGCTTTGATAAATCGATTCGAGATGAATTAAAACACATTGCTTCTGAAAAGGAAATAGAGGATCGTTTTTACAAAGAATTAGAATTTGGTACTGGTGGTTTACGTGGTATTATGGGTGCTGGTACAAATCGTTTAAATAAATATACAATTGGCAAGGTGACACTAGGATTAGGGAATTACTTAATAGATTCATATGGTATGGATGTCTGTGAATCTCGTGGTGTTGTGATTGGCTTTGATACAAGAAATAATAGTAAATCATATGCTCAGGTTACGGCTGATGTTTTGTCTGGTTTAGGTATTCGGGTATACCTGATGAAGAATGCTAGACCTACCCCTCAGTTAAGTTTTTCTGTACCTTATTATAATGCGTTGGCTGGTGTTGTGATTACTGCAAGTCATAATCCAAAGGAGTACAATGGATATAAGGTGTATGATGAATATGGAGGTCAGTTAGTTCCTAGCCAAGCAGATCAGGTAATACGTTTTGTGAAAAATGTTAAGGATTATCGTTTAATTAATTTTGCAGGAAACAATTCTTTGATTTCTATAATTGATAATACAGATGCTTTTGTTGAAGAAGTCTTTAAACAGCAACGTATTGAAGATAGAGAAGCTAAATCGAATTTAAATATAGTTTATACACCATTGCATGGATCTGGAAGAGTTCCTGTTTCAAAAATATTAGAAATGGATGGTTTTACTTGTGTTTCATTGGTGGATGAACAGGCAAATGATGATGGAAATTTTTCAACCGTAAAATCCCCAAATCCTGAAGATAAGGATGCTTTAATTCTAGGCATAGAACTAGCTAAGGGATTAAATGCAGATATTGTATTAGGAACGGATCCGGATTGTGATCGTGTTGGTGTTGCGGTTAAGAATTCAAGTGATGAATATCAATTGTTAACTGGTAATCAAATAGGCGCTTTATTAATGGATTTTATTATTCGACATACAGATTTAGATGAGCTTGAAAAACCTGCGATTATTAAAACAATAGTGACTTCAGAATTGGGAGCGAAAATTGCAGAGAAGAATGATGTTGAAGTGTTCTCAACATTAACTGGTTTTAAATATATAGGTGAAAAAATAACGCAGTTTGAAAGAGCAAAGGATAATGATGATTTAACACGTAATTATGACTATCTATTTGGATATGAAGAATCATATGGATACCTTTGTGGAACGCATGCAAGAGACAAAGATGCGGTTGTTTCTAGTATGTTAATTTGTGAAATGGCTGCAGAGGCTAAAAGTCAAAATAAGACATTGATTGATAAGTTGAATAATATTTATGAAGAATATGGATATTATAAAGATTTATTAGAAAGCTTTATTTTAAAAGGTAAAGATGGTGTTGAAAAAATAAATGGTATGATGACAAAATTGAGAGAGCAATGTCCATTTAGTGATGTAGAGAGAATTTTAGATTTTTCAAAAGTAACATTTGAAGAACATGGTTTTGGAACGTATCCAATTTCGAATGTTTTAAAATACGAGTTAAAAGATGGATCATGGGTTGCTGTAAGGCCTTCGGGAACAGAGCCTAAGATCAAGATTTATTATAGTATTCGTGGGAATAATAAAAACGAGGCGAATATTCGTCTTGAAGTGATTCAAAGTACAATTAAGACACACATGGGTCTATAGGAAGGACAAAGATATGCATATTATTTTACTTTCAGGTGGTAGTGGAAAACGTTTATGGCCACTTTCTAATGATGTTCGTAGTAAACAGTTTATTAAATTATTTAAGGATGAAAATGGCAAATATGAATCTATGGTACAAAGAGTGTATCGTCAGATTCATGATGTGAATTCAGAAATGGATGTAACGATTGCGACTAGTAAAACACAAGTGAGTGCAATTCGGAATCAATTGGGGAACAAGGTATCTATTTGTTTAGAACCATGTCGCAGAGATACTTTCCCTGCGATTGCTTTGGCAGCTGCTTATTTAAAAGATGTACAAGGGTTACATGATGAGGATTGTGTTGCGGTTTGTCCGGTGGATCCTTATGTGGATAATACATATTATGAGACTGTACAGAAATTAGAGAAAATTGTAAATGAAGGACAATCAAATTTAGTTTTGATGGGAATAGAGCCAACTGTTCCTAGTGAAAAATATGGATATATTATTCCTACAAATAAAAGTGAGATTAGTAGTGTATCTAAATTTACTGAAAAACCAGATACAGAGACGGCAAAAAAATATATTGAACAAGGTGCATTGTGGAATGCTGGTGTCTTCGCATTTAAATTAGGATATTTATTAAATAAGGCTCATGAACTAACTGATTTTGTAGATTATGCTGATTTATTTAAAAAGTATGATACATTAACAAAAATTAGTTTTGATTATGCGGTTGTAGAAAAAGAGCAAAACATTCAAGTACTTAGATATGCTGGGGAATGGAAGGATGTTGGTACTTGGAATATGATGTCTGAGGTTATGGCTGATAAAACAAAGGGCGATGTAATCTTAGATGAAACGTGTGTAGATACAAATGTTGTAAATGAATTAAACATTCCAATTTTATGCATGGGTTGTGAAGATATGGTTGTAGCTGCTAGTGAAGATGGTATTTTAGTTTCAACCAAAGAAAGAAGTGGCTACATGAAGCCATATGTAGAAAAAATTGATAATCCTAGTATGTATGCAGAAAAATCATGGGGAACATTTACTGTGATTGATAATGAAAAGAATTCAAAAACAATCAAGATTGAAATGAAGCCGAATACAGAAATGAGTTATCATTCTCACTCTGTTAGATCTGAAATATGGAATATTATTTCTGGTACCGGTAAAGTTTGTATTAATGGGGAGTACAAGGCTGTTAAAGCTGGAGATGTTATTCAAATTCCAGTAAACACTAGACATAGTATTAAGGCGTACGAAAAAATGGAAATTATTGAAATTCAATTGGGTGAAGCTATTAAAGTGGATGATAAATCAAAATATACTAATCAATAGTTATATTACAAATAATTGCTAAAAAAGACTTGTCTTTATTAGCAATCTTTTTATACTTATTGGTTATTAAATAGTAATACCTTCTTTTCTTTGATATAGTGGAATTAGAGATTCGCCTATAGAAAGGAAAAGAGGGCATGAAAAGATTAATAGGTGTTGTGTTTGCGTTAATTGTTTCGTGTATACCAATGCGTATACAGGCACAAGATGTATCGTTGTCTTTTGATTATACAGGTCAAAAGATAGAGGTTGAAGATGCTACTAAGTATTATTCAACGGAGTTTGAATTGTTGGATGAAGTTCCAAGTGATTGTGGTATTTATATTGCGATTACTTCGAGTGGTCCAAAGTATTATGAGATTAAATCGAAGGATGTTGAAGTGAGTGTATCTTATAATAAAGACTGGAGATTTGGTGATCCAGAGATAGAGAAGTATGTTTGTAAATATGATGGGGATTATGAATTCAAACTTATGATTAATACGAATGATGAGTTTGAAGCAGAGAATGAATATAATGGAAACTATCGCTTTGTATTTACTCCATCTAAAACTACGGATGTAAAGGTAGAAAAGACTCGTGTTGAACATCCAGATGTTGAATCTATTTATAATGAAGAAGGCACATATATTTATAGTACGATTCATGGTGTAAAGCCAATTAAACTAATGGATGCAGGAGAATATACTGTATCATTTGATTTGGATGAAGCATATTATGAATCAGTACCATTTAAGGTAACCATTCTTCCTAGAACAGTTCAATTGAAACTTGTTAAACAAACGAAATTTGTTGGTGAAAAAGATCCAGTGTTTGAAAATGATGATTACATTTTAACAAGAGAGCTTGGAGAAGATGCAGGAGATTATAAGCTTACTGCAAAGAGTAAGTCAAAGAATTATAGGTATAAATTACTAAGTGGTGATGTGTTTACAATTCTTGATAGAAGAGAGAATGAAACGCTTAAGAATCCATATATTAAAGAGGAACCTAAGGAAGAGAAGAAGGCAGAACCTAAAAAAGAAGAACCGAAGAAATCAAAGGTACCTACTGGTGTATCAGTTAATAAGAATGTGAATTTCGCATTACTTTTATTAAGTATTGTTGGAGTTGTTTTTGTAAGAAAACGAATGAATTAGTATAGAGTGAAGCATAGTCTTCACTCTTGGTTTATTTTAGGTAAAACGCTTATATTTTAATGAACAGATAAAGGTATAGGGTAAATATTCCAAACATTTAAAGCCACTCCATCCATCACTGAGAGCCATTCGTTCCATAGTTTAGACCCACATAATCCATTAATCAGAGTCATTTATGTACCTTTGCTTGCTTGATGAATTTGTAGAATGGTAAATTCTCATATCTAATATTCAATGATTAATCACAACATGGTTAATTGTAGTTATGAAGCTAATCACTTTAGTTCATTGTAAAATCAATCCTTTAAGTGTACTATTGATGATATAAGTATGGTAATTTAAAGAAGAAATATTAGCGATAATATCTAAAAAAAATAAGAACTATTGATACAGGGAAAGGGTAGAACAAATATGGATGAAAGAACATATCATTTTGAACGATTAATGATGTAGATTTAAACGTATACGAGGAAGCAATAAATTTTAAAGATAATACTACATTTATTTGTGATAAAGTTTATGAGGATGATGTTCAATACATATTTCGCAATGTGTTAGATGATTATTCTGATGTTGATATAGAATGTGAAGAGATACCTGTTGAAAAAGATGAAGTATCTGTTGGTAACTCTGTACCAGTACGAAAGATTACGGATTTGGATGATTCTGAATTAACAAAGTTTTTTGAAGATTTTGATGCTAGTTTATATGGACATCAGCATTTTAAAGAA